>Ga0214921_10004615_pt1 | contig 20131 bp, 13 predicted proteins | sample LL1505_MetaG_FD_177992 | JGI IMG/M metagenome (GOLD analysis project Ga0214921, IMG submission 177992) | Freshwater microbial communities from Lake Lanier, Atlanta, Georgia, United States - LL-1505 | ecosystem: Environmental > Aquatic > Freshwater > Lake | place: USA: Georgia | collected...
CTGGTATTTTAGCATCACAATATAATACAGCTTTTAATCAACCAACAGGAACTTATACAGATAAGCAGGGATATTATATTGTTCAAGGTGATGTCGCCTATGCAAGAAATACTGGACATCCAATGGTATATGGTTGCACAAATTCTACTAAAATTTATCCATATACCGCAAATGAACCATCGCTGATTCTTCCAGGATATGGATTTTTAAATGAAGTAGATAAGTATAAAACAAAAACATATGAAATGTGGCTAAGGATAAATTCTTCTACATTATCAATGAAAAGAATCATGGGTCCAGTTTTTGGAAATGATGGATTATATGTTGATGCAGCAAACCTAATTCTTAAAGTAGGAACATATTTTATTTCACATTATGTTGGTGAATGGGATAGACTAATGCTTGTTCAAATAATAACATCTAAGGATGGCATTCAAATGTTTCTTAATGGTGATGTTATTGGAAATATTTCTTACGCTGTAAAGGACATACCTTTTTCTGAATATTATTATCCAACAACCTTAGATAATAAAATTATTAACTCTAATTTTGAAAATCATAACTCGGGTTGGGGAACAAGAAATGGTTCAAATGCTCGTTCTACTGGTGATTCTTTTATAGGGTCTGCATCAATTCTTTATACTGTTGGCTCTACTGGAACAACTGGTGGTATTAATACAGTAACAACCCCAACAACAGTTGCTATTACTGCTGTTACTCCAAGTTCTCCATCTGTTGGATATGTAAAATATACAGGAAATAATATTTATTCCGTAGGCGATACTGTAACAACTTCTCTGCTTGCACCAGCTGGATATAATGGAACATTTACTGTTACTGAAGCAACAGAGACATATTTTGTTGTTGCTAATGCTACAACTACAACCGTAACAGATGGTGTAGGTTCTTCTTCATCTACAAGCACAAAACTAATTCCAATTTCTCCTGGAAATACATATACATATTCTATCTATATGAAAGATGTAAATACAGGAAAACAATATAACAATGTAATAGATTATTATAACTCATCGCTAGGTTTGATTTCTGGAAGCTCATCTATTGGACCAGCAACAACAATTTCGTCTTCAGATTGGACAAGAGTAACTTATACTTTTACAGTTCCAGAAACTGTTGGAACATCTCCAACTGTTCCAGCATATGCAAGACCTTATACATATTCAAACACAACATTTGCAGTAGGTGATTCTGGAAAAACTGTGTATTATGATGGGGCATTATTCCAACAATCTACATTAGCTAATCCATATGTTTATAAAACACCAGCATCAAATATAGAACAAGACTGGATAGGCTTTTATGCTCATTCCGATGTTTCATTAGAGGTATCTTGTGTTGCTGTATATAATTATGGAATTACAAAATCAACAGCTTTATCTAGATTTTCTTATGGTCAAGCAGTAGGTTTTCCAAAAGATGTAGTATCTGCTTATTCTGGTTCAGCAATTGTTCCAGATTATACTCTTGCAAAATATGCTAATAATCAAAATTATGGAGTGTCACAATCTAATACTTGGAAAAGTGCAGTAACAAATAATAATTTTATTATAGACAAGGATACACTTTCAACACCAAATTATACTTTGCCAATAATTGAGATAGAACCATCTAGCACATTAACTCAAACAGATATGCTAAATGCATTATCATCAATTAATGCAACGTACTTTGACCTTCAACCAAACAGTACTTGGAACGGAATAGAGTCAAGAATATCTTTTAACAACTTTAAACAAATTTCAAATGATATTGATATGTTCTATACAGTATTTGATAAATCAGAAAATAACACAGACACTAAGCAAATTATTTTTCAAATTGTAGATATAAATAAACCTAAAAATTATTTAGAAGTATCTATTTTAAACAATACTCTTGGATATTATTTTTACTACAATTCAGATACCGCTTCAACGCTTGCAACTTTTAGTGCATCATCACTAAACACTAAATATGCAGCTGCAATAAATATTACAAATTTAGTTACAAAAAATTCAAATTTTTCAAAGTTTTTTGCCAATAGAGAAAATCTAAAAATTTATGTTGGCGGTTCAAAAGATTTTACAGACGACCAAACATTTACTGGAAAAATATACAGAGTTGGTTTTGGCGATTTAAGAAACTATGGCAAGGTATCTTCATCATTTAATCCTGATGGATACTATTCAACTATAACAGCAGGAAACTTAAACACACACATTGCAAATTATACTCTTTTATTAAATAATGGTTGGAGTGGACAATCATTTATGGATATTGCAGTAAATTCATATTGGCAAGATATTGTTCCTCTAAGTCGTCTTGCAAAAACGGTAGATGGTCAGTATAGACTTGATTACCTACAGTTTAATGTTGACTATCCAAATCAAATAGATGCTACAAGTGCAGATACTAAAACATATCTAACTTTTCAAACTGGCGGAAACCCAGATATCACAACATTTGCAAACACAACAATTGTTGGAACAGATAGATATCTAAATATTACTAGTGCTTGGACAAATACTAAATATCAAGTAACTGATGGAACAGTTGTATACATACCAACAAATGTTTCATCTAGTACATTAACGCTAGGAATTCATATAGAAACAAACAGTCCTGGAGTTATTATGAATCCGACCAACATAAGACATTTACAAATTGCTGCACAAGCAATTGGTTCAAGTACAACAATTGGAACAAACGGAGATGAACTTATTTCTTTTGGAGCAGGAAATAATCCTATACTTATTTCTAAGTCTAATGACCCATATTACTATTTAACATCACAGTCTGGATTTAGGGTGGTAGGAACAAATGCATCAACTAGGGGATATTATTCAAATATAAATAAAGACAAGTATGATGATTTTAGTATTGGTGCTATTCAATTTTCAGCAAAGTTTCCATTAACACAATTTGCAAATACTGAAACATTAATGTTTGAATTAGAAAATGTTGATGATTCAACGAAGGTAAAGTTTTATGTAATTGGAGAAACATCAGCTTTGACTAGAGGTAGAATTTATGCCAAAGACCAATCTGGAGCAGTATACACAAGCTTAAAGTATTATCTAAATGGTGTAGAGGTAGATAGAGCGATTGTTTCTGTAGATGAATGGTTTATGCTAGGCATTAAGTTTACAACTGATTATAGCCTTAACTCAAAAGCTGGAAAGTTTAACTTCTCTGGTAAACAATTAATAAATCATTTTGAGTATTTTCAACCAAACTCAAGTCAAAGAAATTCACCAATATACATATATCCAAAATGGATTAATGTTAGATATTCTGCAACTGCATCAAAAATATGGAATGACTATACTGCATTAACTTGGCAAGATGTGGCAACAAGTCCAGCAACATCAGTATTTGTTGGTACAAACCCATCAAATATTCAGGAAGTATTTTCAGGAACAGGTAAAAATATTGTTGGCAACGATTATAACTATCCATATCTAATACCACAATCGTTCTCATATAGAGCATTTATGGCAATAGAGACTACCACATCTGACGCAATACTTCTATAATATGGTATACTATTGGTATGAGAAAACCAGAACAAGAACCAATGGACGCTATGGAAAGAGCGTTAGCTAGTGCTAAAATCCAAGTAATTGAAAAAAACTATGACTGGGGTCTATATGTTTGGATTAGAGAAAATGGCAAGCCATTTCTTGATGAAGATGGAAATATCCTAAACATACCTTCTAAAAAGAATGACCCAGCACAAATTGCAAAACTTAAAGATGCAGCAACATATTGGGGAGAGCCAAATGGTAAACCAATATTTTATCCTGGTCTTGGAAGAATTTCAGACGAAGAGCACAGTGAGCAGATAGACAGAATGAAACAAGGCTTTATTCCAAACCTAAATGACCTTGGTGCTGTACAGGCAGCGAAAGACACAATTGCCCTATACGGAGATGAAGAATAATGGAAGAATACGAATACAGAATTCCTGCATCGCTATCAGAACTTGAAGAAGAGCGTAACCAGTTTACAGAACAAGACCCATTTAATAAAACCTGGGATGATGTAAAAGCCTTTAATGGTCTAGATACAAATTTTAAAAGAAGAACTACTCGTTCATTTACTAAGGCAGAGCCAACAGCACAATATATTGATAGTGCTATGGGAATTAGTTCTGGTATTGGTGGAGCACAGTCAAAAGAGATTAATCCAGGAACAGTATTTAGAAATGCCTACGGTCTATTTGACGTAATCACACCACCCTGGAACCTATTTGAACTTGCAAACTACTATGATACATCATTTGCTAACCACGCTGCCATTGATGCAAAAGTAGAAAATATTGTTGGTCTTGGCTATATGTTCCAAACCACTCGCAGAACTATGATGATGTTAGAATCATCAAACAATGAATCTGCTACAGAAAAAGCTCGCAAGCGTATCGAACGAGCCAAGGTAGAAATGAATGACTGGCTAGAATCACTAAATGATGAAGACTCATTCACAAACACTATGATGAAGGTATACACAGATGTTCAGTCAATGGGTAATGGATATCTTGAAATTGGTAGAACCACCACAGGAGAGATTGGCTATATTGGTCACATTCCTGCTGTAACAATGCGTGTTCGTAGACTCAAGGATGGATACGTTCAGATTATTGGAAACAAAGTTGTTTACTTCCGTAATTTTGGAGCAACCAATGCAAACCTAATTACTGACGACCCACGCCCAAATGAAATTATTCACTTCAAGGAATACTCGCCACTAAATACATACTATGGTGTTCCAGATATTATTTCTGCAATTACTGCACTACAAGGTGACCAGTTGGCTTCACAGTATAACATTGATTACTTTGGCAACAAGGGTGTTCCTCGCTACATCATTACTCTAAAGGGTGCAAAGCTATCGTCTGATGCCGAAGACAAGATGTTTAGATTCCTACAGACAAGTCTAAAGGGGCAGAATCATAGAACACTATATATTCCACTACCAGGAGATACAGAAACCAACAAGGTTGAGTTTAAAATGGAACCTGTTGAAAATAGTGTTCAAGAAGCTTCATTTAATGAATACAGAATTCGTAACCGTGATGATATTCTTGTTGCTCACCAAGTTCCACTTTCAAAAATTGGTGGTGGCGATGCAGGAGGAGTTGCAGCAGCATTAGCACAAGACCGAACATTCAAAGAGCAGGTAGCAAGACCAGCACAAACATCACTAGAAAAGATGATTAATAGAATAGTAAAAGAAAAGACAGACCTTCTAGAATTTAAGTTTAATGAACTTACACTTACAGACGAAGTTGCTCAGTCACAAATTCTTGAGCGTTATGTTAAGACTCAAATTATGGTTCCAGATGAAGCTCGTGAAATTCTTGGTCTTGCACAAAGACCAGATGGAGATGGAGCAACTCCTATGGAACTTACCTCAAGACAAGCAACTGATGCTCGTGCTAACCTAGCAGGTAACAGAGCAAGAGATGCAGAACGAGCAAATAATGCTTCTGATAGCACAACCACCACCACTGGAAGAAATGCCCAGGGTGAAGGTAGAGCTTCAAATTAAAAGTGTGTTACAATAGAATAACAATACCTATAAAAAGGGTATATAATTAAGGTAATATGACTATTCAAAAAGCTCATTGGGATACCGATGGCGATAATGTTCGCTTGTCGATGCCATTTAATAAAGTAGATAAAGAGAGGCGTATCGTCTCTGGCTTTGCCACACTTGACAATGTTGACAGACAAAATGATATTGTCACACCAGAAGCCTCCATGAAGGCATTCCAAAAATTCCGTGGAAACATCCGTGAAATGCACCAACCTGTAGCTGTTGGCAAGATGGTTTCCTTTAAAGAAGATAAATATTTTGACCCAGAAACAAAGAAGATGTATTCTGGTATTTATGTATCTACATATATTTCAAAAGGTGCTCAAGACACTTGGGAAAAAGTTCTAGACGGAACTCTTTCTGGTTTTTCTATTGGTGGCAAAATGAATAAGTATGATACTGCCTATAATGAAGAAGTTTCAAAAAAAGTTCGTATTATCAAAGACTATGACTTAATGGAACTATCTCTTGTAGACACACCTGCAAATCAATTTGCAAGTATTCTTTCTGTTGAAAAGGTAGATGGAGTTGATGTTTTCAAAGGTGAAAGCGTTGACACAATTATCGAAAATGTATTCTGGGATTCTGAGTCAGGACTAGTTTTGCTTTCAGAAAAAGAAACAGAGGTAAGCCCAACAACTGGGGTACCTATGCAGAACATTGGTTTCGTTGAGAAAAATGATAACGAAAAAACAGAAATGCTAAAGTTCTTAGTTGATAGTGCTAAAGGCATTAATGTTACTAAGATAAATAAGGAGAATGATAACATGGCAAACGAAATCGTAAATGAAGTAGTAGCCGAAGTCGCTCCAGAGGCAGAAGTTGTAGTTGACGCTCCTGCTACAGAAGAAGTTGTTGAGACTGTTGTTGCAGAAGAAGCCATCGAGGCTCCTATTGTTGACGCAGACCCAGCCATTGTAGAAGAAGTTGTAGAAGAAGTTGTCGGAGAAGATGCAGCAATTGCTAAGTCTGTTACCGAACTAGCTTCAACCGTTACAACAGCCTTTAGCGACATCACAGCAATTGTCAAGTCACTAGCAGATGCTAACACAGCACTAGTTAACGACATGGCAGAACTTAAAAAGTCACTTAATCTTGTATCAGCAAAAATTGAAGATGCAGAATCAGACTTTAACAATTTCGGAAAACGAATTGACGCAGTAGAAGCAGATACCGCTTTCCGTAAATCTGGAGACCTCAGTGAGGTTCTACAGCATCAACCAGAACAGGTTGAGAAATCCCTATGGGGCGGAAGTTTCCTCAAAACATCCGATTTGTTTAGATAAATCAAATTCACTAGGAGGTGAAAATTATGTCGGAAGAAATTATTATTAATAAAAACTATCCAGGTTCAGGTGGTTACACTGCAGCAGAAGTAAATGCTCAGGGTGGCTTTGCATCTGGAAACATTGGTGGTGTAACAAGCCCAGGTCTTTCAGTCCTTGGTAACATCCCAACAGCTCAATATGGTGTGACAACTGGTTCTAACGCAGTTGACCCATCACGTGAGCTAAACCCAACATTCGCTGGTGCTGGTATTCTACGTCCTGAACAGGCTCGTAGATTCATTGAGTACGTTTGGGATGGTACCGTTCTTGCAAAAGATGGTCGTCGTGTCACAATGCGAGCCAACATCATGGAACTTGAAAAGGTTAACGTTGGTGAGCGTGTTATCCGTGCTGCCAACCAAGGTGACCCAACCTACACAAACGCTGGTGCTACATTCAGCAAGGTTGAACTTACTACCAAAAAGATTCGTCTTGACTGGGAAGTATCATCCGAAGCTCTTGAAGACAACATCGAAGGTGCTGCTCTTGAAGACCACCTAGTTCGTTTGATGACACAGGCTTTTGCCAATGACATCGAAGACCTAGCAATCAATGGTACAGGTACAGGTGCGAACAACTTCCTTAACATTCTGGAAGGTTTCGTAAGCCGTACAAAGACTGATGGTTGGGCACACGAATACGTTGCTACAGTTGCTAACAACGCATTCACACCAGAAGTACTACAGCAAGTTGTTGACCGCCTACCACGTAAGTATCGTGCTCTAAAGACTGGTCTAAAGTTCTACGCAGGAACTTCAGCATTCCAGGGCATTGTACGTCAGAATGGTACCGCTGCAAACAACATTTGGTCATACGAATATCGTAACGCTTACTTGGATGGTAACAACCAGGTTCTAGGCGATGCTCGTACTACTCGTGTACTAGGTATTCCTGTCATGGAAGTTCCTTACTACCCAGAAGGCTTCGTTGACCTTACCTTCCCAAGCAACCGTATTTGGGGTTTCCAGAGAGACATCACTGTAAACCGCTTCTACGTAGCAAAGAAGGACACCATTGAATACACCGTATTTGTACGTTTTGGTATTCAGTGGGAAGAGCAGGACGCTATCGCATACGTTGACAGCGACTCAATCGACTCAAGCCTATAATCTTGAGTTAACCCATTTAAGGGGACAGAGGCTTCGGCTTCTGTCCCTTTTTTGGTTCATTAATCTGTTATAATATAATCGGAGGAATAATGTCAGAAGAAAAAATCACCCAGGTTGAAAAAACCGCAAATGAATTTGGTATTTCTGTTTCAAAAATTGAAGCGGTAGAAGAAGGCAATGTAGTAATCACCATACCAAAGAAAAAGACTAAGCCAAAGGCTTCAGCAGAAGCAGTAATAAATGACACTATTGGTGCCACTATTGAAAAAGAAGAACCTAAAAAGGAAGCACCTAAAAAACAAAAAGTTGCACTATATTCTAGTAGAAATGTTTTTTGGGAAGGTGTAGGAGAAGTTCAGCGTGGTTACAATTTTGTAACACCAGAACAGGCAGATATGTGGGTTACAAGAATTCACATTAGGATTGCCACACCAGATGAAATTAAAGAGGTTTTTGGTAATTAATGGAAATCATTAAGGTAAATTCTGGAACAACACAAAGCACAACAGGCTGGACATACAAAAATTTTGCAACAAATAAATTTGTATTTACAATAGATTTTCCAGATAGCTTTAGTGGGTCTACTGCATATTTGGTAGTAACAGATATGCTTGACTTTAGTATTGTTTATGAAATAGGTTGGACTAGGGCTTCATTTAATGGAATTGATGTTGTTGTTCCACTTAAATATGATGCAGACTATAAGGTTCAGGTTTATTCTGGAACAAGTGCTATTCCAAGTAATTTATTTTTTGAGGACTACTACGAAGTTCGTAGACCATATGTAGACCCCACCACAAAATCAACAGTAGCAAGTGAAGTAGCCAAATATAAAGACCAAGAAGCACTAGCACGAGCAATTGTTGACTCTATTGTTACAGATGGATTTTATTATAAAAGACACCTAATTAATACTCTTGGTTTAGGTAATGATTATCTTGCTGTTTGGGATAACCTAAAAAGAGTTATTGCTTTATATGAAAACAATGTTCTTGTTTATAAAGATGAAGACAATATTGAAATTACAGGATTTTGGGATGCTAACCCACCCTCAAATAGCAATCTTGGTCTAAAAACACTTAGTAAGTTAGATTATTCTGTAGGAGATATTGTTACAATTCAAGGTTCAACCAATCTTGACGGAACATATACTATATATGAATTATTAGAAAATGCTGGATTGTATGGACTTAGACTTGCAGGTAAAACTATAACATCTGCACAAGTTTCTGCAGAGGCTAAATTTGGTTCTGTTAAAAAATATTGGACATCTCAATATGTATTCACGCCAGACCAAACTGCATTAACCTTAGACTATACTGGTGAAATAAATAGAAGAGAATCAACTCCATCAATTTTTCCAGCTGGTTCCTCAGACTATATTGGTCTTATGTACGGTGGTCGTGGATTTGCTGCTGGTAACGACTATACAATTATTGGTGAAGATGGATACCTAATGGTCCCATCTGACATTAAGAGAGCAACTGAAATGATTATTGACGACATTGAATGCGGAAGACTTGACTATTATAAAAGATACATCAATGCCTACAATACTGACCAATTTGATGTTAAGTTTGATACTGCTGTTTTTGAGGGAACAGGAAATATTCTTGTAGATAAGATTTTATCTAAATACTTCAAGACTATTACTCACCCAGGGGTGTTGTAATGGCAATATGCGAAACCACAGATTTTTTATTTCCAATGCTTGCAGATGTTTATTATCCAATAGTTGAGCAAGGTGCTTATGGAGATGTAAAAAGAAACTGGGTATTAGATAAAAGTATTTCATGTGCATTTGTTGCTAGTGGTTTAAAAAATAAAAAAGATATTCAACCAGATGCTAAACTAAATATTGATAATGCTTTAAATGGTAGGGTAAGAACCGATATAAGATTTTCAAGTGAAGACGAAAGAAATGCTCTTACAAATATTCTAATAACTAATATTAGAGATAAGAATAGTAATGTTATTTATTTAGAAACTTCTGGTTCACGTTCTGGACAGCCAACAATATTTGAACTTGCAACATTTGAGCCAGTGGTTGGTCCATTTGGAAGTGTAGAGTATTATAAAATAATTGTTAAACGTTCAGAAAATCAAGGAACAGACATATGATAACAGTAAAATTTGATGATAAAAATTTATTTAGAGACATTATGAATATTGCAGAATATTCAAATGGATATGTTGATGGTGCTAAACTAGGTAAGACAAAATTTTTAAATGAACTTGGTGCTAGTGCAGTAGAAATAGCAAAACAATTTATTGATACTAATGCAAAACTTGACCCACAAAGACTACATCATGTTTATGAATGGTATATGACTGGAAGCCCAGAAGCAAGACTATATGATATTGACTATACTCTTACATCTAATAATCTTGTTTTTACATATTCATTTAAACAATCACAATCTATAAGCAGAGGTTCTACTACACCATTTTTTAATAAAGCAGAAATTATGGAAAAGGGAATTCCAATTACTATTAAACCTAAAAACTCAAGTGTTCTTGTATTTCAAAATGGTGAAGAAACTATCTTTACGCCCAATCCTATTCAAATTAATAAACCAGGTGGAGAAGTTCAGGGACAATTTACCAATGTTCTTGATATGTTTTTTAATAGATACTTTACTCAATCTTTTTTGCAAGCATCTGGAATTGCATATAATTTAGAAAATCCAGCAGAATTTCACAAACATTTAAAAAAGAATGCCAAGCGTTCAGAGGGTGTTAAAGCAGGGTATAATTGGATAGTAGGAGCAATCAAATGACAGCAACATCTATATTAAATACACCAATGCTTTGGGTAAATCATTACCTTCAAGAAAAGTTAGAGGCATTGGGATTTAACTCTATACCATTTTTCCCAACAACACCATCTACCATTGACAACTTAACATCAAGTTTTCCAGAAGGTGGAATTATGTGTACATATGACAGACTTATTCGTATGCGTAGAAAACCATTTCCACACATTAAATGTGAACAAGCTTTGTATTATTTTTATGCCACAGCAGAAAACTCAGTTGTCAATATGATTAAGATTACAGAAAAAATTCTAAGACTAATGGACCGTGAAGACGAAACTGCAGAAGAAATAAATAAATGGCAAAAAGATAAAGGTTCTATTACCGTAGAGGGAGAAACCATTCAGCCAAACTTTTATTTTCATAGCTTTAAGGTATATCAGTTAGAAGAGGTCAGGGATGTCATTGATTTTGGCACTGCTCGGACCTATGGTGGTAATAAAATTATAATTGAATTTGATTACCATATGGTTATTCAAGACTCAATTTAATCATAAACGCAAGTTATACTTATATTGAGGAAACAATCAGCACCATAAATTCCATAAGAAATAAGAGGTGAAAAAATTATGGCATATCAAAGAGGTACAAGCTCCAACATTATCGTTGGTGCAGCAGCACTTTACGCTTATGAATCAGGCGAAATGGCTTACTCAAACCTACCAGCTGCATCATCAGATGCATCTTATAGAGAAACTCTGAGCAACAACACCAGCTTCCGTAACGTAGGTTACACTAGCAATGGTATTGACCTTACATTTGCTCCAGATTTTGGTGAAGTAAGCGTTGACCAGGTTCTTGACGTAGCTAAACTCTACAAGCAGGGCATGACAGTTAACCTTAACACAAGCTTTGCAGAGGCTACCCTAGAAAACTTGCTTCTTTCCTTGGCTCGTCCAAGAACAGATGCATTCGTTTCAAGTGGTACTGGTGGTCTAACTGGAGAGGACACTCTACAATTATCCGCTGGAGACATCGGTGACTGCCCAATCGAACGTGGTTTGGTTGCGGTAGGACCAGGAACTGGTGACTGTGCAGTAGGAAGCACAATTGAACGTATTTACGTTGCATATCGTGCAATTTCTATTGACAGTGTTACTGTATCCGCAAAACGTGATGCAGCAACAATGTTCGACGTTTCATTCCGTCTACTTCCTAATAACTCAGGAACATACGGAAGAATTGTAGACCGCACACTCGCAGCAGGTAACAAGACTGGCTATCCAACATCTAACGTTACTAGCGATTCATTCTAAAAATAACTTAATAGTTGAGGCTCCCCTAACTTCGGTTGGGGGAGTTTCTTTTTGCTATAATAGATACATGGCTACTAAAATATATGAATCAGGATTTATACAATTAATTGATGGAACAGTTTTACACATTAATCCACTCAAGATAGTTTATCTTAGAGATTTTATGGATGAATTTTCCAATTTTGGAAAAGCTCAATCAGAAGAAGAAACAATGGATATTTTACTTATTTGTGGAGCAATCGCAATGAGACAATACCATCCACAAATAGCAACAAAAGAATTGCTAGAAGACTCAATAGATATGGATACTTTATATGACCTACTAGATTTTTCTGCAGGTATTCAGTTAAAGAATAAAGAAGAAACACAAGATACTCCACAGAAACAGGTATCAGACAATCCACCAACATGGGAAAATATGGACTTGGCAGCACTTGAATCAGAAGCATTTTTGCTGGGTATTTGGAAAGACTATGAAGAATTAGAATCCTCATTATCATTACCAGAACTAATGAGTACACTAAATGCTAAGAGAGACGCAGACTATGCTGAAAAGAAATTTCTTGCTGCTATCCAGGGTGTAGACCTAGATGAACAATCTGGTAAAAATAATGAACCAGATGCATGGGAATCAATGAAGGCTAGAGTATTTAGTGGTGGAGCAACAAGTGACCCAGATGATATCCTAGCACTACAAGGAACAAATGCACAAAAAGCTGGATTCGGTATTGGTATGGGACTAGCTTATGAAAAGTGGGACTAGTCAATCTGTTTTATGTTATAATTGTTTATAACCTATAGGAGGCAAAATGGCAACCACCATTAACGAAGCAAAAGAAATCACTCTGCCAGATGGAACAGTTATTACTGTACGTCCACTCAAAATTTCTCTTCTACGTGACTTTATGAAAAAATTCACAAGCATTGAAGAAGTTGCAGAAGATAACGATAAATCAATGGATATCCTCATGGAATGCGTAAGCATTGCAATGCGTCAGTACAAGCCAGAATTGGCTGAAGACCCATCAAAGCTAGAAGATATTTTAGACCTACCAACCGTATATCAAATTATTGAAGAAGCATCAGGCGTAGCCCTAGGCGGAACTCAATTTATCGGTGGTAAAAACTAATAAAAGAGGTAATAATGAATGTCTGATTTCGAGTCCAAAGTAAGAATTGATATTGATGCTAGTCAAGCACTAGCACAAATCAAACTTCTTCAAAGACAGATTTCAGACTTTCATTCCTCAATGGCTAAGGGTAGTGCTACAGCCAATCTAAAATCACTACAAATGCAACAATCACTAGTTGACACAATTAATGCAACTGGTCAATATTCAGCACAGATGAAAACTGTTGCATCATCCACTCAAGCTTTTACAACATCACTTGAAAAGAATAAATTATCTCTAAACCAGTATTTTAAGTATGCTGGTGGTGCTTCCAGAAGCTTTGGTAAATTCTTTAAAACAGAAATGGATACCATTCAAAAAGTAGCCATTGAAAGAGTCAAGGACCTACAGACTCAATATATTAAAATGGGTCGTGATGCAAATGGTGCTCTTAAAACAATTGCTGTTAGACCACTTGCACTTGACATGGAAAACCTGTCAACTAAAACACAGATTGCTGCACAAAAGCAACAACTTCTAAACCAACTATTAAAACAAGGCTCTACTAATCTTCTAAATTTTGGTAAGAATACTCAATGGGCAGGTCGCCAGCTTATGGTTGGTTTCTCTATTCCACTTGGTATTCTTGGAGCATCCGCTGCTAAAACATTTATGGAAATGGAAAAGCAAGCAGTTTCATTTAAGCGTGTTTATGGAGATACATTCACAGCATCTGCTGAAACAGATAAGATGCTTAAACAGGTCAAAGACCTAGCATCTGAATTTACTAAATATGGAGTTACAGTAGAAAAAACTATGGAGTCTGCTGCTAAAGCAGCTGCTACTGGTAAAATGGGGGCAGACCTACTTGCTCAAGTATCAGAATCAACACGCCTATCAGTATTAGGTAACGTAGAACAACAAAAAGCACTAGAGACAACAATCTCCCTAACAAATGCTTTCGGAACATCTGCTGACGAACTTCGTGGAAAAATTAACTTCCTAAACGCAGTTGAAAACCAAACTGTAACATCTATTGAAGACCTGACAACTGCTATTCCAAAAGCAGCACCAGTTATCAAGCAACTTGGTGGCAACGTAGAAGACCTGTCATTCTTCCTTACAGCAATGCGTGAAGGTGGTATCAATGCATCTGAAGGTGCCAACGCTCTAAAGTCTGGTCTTGCATCTCTTATTAATCCAACTAACAAGGCAAGCAAAATGCTTGAAGGTTTTGGAATTAATATTCAAAGTATTGTTCAAAAAAATAAGGGTGATGTAAAAGGTCTAGTTATTGATTTTGCTAAAGCACTAGATACACTAGACCCTCTAAATCGTGCTCGTGCTATTGAGCAACTATTTGGTAAGTTCCAATTCTCACGTCTATCTACATTGTTCCAAAACGTAATTAAACAGGGTAGCCAAGCATCAAGAGTTCTAGAACTAACTAAACAATCATCTGCAGAACTTGGAATCCTTGCTCAACGAGAGCTTAATCGTATTTCATCATCACCAATGTATAAATTCCAAAAAGCAGTAGCTGACTTTAAAAAAGAACTTGCCCCTGTTGGTGAAGAATTTATTAAAGCTGTTACACCACTTATTAAATTCGGTACAGATGTTCTTAAAGCATTCAATAATCTTGATGGCGGAGTAAAGCAATTTATTATTACAACTACAGGTGTTATTGCTGGTCTTGGACCAATTATGCTTATGACATTTGGTTTGATTGCTAACGGTGTCGCTAACCTTATTAAAGGTTTTTCTTTTGTAAAGAGTATATTTAATAAAACAACTACTGCTTCACAGGTTCTTGGTGAAACTACTGATTATATGACACAACAGCAAATTGAAGCTGCTGCAGTTGCTGCCTCATTAGACCAGGTACACAATAAACTTACACAATCATTTACTGTAGAAGCAAAAGCAGTAGCAAACCTAGCAGCACAATATGAAAAAGCTATTTCTGCACAAGTTGCATTTAGTGGTGTTGCTGCAAATGGAGGAAAAGGAAAGGCTAAAACAGCACCCAAAAAATACGCTAGTGGTATTTTTAGTGTTCCTGGTCCTAAAGGTGCTGGAGATATTATACCAGCAATGCTTTCTCCAGGTGAAGCAGTCATTCCTGCAAAACCTGCACAAAAGTATCGTGGTTTTATTAAAGGCATGATTGCTGGAAATATCCCAGGATTTAATAAAGGTAAAAAAGCAGACGAACCTTTATCAAAAAGACTAAAGGATAGAATGGATGAAGCTCCATCACATATTAAATCTCAAAAACAAAAACATACATGGGCAACTAGAAACACGGAACTTGACATAATAAGAAAAGTTGCTAGACAACATGGTGTTAGCACATCTGGATTCTTTGAAACTCAATATATGACAAATCACGCTTCTCACTTAGAAGAGTCTTCTAGAAGAGTAAATGTTGGAAGAGGACTTTATGAAAGAATAAAACAATGGTTTGCTAGAAACCTGATGACCGACTTGGGGATTGTTAACAAATCGCTTCAAGATATATCTGGTGAGGGTTTTGGTTCTGGTTCAAGCAAGAAAAAAATCCGTGACGAAGTTATGGGTAATTCTAAACAAATGGCTAAAGAACTTGGAATATCTGAAAAAGAATTTAAACAAATTGCTAAAGATGTTCTTGCTGGAAAGCATATGACTACTCCAAAGTCTGCAGCCGTTGCAGCAAAAGTTTTGCGTGTAGCAGAAAAACAAGCAACTACACCACAGGCAAGAGCTAAGTATTCTGGAGCAGCAGGTGTTCTTGAACATAGGACAGCCGATAAAAGTTCAAAAGCATTTTACAAAACACTTGATGACAGAGCATATGTTGAAGACGATAAGAAAAGACTTGCTGATGAAAAAAGAAGAATTGATAAAAAAATAGAAATTGTTAAAAATGCAACTGACGAAGAAGTTAAAAATCTTAAAGATAAAAGAAAAGCAATAGAAAAAGCAAAAGCAAAAATAGATAATGAGGTTCAACAATCTGCTGCAAAAGCAGCAAAAGCTCAGGTATCTGCAAACAATGAAAAAGGAAAAACTGCTGGAAAACAAAAAAGGGCTGCTAAAGCCGAGGGTGCAAAAGCAAAAACAGAAGAAGCAAATGCTAAAAAAACAACTGCAGCAAAAACAAAACCAACACCAACAATTGCTGTAACAGAACAACTTGGTAATGGAGTTACAAAAATAACAAAACCAGATGGGAAAGTTCAGTATAAAGTAAATAATAGATATGCCAATGCTGAAGTAGCACAATCACTAGTTAGTCAAGCTCCTGCATCTAAAAAAACAAGTAGATTTGGAAAAGTTGGTTCATTCCTTTCTAGAAGAGGTGTTCTTGGTGGAGCAGGTATGGCTGCTAGTATGGGTGGCAGTATGCTTGGTGGAGACATTGGAAATACTCTTGCAAATGTTGGAAACGCTGCATTTATTGCCGATGTAGGTAGAAGTTTTATTCCAGCAAAAGCAAAAGCAAAACTTGTTACATTTGGAGTAGAAAAGTTACTTCCAATACTCAAAAATCTTGCTCCAATGTTTTTAAAATTGGGTCTTGTGCTGACAGTAGCGACAACAGCATATGAAATATTTACAGCAAATGCTAAAAAACAAGCAGAAATTTCTAAAGCAGTTGTAGATACATTATCTATGAGTAAAGATAAATTAGATAAAGTTAATGAATTCTTTGGAACAAATGCACAACTATCTGGTATTAGAACTTTGTCTGTTGCTGGCGAAGGTCAAACAGGAAAACAAGCAAGTCTTGCAGAACAGTTTAGAACAAGTGACCAATTCAAATCTCTTTATGGAGACCAGGCAAGCAAATTACGTGGAGCAACAGATAAGCAATTTGCAATAACAATGCAATCACTAGCACTTGATTTATATGGTCAAGGTGTTGGTGCTGAACAGGTACAAATTATTGTTGATGCTATTAAGAAAGAAGCTCAAAAAACAAACGTTGTTATTAAGTTTAAAGATTTGACCTTAGATACAGAAACAGGAAGACAAAATCTAGCTAAAAGTATCAAGGAAATTACAGATGGCATGGTAAAAGAACTTCAGTCTCAAAGAGATTGGCTTGGTCTTAACTGGTTAGCTTCTGCAAATATAGATGCATATACTTCACAACTAAGTGGATTTATTTCTGCACTATCTCAAGAATTTGAAAAAGGAAAAATTTCAGTAACTGAATTCCAAACTTCATTTAGTAGAATTGAACAAAGTTTTTATCAAGCAGAAAAGGCAAATCCTGGAGATGGACTTTCTTATTTAAATAATGTACTTCAAAAAACTAGTCCAGAAGTTGCTTTTGCTGCAGCAGGAATCACTGATTTAAATAATCAATTAATGGTTACAAAATTAGCTGCCAAGGGTGCTGCTATGAGTACTCAGTTGTTAGCAGATGTTGCAGCTGGAGATATCAATGCAATCGACTACCTAGATGATTTAAATAAACTTGAAGATAAAAAAAATAATGATACGATAAAGCAACAAAAGATTATTTCTGGCATAACTACACAACAAAAAAATCTTCAAAAACAAGAAACAGCAGTTAATAATTTATATGATAAAAGAATTACTGCACTTGAAAGAATTGATTCGCTAAATCAATCAATTTCAGATAGACAAAAGGGACAACTTGATTTAGCAGATGCCCTTTCTCAAGGTGATGTATTCCGTGCTGCTCAAGCAATGCAACAAATTAGAGCAGATGAAGCTAAGGTTGCTCTAGAACAACAAAAAAATTCTCTTCAGGATGCAAGAGATAAACAAACTGGTGCATTGCAAAATAAACAAGACAACCTAGACAGTGCTTTAACTTCTGCTCAATCTAAACTTAATGATATTTCCAATACACAAATGGACCCATATGTATCAAAAATAAATTCAAAAACAATGGAACAGTTGTTTACTCAATATGGTTGGCTATATAAACTTGTAAATGTAAATCTGTGGTTTGCAGACCAAGATACAGTTAAAAAAGAATTTGGTAAATATGTATCAGGAAATAAAAAAATTGCAAATTCCGAAGACCCTTTAGGAATGTTTAAAGGCAAAAAAGGAAATGTATTACCTAATGGTTTTGGTCCTGGTCATGCCGATGGTGGACATATCACAGGTCCAGGTAGTGGAACAAGTGATTCAATCCCTGCCATGCTTTCAAATGGTGAATATGTTGTTAGAGCAAATGCTGTAAAGAATATTGGTGTACATACCCTTGATAAACTAAACCAAGCAGATAGAATGAACTTTGCTGATGGTGGACTAGCAGGATTTAGACAGTCTGAACATAAAGTTCCTGGTAAAGAACGTTTTGGTCTTAATGATATTGCTGCTGGACTAGCCAACCCAATCATTCAAGGTGGAGCACAAGGCTCAGACGTTATGGGTGGTTTTGCAACTGCACAATCATATATGAATGTAGCTTCTGGTAAGGGAGGAGTTTTTGATTATCTAACCGCAATTCTTACACCATTTGCACTTACTGGATTTGGTGGAGCAAGTAAAGCAGGAATGTTTGGAAAGCTTGCGTCTAAATTACCAGGCGGTATAAAAGCAACAGCATTAAATCAAACAGCAAGACATAGAAGTATTTTTCCAATTAAAGAAGTTTATCATCCACTAGATGTAGCAACTGAAAATGCTAAAACTTTTGGACCAGGAACTTATTTTGGTAAAAATTCTAAAGTTTCTGGTAGCATTTTTAGAGACTTTGGAAATGAATCACATAAAATTACAACAACACCAAAAGCAGCCATAAAAACTTTATTTAGTAAAGGTTATGCAAACATAGAACAACTTACAGAAGAGTGGACAAAAAATAGCGGAAGAACATCTTATATCCAAAATTGGGACAAGCTTTCAAAAGAAAGTAAACAAAAATTTGTTATGGACCAACTAGATGGAATGACTTGGGATGACCCATTTATTCAAAACCTAATTGCTAAAGGTTATATTGGTTTTAAAAATGGAGATGCTTTGTCAAACTGGATGGTTGGTGTTCCAGGTTCTGGATATGGTCTAAAGCATATTCCTAACAAACTTCCAAAAGTTTCTGGAAAAGTTACAAAAATAAATAAAATAGTACCAGGACTAATCGACCAAGGAAAGTCTCGGTCCCCATTTAATAATCCATTAATTTCACCAAGTAGAACTGGACAGGATTATCTAATGGCTGCAAAAGCAACTGGAATAAATATAATGGACACAATTCCTCACTTTAAAAAGGGTGGTATGTTTCGTACTGGATATGTTGATGGCGGACTAGCACTTCTTCACGATAAAGAATTTGTTATGAATGCTGGGGCAGTTAAAGAATACGGTGTTGACAAGCTTAAAGCCATGAATAATGGAACATACAACAATGGTTCCGTGTATAATAGTTATGGAGTAAATATCAATGTTGGTGGTTCTAATTCAAATGCCAGTGACATTGCACGAACAGTAATTAGAGAAATCAAAAAGATTGATTCTCAACAAATTAGGAGCACTAGAATTTAATGACAGATAACTATGCAGAATATTTAAATGGTAGAAAGAAATATTCTCGTCCACAAGCAATGCTATGGGCAAATAATTCTGGAACATTTTCAGTAAGAGAAGCATCAAACATTACTGCAGTTACTCCATCAAATCCTGCTGTTGGTAGTGTAAAGTATACTGCTGCTAACAATTTTGCCATTGGAGATTTTGTTAATATTAGTGGTCTTGCTCCAGATGCATATAACGGCACATATGCAATTACTGGAGTAAATCCAACATTTTTTGTTGTTACAAATACAACTACCGCAGGAGTTACAGATGCTATTGGTGTTGCTGGAAAAGCATCATATGTTCCAACTGGAACTGAAATTAATGCAGATAGCTCTTCTAATAACTTTATTATCCTATCTGATG
>Ga0214921_10004616_pt1 | contig 20126 bp, 23 predicted proteins | sample LL1505_MetaG_FD_177992 | JGI IMG/M metagenome (GOLD analysis project Ga0214921, IMG submission 177992) | Freshwater microbial communities from Lake Lanier, Atlanta, Georgia, United States - LL-1505 | ecosystem: Environmental > Aquatic > Freshwater > Lake | place: USA: Georgia | collected...
ACCCTTATTTTTGATATACTTTTGGCAGTTAGCCGACAAAGTCGTTTGCTCTTATCCGCCAGAATAAATCAGGCGAAGAAAATCATTTTTTAGTAGGGAGTAACACATGTCGCAGGGCCATTTCGGTGCTCCGGTAGTCACTTTGACTCCTGCCCCTACCCTTGACCGTACCTACTACGTCAACAACTTGCACCCAGGTGGAGTTAACCGTGCTGATGATGTTCGTGAAGAACTAGCTGGTAAAGGTATCAACGTATCTCGCGGTCTTACCTTGGCTAACATTCATGCACCAGGAGTTGTTCCTATCGGTGATGCAGATACCTCAGTTCTTGAAAGAACTGGTTCATCTTTCCTAGTGCCCCTCTGGGTTGAAGGTAACCTTCGTGTTTCAACCACCATCGTGGATAAGCATGGCACCACCACCAAGGTTAACGAATCCCCTCGATCACTATCTGAAGAAGACTGGCAAAAAGTTATTGACCTAACCGAACAGGAAGTCAAAAACACTGGAGCTAAGTGGTTAGTTATCGCAGGAGCACTGCCGACATATAAATCAACCGGTGTCTATGTTGATCTCCAACCAATCTTTGATGCCATGAAACTTCTTGGTGTGAAGGTTGCTCTTGATACCTCTGGTGAACCACTTTCTTACTGGGCTCGTAAGGGTTGCGCTAACGTCATCAAGCCAAATGCTGAAGAACTAGCTTCTGCTGTTGGCAGAGAACTTGCAACAGTAGGGGATGTTGTCGATGCTGCTCGAGAACTTTGTCAGCATGGAATTGAAGTAGTGCTTGCATCAATGGGTGCTGATGGAATGATTGCGGTTACACGTGAAGGCCACTGGGCTGCTAGAACTCCTCCGGTAAAGGTTATTAACACCGTTGGTGCGGGAGATGCAACCCTTGCTGGCTTCCTATCTGCTGTGGTTTCTAATCCTGTTCTCGCAGGTGAAGAAGATTATGGTGTTGGTTTCAATGTTCCGCTAGGTGTTCAGACCGCTGTTCGTTGGGGTGCTATTGCTGTTACTCAACCAACCTCAGGCTTAGCCAATCTTGACAACATGCCGAGTGCAACTGTTGATTCAGATCCAAACTTAAACGTTCCATTAGAAGAAGTAGCCAAACCTTAGGAGTTCCAAGTGCCAGTAGCATCACCGGATCAATATGCAGAAATGATCGACCGCGCTAAAAAAGGTGGCTTTGCATACCCTGCTATCAATGTCTCTTCTTCTCAGACAGTCAACGCTGTTTTGCAAGGTCTTACTGAAGCAGGCTCAGATGGCATCCTGCAGGTAACCACAGGTGGCGGTGACTACTGGTCAGGTTCATCTGTGAAGCACATGGCAACCGGTGCTGCTGCTATGGCACAGTTCGTTAGAGAAGTAGCTAAGAACTATCCCATCACTGTTGGTATTCACACCGACCACTGCTCTAAGCCTCACCTGGAGACCTTCCTGCTACCACTTCTTGAACTAAGCAAGGAACGAGTGCGGAACGGCCAGGACCCTTTGTTCAACTCACAGATGTGGGATGGTTCAGCGGTATCTCTAACTGAGAACCTCCAGATCTCTAAAGACCTACTAGCTCAGACCAAGAACCTAGGCATCATCTTGGAAGTTGAGATTGGTGTTGTTGGTGGCGAAGAAGATGGCATCGAAGGTGGTGAAGGTGAACACCTTTACTCAACTATCGAAGATGGTCTGCTAACTGCTGAAGCTCTAGGTCTTGGTGAAAACGGTCGTTACCTAACAGCACTTACCTTTGGTAACGTGCACGGTGTATACAAGGCAGGAAACGTAGTTCTCCGTCCTGAACTACTAAATGACATTCAGCGTGCGGTTGGTGACAAGTACGGCAAGGACATGCCTTTCGACTTGGTCTTCCACGGTGGTTCTGGTTCAACACAGCAAGAGATTGCAGATGCAGTTCGCTTTGGTGTTGTCAAGATGAACATCGATACTGACACTCAGTATGCATTCACTCGTTCTATTGCAGATCACATGTTCGCCAACTACGACAAGGTTCTCAAAGTCGATGGTGAAGTTGGAGATAAGAAGGCTTATGACCCACGTGGTTGGGGAAAGACTGCTGAAGCTGCTATGGCTAAGCGTGTTGTTCTTGCAACCCAGGAACTTGGTTCAGCTTCAAAATCTATGAGCATCTGAAGCTAGTGAGTATCTGAGTTTCTCTTCTGCTTGTTGCTGGTTTCTTCACCAGCTGCTTTCAAATCTTTTCTAAGTTCCTTAGGCAATGAGAACTGAACATCTTCTTCCGCTGTTTGCACGATATCAACATCGCCATAACCACGACTAGCTAGCAGAGCTAAAACTTCATCAACTAATATTTCTGGAACGCTGGCACCTGATGAAACGCCAACCGTGGCAACGCCTTCGAACCATTCATCTTTTATCTCAGATGCAAAGTCAACACGGTAAGAAGCTTTAGCTCCGGCTTCTAGTGCAACTTCAACCAAACGAACAGTGTTAGATGAGTTCGCAGAACCAACAACAATAACTAGATCGCTTTCTTGAGCAACCTTCTTGATGGCAACCTGTCTGTTCTGAGTTGCATAACAAATGTCATCGCTAGGTGGGTTCTGCAAAGTTGGAAACTTTTCACGTAAGGCATTTACGGTTTCATAAGTCTCATCAACGGAAAGAGTTGTTTGGGATAACCAGATGACTTTCTCAGGATCACGAACAGTTACGTTCAAGATGCCGTGTCGGCCATCAACTAGTTGAACATGCTCAGGAGCTTCTCCTGCTGTTCCTTCGACTTCTTCGTGACCTTCGTGACCGATGAGCAGGATGTCATAGTCTTCGCTGGCAAATCTCTGCACTTCTCGGTGCACCTTGGTAACCAGTGGGCAGGTCGCATCAATGGTGTTTAGCCCTCTTTCCCCAGCTGCCTTGACCACCGCTGGAGAGACTCCATGGGCTGAGAAGACCAGGATGCTACCTTCTGGAACCTCATCAACCTCATCAACGAAAATGGCTCCACGGCGCTCAAGAGAGGACACCACGTGCTTGTTATGAACAATCTCCTTGCGGACATAAACCGGTGTTCCATGCAGATCTAAGGCCTTTTCAACTGCTATAACAGCCCTGTCAACCCCAGCACAGTAACCCCTAGGGGCTGCAAGTAGCACTCGCTTAGAGGTCTGAGTTTGTCCTAAGACGGAAGTATTCTGGAAGTCGGCCACTTCGCAATTCTAAGCGAAGTCAGATGGGTATAAAGGTATGAACGAAGTAGTGGACACGGGTAAAGACCCTGACCACCCGTTCACCGTTCAACAACTAAGTGAACGGGTAGCCAATGCTGTCAAAGGCTGGGGTAATGCCTGGGTTGAGGGTGAACTTATCAAGTTCCAGGCTAAAGCTGGAGGACACGCCTATCCGCAACTTAGAGATCTAACTACCGGGGCTCAGATCTCGCTAGTTATTTTCAATAACGTGCTGGTTTCAGCTGGTGAAGAATTCCAAGATGGTGACCGAGTTCTGGTTTCAGGAAACATGGACTTCTATGTTGCAAGAGGAACACTCTCCCTTCGAGTTACCACCATCAGAAAAGTTGGTATCGGTGTTCTCATGGCTGAGATTGAAGCCAGAAGAGCAAAGATCGTTGCTGAAGGTTTAGCGGACCCAGCTAAGAAACAGCGACTACCTTTCCTACCTGGTGTTATTGGTTTGATTACTGCAGAGAACTCTGATGCAGAAAAAGATGTCAAACAGAATGTTCTTCTACGTTGGCCAGAGGCAGTTATTAGAACAGCAAACGTTTCTGTTCAAGGAGCTGAGTGTGCTCCAAGTGTGATTGCAGCTCTGAAGAAGATGGATGAAGATCCAGAAGTTGAAGTAATCATCATCACCAGAGGTGGTGGTGGTTTCTTAGATCTAGTTGGCTTTAGCGATGAGGCATTGGTAAGAGCAGTCGCTGCTTGTAAGACACCGATTATCTCGGCTATTGGTCATGAGAATGACAGACCAATCATTGATGATGTTGCAGATCTGAGAGCATCAACTCCCACCGATGCTGCTAAACGAGTTGTTCCTGATGTAGTGGAAGAGCGAAGAAGGATTTCTGAATCTCTAGAGAGAATGAAATCCATCATCGGTAACTATGTTTCAACCCAAGCGACTCTTATCAATCAAATAAGACAGCATCCACTACTCAAAGACCCACACGCTTATCTTGACCAAAGAGCAGATGACCTGATTCGTGCTTTAGGGGAACTTAGAGATGAACTGGATTCCAAGCTTGAGAAACAAGCAACTGATCTAACAAATAAGAAATCACTGCTTAGATCTCTATCTCCGCAAAGCACCTTAGACCGTGGCTATGCAGTGATTAGAGACGAATCTGGGCAGGTTATTACCGATCCTGCCAAGGTAACCGCTGGCCAAGCCCTAAAACTAAGGGTTGCTAAGGGTGACCTCGAAGCAACCGCTAACTAACGATTAAACTGGAGACACGATGACTGAGAAGAATCCTAACGCCGATGTAGCGGAGATGACCTATGAGCAGGCTCGAGATGAGCTAACCAAGGTCTTAAACCAGCTTGAACAAGGCAGTGTGACCTTGGATCAGTCAATGGCGCTATGGCAACGTGGTGAAGTTTTAGCCCAAAAGTGTGAAGAGTGGCTAACCGGTGCAAGAGCCAAACTAGATGCAGTTCTGAAAAAGAAAGACTAAAACCCCTTGAGTGATTCAGCAGCAAGACATAGAGCTCGCCAAACAATCATCAACCTTTGTTTAGCCTTAGCCGCTTCAGTTGCTCTGGTGGTCACCATCGTTCTTATTGTCCCTAGAGATGATTCCAACCGAATCAAAGCGGTTGACTATGCAACCATCTCAAGAACTGCAAAAGCAGATACCAACTACAACATCATCACTATTAACCCTCCAGCTAACTGGTGGTGCAACAGCGCAGAGTTCATTTTGAAACCAATCGATGCTGTTCAAACCTTCAAAGCAGGCTTTGTTGGTTCTGATGTGAAATACATCGGTTACACCCAGGCATTTGAAACCAACCCAACCTGGCTAGCGCTAAAACTAAATGGAAAAGTGCTCACCGGTCAATACTCCTCAGGTAAATACGCCTGGCAGATCTATAAATCTGTCGTTCAAAACACTCCTGCTAAAACCATGGATTACATGATGGTCATGACTAACCAAAAGAATGACTACGTTTTTCTATATGGCGTAGCTGAGACCAAAGAATTCGAAGTATTTGCTAATGAAATAGAAGACCGACTTGGAGGAGTGTCTCAAATTGACTGAACCAACTAGACCACAGACCCCAGCTGAAGCCTGGGCTGCAATTGTGGAAGGTAATTCCCGTTTTGTTTCGGGGGAACTTGCTCACCCACGTCAAGACATTGACAGAAGAGAAGCATTAGCTCAAGCACAAAAGCCTTTTGCTGCTCTGTTTGGTTGTGCTGACTCAAGACTTTCTGCTGAAATCATCTTTGATGTTGGTTTGGGTGATCTCTTTGTTGTTCGTAACGCTGGTCAGGTTATTGCTGAGACAATTCTTGGATCTTTAGAGTATGCAGTTGAAGTCCTAGGCGTTCCTCTGATCTTGGTATTAGGCCACGATGAGTGTGGAGCTATTAGAGCAACCATTGATGCGACAGAGGGCAAGATGCTTGCTCAGGGCGAATTCATTCATAACCTGGTTGAACGCATCACCCCAACAGTCAAAGAGGCTCAAGCCCATGGCATGCATCACATTGATGAAATTACTGACCTGCACGTAAGGGATACCATCAACGAAATGATTGGACGGTCAGCCCTAATCGCACAGCGCATTGAATCGGGTAAATTGGCAGTTGTTGGAGCTAATTACAAACTCACCCTAGGTGAAGTTCACGAAATCGTAGTTTTCGGCAATATCAACTAGTTAGGCAGCTAAATGGAATACCGCATTGAACATGACACCATGGGTGAAGTCAAAGTCCCTGTAAACGCTCTTTACGCAGCGCAGACTGCAAGAGCAGTGGAGAACTTCCCTATCAGTGGAACCACCTTAGAGCGAGCACACATCGCAGCTCTAGCCCAAATCAAGAAATCTGCTGCCCTAGCTAACGCATCTCTTGGTGTTTTAGATAAGCACATTGCTGATGCCATTGCTTGGGCTGCTGATGAAGTTATTGCAGGTAAGCATGATGATGAATTCCCGGTAGATATCTTCCAGACCGGTTCAGGAACTTCTTCAAACATGAACATGAATGAAGTGCTAGCAACTCTTGCAACCAACAAACTTGGCAGCAAAGTTCACCCTAACGATCACGTCAACGCTTCACAGTCATCTAACGATGTTTTCCCAACTTCAGTGCACGTAGCTGTCACAGCTGCCCTTATTCATGATTTACTTCCATCCCTTGATCATCTAGCTAAAGCTTTAGAAGTAAAAGCCAAGGATTGGGAGAGCGTTGTCAAAGCTGGTAGAACACATCTCATGGATGCAACACCGGTAACCCTTGGCCAAGAGTTCGGTGGCTATGCAGCTCAGATTAGATATGGCATTGAAAGAGTCAATTCAGCACTGCCTCGAGTTGCTGAAGTGCCACTTGGTGGAACTGCAGTTGGAACTGGTATTAATACTCCTAAGGGATTCCCGCAGGAAGTTATTCGTTTGCTGGCAGCAGAGACCAAACTGCCTATCACTGAAGCTAGAGACCACTTTGAAGCTCAAGGAGCTAGAGATTCACTAGTAGAAGCTTCTGGCGCTCTTAGAACCCTTGTTGTTGGCGTTACCAAGATTGCTAATGATCTTCGTTGGATGGGATCAGGCCCAAACGCCGGCATTGGTGAGATCTCTATTCCAGATCTTCAGCCAGGTTCATCGATCATGCCGGGCAAGGTCAACCCTGTCATTCCAGAAGCAGTGATGATGGTTGTTGCCAGAGTTATCGGTAACGATGCAACTGTTGCCTGGGCAGGTGCAACAGGTAACTTTGAACTAAATGTTGCTATTCCAGTTATGGGTAATGCTCTATTGGAATCAATTAGATTGCTCTCTAACTCCTTGCGATTGTTAGCAGATAAGACAGTTTCAGGTCTTGAAGCAAATGTTGAAAGAGCTAGAGCTCTTGCTGAATCAAGTCCTTCGATTGTTACACCGTTGAATAAATACATCGGGTATGAAGCAGCTGCCAAAATTGCTAAACATGCCGTTGCTAAAGCCATCACCATTCGTGAAGCAACTATTGAACTTGGTTACGTCGATGGCGAGATGCTAACTATGGAACAGCTAGATAAGGCACTTGATGTGTTATCGATGACGAGACCTAGTTCATAGTCACAGCAAAGAAGATAGAACCAATAAAGCTAATAAGTAGGTAAGGTCCTAACGGGATACTAGAGCCCAGCTTTGCTTTACCTCTAAATATCAAAACTAAAACAACCGCAAACGCTAAAACAAAAGATGTACCAATGACCATGATTGGTAGATAGAGATTGAAATAGCCAATCACCAACGTAATGCCTGCGGCTAGTTTCACATCCCCCATCCCCAGTACTTCAAAGTAATTAGCCACTACCCCTATAGCCATTACTAGAAGTGCAATTATCACTGTGGCGAGTTGGCGTGCCCAGTCCCCTGAAACCATGGTGGCACTTAGCTGAAATAAAAGAGCTATCGGGAAAACAGGGAGGACAAGCCTGTTAGGTAATCGATGCTCCTTCAGATCTATAGCTGTGAGTGGCCATGCCACCGCTAGCAGATACAGAGCTGGTATCAAAGAAATGGTTTCAGGAAAACTGGGCACAGCCCTAAGTTAGTTAGAAAAAGTTTTTACTGCTCTAGTTATACACAGCTCTAGGTGTCGAGAAGCGAGGTAACCATATCTGCAATTGGTGAGCGTTCACTTCTGGTGAGTGTCAGGTGAGCAAATAGTGATTGACCTTTGAGAGCTTCAATTACTGATGCAACACCGTCGTGTCTGCCAACTCGCAGGTTATCTCTTTGGGCAACATCGTGAGTCAAGATAACTCTTGAGTTCTGACCAATTCGTGAGAGCACTGTTAGTAAAACATTTCTTTCAAGTGATTGAGCTTCATCAACAATTACGAAAGTATCGTGCAGAGATCTTCCTCTGATGTGTGTCAGCGGTAGCACTTCTAAGATTCCTCGGTCAGTGACATGTTCTAAGACTTCTTTTGAAACTAGAGGGCCAAGAGTGTCGAAGACCGCTTGAGCCCAAGGGTTCATCTTCTCTGCCTCAGATCCAGGTAGGTAACCAAGCTCCTGACCACCAACTGCATAGAGCGGTCTAAAGACCATGATCTTTTTGTGAGCTCTGCGCTCCAACACTGCTTCTAATCCAGCACATAGCGCTAACGCTGATTTACCTGTTCCAGCTCTACCACCTAAGGACACAATGCCGATTTCAGGATCTAGCAAGACATCGATAGCCAGTCTTTGTTCGGCAGATCTGCCATGAACACCGAAGACATCTCTGTCACCTCTAACCAGTTTGATCTTCTTATCCGAGGTCACTCTTCCTAGAGCGGAGCCTCTTTCGCTAGTGATAACCAGGCCACAGTTCACCGGCAGGTTCTTCACCTCTGGGTGTTCAAAGGTTTCAGCATCATAGAAATCACTCATCTGATCAGCGCTCATGGCTATTTCATGAATACCGGTATAGCCAGAGTCAACCGCCATCTCTGCTCGGTATTCATCTGCTGTGAGCCCAAGTGCTGAGGCTTTTACTCTGAGAGGTAGGTCTTTAGAGACAACTGTTACTTCGAAGCCCTCGTTGGCTAGGTTGGCTGCCACTGCCAGGATTCTTGAATCGTTATCTCCTAGCTGAAAACCAACTGGCAGGATGTTTGGGTCGATATGGTTTAGTTCAACTCTGAGAGTTCCACCATCGCCAACTTCAACTGGGAAATCTAATCTCTCGTGTTCCATTCGAAGATCATCGAGGTGACGAAGGGCTTGTCTAGCGAAGTATCCAATTTCAGGATCATGTCTTTTCTTCTCAAGTTCATTGATAACAATGATTGGAATTACGACCTCATGTTCTTTGAACCTGAAGATAGCCCTAGGGTCGGCTAGTAAAACAGAGGTGTCTATGACGAAGGTCTTTATCTTCGTATCGGGCTTGACGGATTTGGCCTTAGCAGTTGACTTTGATGATTTAGTTGTTGCGCTGCTATTAGTGGCCATTAATACTCCTTGGCTGCCTCGTGTTGATTTGAGATTACGCCTAGTGATTCGAGAAGTAAGTTTCAACACGCCCGAGAGCGTGGGGCGTAATCAGATGTTAACTTTCAGGCACCAAATCTGCGGTTACGGTTGCCAAAAGCTCGAAGTGCTCTAAGAAAATCCACTCTTCTAAAATCTGGCCAGAGCGCTTCTTCGAAGTAAAGTTCTGAGTTGCTTGATTGCCAAAGCAGGAAACCACTTAGCCGCTGTTCTCCCGAAGTTCTAATAATGAGATCAGGGTCTGGCTGTCCACCGGTATAGAGATGCTCGGTTATAAGTTCTGGTGTGAGCAACTCAGCTAGATCTTCTATGGTGGTGCCAACTTGGGAATGTTTTCTAAGAATGTTCTTCATCGCTTCAGCAATTTCATTTCGCCCACCATATGCAACAGCTAGGTTAACATGCAAACCATCAAGGTCTGCTGTTGCCTTCTCTGCAAGTTCAATTCGCTCTCTTAGTTGAATAGGCAGTGAGTCTCTATCCCCAACCAGTCTTACTCGCCATTTCTTTGCTTCAGCTAATTCTGCGGCGACATCGCCGATGATGCGCAGTAGTGCATCTAATTCATCATTAGATCTTTTAGTTAGATTCTCTATTGAGAGCATATATAAAGTAACAACAGGTATCTCTAGGCCGTCACACCAGCCTAGGAACTCATGAATCTTCTTACCGCCTGCGGTATGCCCGACTTGAGCTTTAGCGCCAAAGTTTCGCTCTGCCCAACGTCTGTTGCCATCGAGCATGACGGCAACATGCTTAGGCAGGTCAGCGTTACTGAGGTCTCCCAGAATCTGTCGCTCATAGAGCGAATAAATCAACTTGCGCACCTCTTAAGGTTACCTTTTGGTCAGAGCCATCTTTGACGGGAAGTAAGGTTTAGACATGGACCAAGAGAAACCAGACCCCCTGTATCTACCAATTACAGAGACTGTTCCTGAGAACGCCTTAGACCGCAAGCCTTCCTGGCGAGGCTGGATACACACCGGAGTTATGCCGATAGTTATAGCAGGTGGCATAGTGCTCTTGGCGCTCGCTCATGGAGTAATACCTAAACTCGCAGCAGGCGTATTCTTTGCAAGTTCATTTCTACTATTTGGTAATTCTGCGCTTTATCATCGCTTCAATTGGAAGCCAAAGATGCGTATTGCTCTCAAAAGGATTGATCATGCCAACATATTTTTACTGATAGCTGGAAGCTATACGCCGATGGCCATGATGGCGCTACCGGGCGACAAGGGAACGGTGTTACTGATCGCTGTTTGGATAGGAGCTTTAATCGGAGTCTTCTTCCGAGTGTTTTGGATAAACGCCCCTAGATGGCTCTACGTCCCGCTTTATGTTGGTTTGGGCTGGTCTTCAATGTTTTACATTTCAGACTTCTTCTCATTCAACGCTTTTGCCATGACTTTGATTCTTGTCGGCGGCCTTTGTTACACAGCAGGAGCAGTAATTTATGGAATAAAGAAACCTAATCCTTTTCCAGGTCACTTCGGGTTCCATGAGATATTTCACTCGCTTACAGTGATTGCATTTATCTGCCACTGGTTTGCAACCCTAATGGTTTGTATGCATCCTTTGCAGGGATCCTTGGGGCTCTAAAACTTTAGTCGGAGTTTTTGTTAGCTTTTTGCCGAGCTAATTCGGCTGCTTCTTCTTTGGCTGCTTCTTCTTCAGATATCTCCAGCAGAATTTCTTCGCGGTAGCGAATCTTTCTAATTCTTCTGACCATGTCAGCAATTAGCGCAAGTGCAGCAACGGCCAGGAAGAAGGTAAAGATCCAGCCAATAATTCCGGGGCTAGTTGAGATAGCGGTTGGCTCATCGGTGGCAGTTTTAGGTAACAAAGTAAGCAGGTTCATGAGTTAACCTTAACCTGATGAGCGAGTTACCAGCTGAAATTGCAGAACGTTATGGCAAGTCTCCTAGCCAGGTCAAGAAACGACAACTAGGGATTATCTTGGCAGCTGGTGGTTTTGCCTTGCTTTTTGTAATTTGGGCTATTTGGGCCAATCTCACAGGCGTTGCCAAACCTCTGTTCAAGACCACCGCTTACGAAATCTTGGATGACACGCATGTTTCGGTGTCTCTGACAGTGACCAAACCCCTAAATACCAATGTAATTTGCGCCATAAAGGCTCTGAAACAGGACTACGGCATTGTTGCCTATCAGGAGGTGAGATTTGTGTCTCGCGACTCTCAGGGGTCCCAAATGGCCGATTCGGCTGAGAAAATCACGCTAAGCACATCAGAACCAGCGGTGACAGGGCTGGTTGATAACTGCTGGTTTTACTAGAATTAGGGTAACTCGAGGCTCGGTCTAGTGACCGAGCACTTTTTATTATCTTTGGAGCATTATGACTAGCAGTCCGACCTGGCTAACCCAAGAGGCATTTGATCGCCTCAAGGCTGAGTTAGACCAACTTCTAAACGTTGAGCGCCAGGCTATCGCAAAGAAGATCCAAGAAGCTCGTGAAGAGGGTGACCTCAAAGAAAACGGTGGCTACCACGCAGCCAAAGACCAACAGGGAACTATTGAGGCGAGAATCGCCAGACTAAATCAGATTCTAGCTAACTCCGTTGTTGGCGAAGCACCAACTTCGAGTGACACAGTGGCTCAAGGTATGGTGATTGCCATTGAACTTGGCGAGAAGAAGATGGAATTCCTTTTGGGTTCAGCTGAAATGGCTGAAAATACTGATCTGACTGTTTACTCACCAGATAGTCCGATGGGCAGTGCGATTATGGGAGCAAAGATTGGTGACACAGTTTCATACACTGCACCAACAGGAAAACTGCTAACCGTGAAGATTGTCGCAGTTAGCCACTTCGAAGGTTAGTCCTCGCGAGCTTCAAGAATTCTTGGTTTCAAGCCAGCATTTTCCAGAGCCTTTAGGACCTCAAGGGTGTGTTGATGACCAGAAGTTTCGACTGAAAGATTTAGTTCAACTTCAGAAATCTTCAAACCAAGCCCATGACGAGTGTGTAATACCTCAACTACGTTTGCATTTGCTTTAGCAATAACAGCAGCTGTGAGTGCAAGCTGCCCTGGACGGTCTGGAAGCATAACCGAAATTGTTGTGTAACGTTCCGCTGCTGCTAGACCATGTCTAACTACTCGCTGCAGTAGCAGTGGATCCATATTGCCGCCAGAGAGAATAATTACGGTTTTGCCTTTGAGTTTTAATTTCTCTGAAATTAAGGCTGCCACGCCAACTGCTCCCGCTGGTTCAACCACCTGCTTGGATCTTTCTAGCAGAATAAGAATCGCTTGAGCTATTTCATTTTCTGAAACAGTGACCACTTTATCGATGTTCTTCTTGATTAATTCAAACGGAACACGACCAGGTTTAGCAACAGCAATACCGTCTGCGATGGTTGGGGTTATCTGTATTTCAGTTAGCTTGCCTTTCTTCAAAGACACAACATAAGGAGCAGCGTGCTCTGACTGCACACCGTAAACCTTAACTTTTCTCCCGTTAGACTTAGCAATCAACTTGGCAATCACCGCTACACCGGCAGCTAGCCCGCCACCACCGATTGCAACAACAATGTTGTCGACATCAGGTAACTCTTTCATAATCTCTAAGCCAACAGTTCCCTGCCCGATAACAACATCAATGTGATCAAAGGGAGGAATAAATACCGAATGCCTCTTAGCGGAGAACTCCTGAGCGGCTTTCAAACATTCAGCGAAACTAGCCCCAACTAAAACAACTTCGGCTCCATAGCCTTTTGTGGCCTGCACTTTTGGTAACGATGCGCCAATAGGCATAAAAATTGTTGCCTTAATACCCAGCTTGGCGGCAGCTAGGGCAACGCCTTGGGCATGGTTCCCAGCGCTCGCAGCCACCACTCCGCGCTTACGTTCAGCAGAAGTGAGTTTAGACATGCGATTATATGCACCGCGAACCTTGTATGCACCGGTTCGCTGCAAGTTTTCAGCCTTTAGAAATACTTCTCCCCCAGTTATTTCACTCAGGTAGCTACTCACCAGTAACGGAGTTTCCTTGGCAATAACCGAGACATTAGCTTCCGCTACTTCAAAATCCTCTATTGTCGGTGTCACCACCGGTTCTGTATTTGGCACAAAAACCTCACTTGACTATTTATTAGAGTTTAGTTTGAGAAAGAGAGCTGTGATTACATTGACTGTCGACCTAAGTGCCAAAGAAGCCAGGCTCCTGGCCCTTTACGCCTGTGGGCTGGATAGCAGGCAGGATAAGTCTGTTCTGGATGTAATCACCAGATTTGGCATGTTGCAGATCGACAGCGTCAATGTCTTCGAACGAGCTCATTACATGCCCCTGTTTTCGAGATTGGGTTCTTTTGACAAGGATGAACTTGATTCTCTAACCGGTGGAAAGAATCCGACTCTTATAGAGTATTGGGCTCATCAAGCAAGCTTTATAAAAGCTACCGACTTACCTCTTTTTGACTGGAGAATTCAGTGGTATCGAGAGAGGGCAAGTCAGAAGGATAGTTTTGAGAATCAAAACAAGAAACTGATTACTTGGATCAAAGCTGAGCTAAGAGCAAATGGTCCAATGACTTCAAGCCAGTTTGAACATGAAGAGAACACTAGAAGAGGTTCATGGTGGGGCTGGAGTAATGTCAAGAGATCTCTAGAACGAATGATTTTCCAAGGTGAACTAATAGCCGCTGGCAGAACCAACTTCAGCCGAATCTACGCTTTGCCAGAACAAGTGCTTTCAAGCAAGATACTTAACAAATCCATTCCTCACGAAAAAGCTAAACAATTATTACTCTCCAATGCTTCAAGATTGATGGGAGTTGGAACAGTAAGAGACATCGCTAATGTTTACTGCCAAACCACAACAGAGATTAAATCAACTATCAGAGATTTACTAGAAGCAGGAGTAATCCATGAGGTAAATGTTGCGGGCTGGAAAGAAAGAGCTTATATTCATAACGACTTTCTTGATTTAAACTTCAAAGCTGTAAAACCAAATCTCACTACAGTGCTATCTCCCTTTGACCCACTCACCTGGCAAAGAGAGCGAGCCTTAAGAATATTTGACTTCGATTACAGGATAGAGATTTACACCCCTGAACCAAAGCGAATCTATGGTTACTACAGCCTGCCAACCCTTCACAAAGACAAGCTAGTTGCAAGAATAGATCTGAAATCAGATCGACAAAACAAGGCTCTGTTAGTTCAATCCGCTTGGCATGAGTTACAACTGACTGAAACCCAAGTTAGTCAATACAGCAAACCAATAGCTAAACATCTAGAACAAGTCCGGAAATGGCAACGGCTTGAATCTGTAGAGATCAAGCCCAAGGGCAATTTAGCCTTAGAACTTGCCGCCAATCGTATTTAAGCGTTCAATCCGCTTATCAAGCGGAGGGTGAGTTGAAAATAGCCTTTCAGCAACAGATGGTTTAACCGGATCACTGATATACATGTGAGCCATCGAACTCGATGCTCGACGCATTGGTCTGCCATATTGCTTTAGTTTCTCTAGTGCCGAAGCTAACCCCTCTGGAAATCTAGTAATTTCAGCGCCGGTCGCATCTGCTAGATACTCTCTTTGCCTTGAAACTGCAGCATTAACCAACGGGCCAATTAGAGCTGCGACAATCCAAGCAACAATGCCAAACACGATTAAGAAGATGGCTAGCTGCCCTCTGTCTTTGCCTCTTGAATTACCAGAATAGAAAGCCATTCTGATGAAGAAGTCTGCCAAAATTCCAACCGCGCTAATCAAGCCGAAAACAATAGTTGAGACTCTGATGTCGTAGTTCTTTATGTGGCTCATCTCATGAGCCATAACACCTTCAAGCTCCTGGTCATCCATGATTGCCAGTAATCCGGTGGTGGCAGCCACAACTGCATGTTTAGGATCTCTACCAGATGCAAAGGCATTAGGGGCTTCATCATTGATGATGTAAACCTTAGGCATAGGCATGCCCTGTGAAATAGATATGTTCTCGATAGTTCGCCACAGCCGAGGGTTATCGGCTTTAGAGATTTGAACGGCTCCTGAAGCTGCAACAGCGAAAGCACCAGCGGCGTAATACTGAATGATTGCATAAAGTGCAACAAAACCAATAATTAGATATGCCGACGAGCCATTACCGGTTAGGTAACCGGCATAAGTTGCTAACCCACCAATCAAGATGACAAAAAAGATAATGATGAATATGGTGTTACGTTTATTGGCAGCTATTGCCGAATACATTTAGTATCGCCTCAGTGAGAATTAGAACTTAACTTCTGGAGCATTCTGAATAGCTGCTGCGTCAGCAACTTCAAAGAATGTGCGCTCGGTGAAGCCAAGGCCCTTAGCGAAGAATGAGTTAGGCCAAACCTTAATCTTGGTGTTGAGTTCACGAACTCCACCGTTATAGAAACGACGTGCTGCCATAATCTTGTCTTCTGTGTCAGATAGTTCCGACTGAAGACCTAGAAAGTTTTGGGATGCCTGTAGTTGTGGATACGCCTCTGCAACAGCAAACAATGATTTCATCGCTGACTGGAACATGTTCTCAGCAGCAGCAGCTTTGGCAGGATCTGCTAGCGCAGGACCAGCAATTGTTGCGGCTCTAGCCTTAGTTACGTTCTCAAAAACTCCAGCTTCGTGCTTGGCATAACCCTTAACTGTCTCAATCAAGTTAGGAATAAGGTCTGCTCGTCTCTTAAGCTGAACAGTGATGTCGCTCCAGGCTTCATCAACACGAACGTTTAAACGGACAAGACCGTTTCGCATGCTGACGAACCAAATGCCAGCTAGAACTAGAACAACTACAAATACCAACAGAATGCCTAAGGCGTCCATTTTTCTCCTTGTTTGAATTACTGCAACGGAATAAGCCTAAGGCCAAAAAAGACCTAAATCCAAGAGTCTAAGTAATCTCTCAGCGAACTCATATTGGTGCCCCCAGTGGGACTCGAACCCACACTGGAACGATTTTAAGTCGTCTGCCTCTGCCATTGGGCTATGGGGGCGCACCTTATTTAGTTATAAAAGCGAATCGGCACCTATTGCTGGGTGCCGATTCGCGAAAGGGTTTTAGGCCTTTGGACGCGAAGCCCAGGTCTCGAAGGCTAATCGAGGATCCTTGGTTGCCGAAATGGATACGATATCTCGCTTAAGAAACAGGCTTGCGACCCAGCCGAGAATTACACGAAGCTTTCGCTCCCAAGTTGGCATTGCTAGACCATGGTAACCGCGGTGAGCACACCAAGCTAGGAAACCTTTGAGAACGATGTTTCCTGATTGAAAGACACCGTTGTATAGACCAAGACCAGCAACAGCACCCATGTTCTTGTGCTTGTATTCAACAACACCTTCATTGCGTAAAGAGGCAACGATATTCTTGGCTAACAATTTTCCCTGACGAACAGCGTGCTGAGCGTTAGGGACACAGAAACCACCAACACCTCCACCGGTTAGATCTGGAACAGCTGCAACATCTCCGGCAGCCCAAGCATCTTTTAGTGCAACTCCATCTTGGTTTATCTGCAGTGTTGGCAAAGCCAGGATTCTTCCTCGCTCATCGATTGGTAAATCGGTATTCTTTGCAAATGGCGATGCCATCACACCAGCGGTCCAAACAATCACATCGCTCTCAAATTTCTCGCCGGTTGAAAGTTCAATGACACCATTGGCTGCCGATGACAATTGAGTGTTTAAGTGAACCTGAGCGCCGCGTCGATCAAGATCTTCCAAAACCCACTCTGAAGTTTTTTGTGACACCTCAGGCATAATTCTTCCCATTGCTTCGATTAGGTGGAAATGAACATCTTTGAATTCGAGCGTTGGATAATACCGAAGCAGGTATGAAGCTAGGTTTCGCATTTCAGCAAAAACTTCTATACCAGCAAAACCGCCACCAACAACTACGAAAGTTAGCAGGCGATCTCGTTGAGCCCCTGCTGGCATGTTGGCTGCTTTATCAAAGTTAGTAAGAATTCTGTTACGAATCTCAATCGCTTCTTCAACTGTCTTTAGCCCGATTGCCTGATCTGCAACACCGGCGATAGGGAAAGTTCTGGAAACCGCACCGGCAGTCATAATTACCTGATCGTACGACTGCTTGATTTCACCGATACCTGGAACCTCAAGTGTGGCAATCTTTTTTGAGTGATCAATCTTGGTCATCTTGCCATTGAGGAAGTGCGTGCTCTTTAGGTGTCTACGGTGTGAGACAACTGTGTGACGAGCCTCAATAGAACCAGCAACTACCTCGGGCAGGAACGGTTGGTAAGTCATGTAAGGCAGTGGGTCTACCAGTATTACTTCGGCCTCATCCTTACGAAGAAGTTTTTCTAGTTTGAAAGCCGTATAAAAACCGGCGTAGCCACCACCGACGATCAAGATTTTCTGCATGCTGGGATTTCCTAAGGTCTGGGCTTTTAGAGTGATTGCGCAACTGTGCGCCTCTACGATTTTACTGCTTCGGAACCTTGCAGGAGCACTTGTTCGGGTCAAAACCTATAGCTTCTAGGCTCAAATCCCCAATAGGGTTCAATCCTGGTCCCTTAGCCAGTGAATGAGCAGCTAAAGCATGAAGACACTTGACCCTGGTAGGCATTCCCCCAGCACTAATACCCGCTAATTCGTCAACATGTCCCAAGGCTTCACGCTCTGCCAAATAAGCCTCATGAGCAGCCAAATAAGCCTTAGCCAGCTCAGGTTCAGCTGACAAACGCTCCTGCAGCTGGACCATAAAGCCTTCTGCTTCTAGACCGCTAAGAAGTGCTGAAGTTGCTGGATGGGTCAGGTAATAAAAGGTAGGGAAAGGTTCACCATGCGAGAGCCTGGGAGAAGTTTGCACGACTAAAGGTTTACCACAAACACATCTAGCCGCTATCCCTAGAACATCCCGCATAGGTCTGCCTAGTTGGATTTGCATCTCGGCTAGATCTTTATCTGTTGCAGGTGTGATTGGCATTATTTACTTGCTGAAGAACTGTGTTTATTTACCGGTTGGTCTAAACCGGACTGGATAACTGATTGCAGTAATCCTTTAGCCCAGTCCTTCTTGGTGGTTCCAATAGATTGTGAGAAGTTACCGTTGTTTTTCTTAGCGGCTAGCTTAGCTCCGACTGTTCCACTGGTATCTGAAAGATTCAAACCATCGGCATCTAAAACTAAATAGCTGATTTCACCCGGAACAACATAAAAAAGTCTGTCTCTAGCTTGAGCACGGATGTATACCGGGTCATCCCAACGCTTTTTCTCAGCAGTAATGTCTTCTAAGTTCTGCTTCGCTTTATCAATCTTTGCTTGCAATTGAGCAATCTGAGTTTGCATAGTGAAATACTCACCGATTTTAGGAGCGAGAGTAAAAACACTGAAGACCATAAGTCCAATGGTGATCATGGTTGAAGGTGTCCACGAAAAGCGAGTGCTCACACGCTCGCGAACAGTGCCAATCTTGGACTGTGGGCGAGCAGTCACACTGCGTGTGCTCTTCTTCTTTGAACCATATCTAGCCATGGGACTAGTCTCTAACGACTAAGCCTTAAAACGTGGGAAGGCAGCTGCTCCTGGGTAGTAAGCAGCATCTTGAAGCTCTTCTTCAATACGAAGTAGCTGGTTGTATTTAGCCACTCTTTCGCTTCGAGCCGGAGCACCAGTCTTAATCTGACCTGCGTTAGTAGCAACAGCTAGGTCAGCAATGAAGGTGTCTTCAGTCTCACCTGAACGGTGCGAGATGATGGCCTTCATACCGCTTCGCTGTGCCAAAGCAACTGCATCTAGAGTCTCGGTCAATGTACCAATCTGGTTAACCTTTACAAGAATTGCGTTACCTGCCTTGAGATCAATACCCTTCTGCAAACGTGCTGGGTTGGTGACGTATAGGTCATCGCCAACAATCTGGATCTTGTCACCTAGATCTGCAGTGATCTTTGTCCAACCAGCCCAGTCATCTTCAGCTAGCGGATCTTCAATAGAAACTAGTGGGAAGTCATTTACTAGAACTTCGTAGTACTTGATCATTTCATCAGAAGAAAGCTCTTTACCTTCGAATGAGTACTTACCGGTCTTCTCGTCATAGAACTCTGTTGCTGCAACATCCAATGCAAGACCGAAGTGCTTACCTAGAACGAAACCTGCCTGACCAATAGCTTCAGAAATGAGTTCAAGAGCTGCACGGTTGGTTGGTAGATCTGGAGCAAAACCGCCCTCATCACCAAGACCGGTAGCTAGGTTCTTTGAGTTAAGCAAAGCCTTTAGTGAGTGATACACCTCAGTACCAGCACGAAGTGCTTCTGAGAATGAATGAAAACCAATTGGAACAATCATGAACTCTTGGATATCCACTCCATTGTCGGCGTGTGAACCACCGTTGATGATGTTCATTAGTGGAACTGGAAGTGTGTAAGCGTTTGGTCCACCAAGGTAACGGTATAGCGGCTGACCAGTTGATTCAGCAGCTGCCCTTGCGTTAGCAAGTGACACGCCAAGGATTGCGTTAGCTCCTAGGTGAGACTTAGTTGCTGTTCCATCAAGACGAATAAGAGCAGCATCAACCAGTCTCTGATCTAGTGCATCAAAGTCAATCAAGCCAGTCTCATCGTGACCAATCTGGTCGATGACAGCCTTGACTGCGTTTAGAACACCTTTGCCCATGTAACGCTTCTTGTCACCATCACGAGACTCGTGTGCTTCGAAAGCACCAGTTGAAGCACCTGAAGGAACAGCAGCTCTACCGAAAGCACCATCAGAAAGAAGTACTTCTACCTCAACAGTTGGGTTACCTCTAGAGTCAAGGATTTCTCTCGCGCCTACAGCATCGATGATGGACATGGTTCTCCTAAATATGGGTTATTGAAAGTGGCTTATAAGCCTAAAAACACGCCGTTGTACTTCTAGTTTAGTTGCCTAAAGCCTTGAACGAGAGTTCAGTGGTCCCACCTGACACCAAAGCAAACTGGGTAAA
>Ga0214921_10004617_pt1 | contig 20126 bp, 20 predicted proteins | sample LL1505_MetaG_FD_177992 | JGI IMG/M metagenome (GOLD analysis project Ga0214921, IMG submission 177992) | Freshwater microbial communities from Lake Lanier, Atlanta, Georgia, United States - LL-1505 | ecosystem: Environmental > Aquatic > Freshwater > Lake | place: USA: Georgia | collected...
TGGCTGTAGAACGCTACGAGCTTCAGGCTGACGAGCAACGCCGTTGATGTATGCAGCGAAGATCATGCCTGTTGCGATAGCTGGACCAATTGCTGAGAGGCCAAAACCAACCAGGTTGAGTGTGCCTGTCATTTTTTCTTACCTTTCGTTAGGTGGTGCGGTTTGTTGTGCTGAACTACTTGACCGTCTTAATGCTCGTCGGCAAGGGCGCCGGCGATATAGAGAGCGGTCAAAAGGGTGAAGATGTATGCCTGCAGGCACTGCACCATAAATTCAAAGAATGTAAGGGCAATACCGAACAGGAATGAGAATGGGGCGAAGAGTTTCATGATCAGATGTGAATCATGCATCATGTAATCACCGCCGAGGATGAAGACCAAGAGAAGCAAGTGGCCAGCAAACATATTGGCGAAGAGACGAAGTGAGAGCGTTAACGGGCGCACTAGGAAGAATGTTGCAATCTCAATAGGTGTGAGAAGAATGTAAACCGGTTTTGGTACACCTGGCATGAATGCGATGTCCTTGAGGTACTTACCGAGACCGTGCTTACGAACACCTACGTAGTGGAAGACGAAGAAGGAGAATGCTGCGAGTACATATGGGAATGCAACATGTGACATTGCAGGGAATTGGAGGAGCGGCACAATTCCGAAAATATTGTTGGTCAAAATGAAGACGAAAAGTGTGAAGAGATATGGAACAAAGCGCATGAACTCGTGGCCAATGATTTCTTTACCTAAGTCATTACGCACAAAACCGTAGATACTCTCGCCAGCGAACTGTAATTTGCTAGGCACAACAGCTGCCTTGCGCGATGAAAGTATGAAAAATACTGAGATAAGAACAACTGAAACCATGACAAGAAGTACTGGCTTGGTAAACCATTCAACGCCTTCAATAATTGGAGGAAGGTTAAAGTCCTTGGTGCCTGGTGGGACGAAACCGTCGCCTTCAGCGCCTGAGAGAACTAACGCGAGCACACAAACTCCTATGTGATAGCAGGGATACCATGAATACCGGGGAAGGTGAGAAGCAGGGCAACCTTATGGGGAAATCTCTCGGCTGTGAAATCCAATAGGTGAGAAGTTGCTTACTCGCGGCTGCCCGCTACTCTCTTCCGAACCGTAGCCAGACGAGGTAGATCGCACCGCCCGCTCCGACCAAGAGGCCTACGAGCGTGAGATAGGTCGTGCCTAGCCAGTGATCGGCAGCCCAGCCAGCCCCGCCCCAGAAAAGAAGTCCAGAAATGAGGTATCCAAAGATCGACCAGAGGGCATTCTCTTCTCGGTTATTGCTCATCGGTGTAACTCCTTCGTTGGCTGCATCATCGCTGATTAGACCTTAGGGGGCAATGGTAGATGAATTTTAAGGGAGAGATAACTCTTGATCTCCCCGCCTAGCCACGCTGCGGTGAGCACGATTGCGGTGACTCCGAAGGAGGTTCGATCGATGACATCTCGCGAAGTGAATTTAGTGAGCACTAGAAGGAAGGCTCCCATCACCATCACCTTCGCGAAATAAGAGAACATGGCAAGTGCCATGGTCGCCATTGGATCTAAATTTCGTGAAAGTTTTGAAATAAGAAGATGTACCAAGAAAAAGATGACGACCACAACTTGTGCGACAAGTGCGCCATAGAAACCATGAAGCCCTTTGAGGATTGAAAAAAGTGCGATACATGCGGCGCCGACAACGATCGTTGGAAATAATGCACCTTTGAGCATGGCGCTCTCACTCGTAGCTTGCACTGAATCTTTATTCGACATGTGCGATTTCCAGTTCTGATCTACTCTCCTGATACATCTTTGATTTTCCACAAGAGAAAACAACAGTCACAATCAGTAAAGTCGTAGCAACAAGAGCTGCCACCCACATTGGCGCAAATGCTAAAACTGTTACAGGGAATGCGATTGTTGCTGTCCAGAGATACATAATGAAGGCGGTGCGCTGTTGAGTGTTTCCAGCGCGCATAATTCTGTGGTGTAGGTGTTCTTTATCTGATGAGAATGGCGACTTACCAGCCTTAAGCCTTCTCAGGATTGCAAGAATTAAATCAGCTAAAGGAATTGCCAACACTGCAAATGGAAGAAGAAGTGGCAAAGTTGCGGGCCCAAGCTTCTCAGCAGAGATTGCATTTGGATCTACCTGACCTGTCAATGTAATTGCCGACGCAGCCAACATCAACCCTAAAAACATCGAACCAGAGTCGCCCATAAAGATTGCTGCAGGGTGTGTGTTGTGGGCTAAGAATCCGATACAGACACCGACAAGGATTGCTGTGATCAGCGATGGCGCACCTGCGCGACTAAATCCATAGACGACCGCTAAGAGATACGCGAATGCAAAGAATGCCAAGCCAGAGATTGCAACTATTCCAGCAGCTAGTCCGTCGAGGCCATCGATGAAATTCACTGCATTGATGGTGACAAGAACAATGAGAACTGTGACGAGTTGGCCAACACTTGGAGGCAGAGTGATAACTCCATTAATTGGCAGCCAGAGAATTTGAATTCCGAAGAGAAGCAGAATTCCGGCGGCAAGAGCTTGACCTGCAAGTTTGGTGAGGGCATCAAGCTCGAAACGATCATCAAGCATTCCGAGTGCAACTAAGAAAGTGCCAGCAAGGAAGATTCCTTGCGTTTCTCGTCCAAATGACTTTCCAACGAGTTCTAAATTGTGGGCGATCGCAAATGTGATGCTCATGGAGATCCACATTGCAAGTCCGCCCCATCGTGGAGTCGGAGTGGTGTGCACATCACGTGTACGAATTTCTGCGACCGCACCAAAACGAACAGCCCATGTTCGCACAAGTGGTGTCACAACATAGCAAAGCGCTGCTGCAAGCAGGAGTGTGAGTAGGTACTCGCGCATCTGCTTCTCCTATCGCTCTTTATGCTTGATAGATTGGAAATTGTGCAGTGAGTGCATGAACTTCTGATTTGATTGCAGCATGTGCTGCTGCATCATCTGTCTTGATGGCGCGCGAGATCAATGAGGCAATAACTTTCATCTGATCAACGCCCATTCCCTGCGTTGTTGTTGCAGGAGTTCCCACGCGAATACCGCTTGTTACTGAAGGTGCTTCAGGATCAAATGGAATTGAGTTCTTATTGAGAACAATTCCAGCAGCGCCACATCGCTCATCTGCAACCTTGCCATTGACACCGGTTGCACGAATATCAATGAGAGCTAAGTGAGTCTGCGTTCCACCTGATACAGCGCGCATTCCCTCACCTTCTAGAGCTGCAGCGAGGGCTTGTGCATTCACGATGACATCTTTTGCATACTTTTGATAGGCAGGTGTTGCACATTCAGCGAGTGCAACAGCTTTTCCAGCAACAGCAGACATGATCGGCCCACCTTGCATTCCTGGGAAGACTGCCTTATCAACAGCTGCAGCGTGTTCCGCCTTGGTAAGAATCATGCCTCCGCGTGGTCCACGAAGAACTTTATGCGTTGTAAATGAGACAACATCTGCATAAGGAACTGGTGATGGAATCGCTTTTCCTGCAACGAGTCCAATGAAGTGAGCGGCATCAACCCACATAATCGCGCCGACTTCATCACAGATTGCGCGAACTTTTTCAAAATCGATTAAAGATGGATAAGCGGTTGCACCGCTACAGATCATCTTTGGTTTATTGGCGATAGCGCTATCTCGTAGCTCGTCATAGTCGATCAATTCATTATCTTGACGGACGCCATAAGAAACGACGTTAAACCACTTTCCAGAAAAGTTAACCTTTGAGCCATGAGTGAGATGGCCACCGTGTGGAAGTGACATCGCAAGGACAGTATCCCCTGGCTTTGTAAATGCTTGATAGACGGCAACGTTTGCACTGGCACCTGAGTGAGGTTGCACGTTTGCATGTTCTGCGCCAAAGAGTGATTTCGCACGGTCAATTGCAACGTTCTCGGCAACGTCTACTTCCTCGCAGCCGCCGTAGTACCGCTTGCCTGGATAACCCTCCGCGTACTTATTTGAAAGCGTTGAACCGAGTGTGGCAAGAACAGCGCGTGATGTGAAGTTTTCAGATGCGATGAGTTGCAGATTTGTCTGCTGGCGATGAAGCTCTGAGAGCAGAACGGCTGCGATATCCGGATCTTGCGTAGAGAGAAGTTCAAAATCTGGGCCATAGAAAGTATCGGTCATGGCGGCAAGCCTAGCCTTAAGAGATAACTAGTGCGGGAATGACTTTCTGGATTTCACTCTGTGAGATTGCCCCTTCGTGCAGCAGGCGAGTCTCGGTGAGTTCAATTTCGACCTGACTCGACCTCTGCACGGGAGTAATCACTCCGGCATTAATAATTAGCGCCACTTCATGGCCCTGGAGGTTCACTTGTGAAATTTCGAGCATCGGCTGATGCCCTGCCATCGATGCACTCGCAACTGCAAGTGGACCCGTCTCTTTGATCAATAACTGTAGAAATTGATGAGACGGCATGCGGACACTCACTCGATCAAGTTCTCCCGCATCTCCCAAATCCCAATTAAGCCCCCGTTGTGGGCGTAAGGAGAGCGAAAGCGCTCCGGGCCAGAATGCTTTCATAAGCGCGCGAGCATCTTCTGTGAGATCTCGAGCAAGTCCTTCAATCTGCGAATGATCTGCGATGAGAACTTGCGCAGCTACTCCGAGTTGGTCACCGCGTAGAACATGCATCGCACGGACGGAATCCTGACTAAATGCATCGCAGAGATATACATATCCGTTTTCATGTGGTGCGATTATAACAAAGCCATCTCTAATGCTCTTTGCTGCGATACCGATATGTTCATTTGGATTGCTTTGATCAAAAACCGCTTGCATTGCCACAGTTCTCCTACTTTCTCACCGCTGTTGTATATCGCGGTCTTGCAGTCAGATCTAGATGACAGAGAATATCTTTAAAGTTCTCAGCCAGTAAGTCCTTCAACGCATCTGCCTGATCTTCAGTGTGCTCCAGTGCGAAGAAGCCGCCTGGCTTAAGCAATCGTGCTGCCGTATCAATAAAGCGTCCCGGAATATCAAGTCCAGTAGGCCCACCAAAGAGTGCGATAGCTGGCTCATGCTCTACAACATCACGAGGTAATTCTTGGGTATCTGGAACGTAGGGTGGGTTTGCAATCACCACGTCACATGTCACGCCTTCAAGGGCATCAACAACATCACTTTCGACAATCCTTACTTGTTCGTTGATTCGTGAGACATTCTTCTTCAACCACTCAATTGCGGCAGGATCTTTTTCAACTGCGATAACACGCGTGCGAGGATTTTCAGTGGAGATCGCAAGGGCTAGCGCACCAGATCCTGATCCGAGATCTACAACACTGATAACGCCTGAAAGTTTTTCACTATTTACTTCACAGTGATCCAGAACTGATTGCACGAGCAGTTCTGACTCGGGACGAGGAACCAATACACCTGGTCCTACTTGAATTTCGAGGTAGCGAAAATATGCAACGCCTGTCAGATACTGCAAAGGTTGGTGGGCTGCTCGCGCATCAAGTAACTTCCAAAAGGTCTCTTCCAAAATTGTGAGATCCTCAAAACCGGCAAGGCGATCTTCGACGATAACAGGGTTGTGCAGATCCATTCGTGAAATGCCCAACGCATATGCCATGAGATGTTCAGCATCGAGTGGATCAATTCCTGCAGCGCTTAACTGTTCTTTGCCTGCTGCTAGGAATTCTTTAAAGTTCATTATCGCTAGCCATTACTCCGTTGATGCAAGCTTCGCCGCTTTATCGGCATCAAGTAACGCTTGAATGACATCATCGAGCTCACCATTAAGAACAGAATCCAAGTTATTTGATTTGTAATTAACGCGGTGATCACTTAAGCGATTCTCCGGATAGTTGTATGTGCGGATTCGCTCAGAGCGATCCACTGTTCGCACCTGGCTCTTGCGCTCGGCCATTGCAGCAGCTTCTGCCTTCTCTTGCGCATCAGCCAAGAGACGAGCGCGAAGAATGCGAAGCGCAGACTCTTTATTTTGTAATTGTGATTTTTCGTTCTGACACGAAACAACGATGCCAGTAGGCACGTGGGTCAGGCGCACTGCAGAGTCCGTTGTATTCACAGATTGACCACCAGGACCTGATGAACGGTAGACATCTACGCGCACATCATTCATATCGAGTTCAACGTCAACTTCCTCAGCTTCTGGAAGTACAAGAACGCCAGCAGCAGATGTGTGAATACGTCCCTGGCTTTCGGTCTCTGGAACGCGTTGTACGCGATGCACTCCACCTTCAAATTTCAAACGTGCGTATGGCGTCGTGCCTGGTTCAGGAGTTCCCTTTGACTTGACCGCCATAGAAATATCTTTATATCCACCAAGATCTGATTCTGTAACATCGATAATCTCAATCTTCCAACCACGCTTTTCTGCATAGCGTTGATACATTCGAACAAGGTCTCCAGCGAAGAGGGCGGATTCATCTCCACCTGCTCCAGCCTTTACTTCGATAATGACATCGCGATCATCGTTAGGGTCGCGCGGAAGTAAGAGTTCTTCCAAACGTGTTGCAGTGCGTTCCACCGTTTCTTCTAGTGCTGGAATTTCCGATGCGAAATCAGGATCTTCTAGCGCCATCTCTTTCGCTGCCTCTAAATCGTCGGCTGCAGATTTCCATTCATTAAATCCTGCAACGACTGGACCGAGTTGGGCATAGCGGCGGCCGAGTTGGCGGGCTTTCCCTTGATCTCCGTGGATGGATGGGTCAGCCATAAGTTGTTCAAGTTCTTGATATTCACGAACCATTTCATGTGCCGATGCAAAGCGATCATTACTCATTACTGACTCCTCTCAATCACTAAATACAAACGCTGTGGTGGTAAATGAAAAGACCGCTCCGCAAGCCAGAATGGCCAGCGGGGCGGTCTTAGTAGAAAGCTAGTTAGCGGACTTCTTACCGAAACGTTCTTCGAACTTAGCTACGCGTCCACCAGTATCGAGGATGCGCTGCTTACCGGTGTAGAACGGGTGGCAGACTGAACAAACTTCAACATAGATTGAACCGCTTGCAACTGTTGAGCGGGTGACAAACTTTTCACCGCAACCACAAGTTACTTGGGTCTCTTTATATTCTGGATGGATCTCTGGCTTCATTGTTTTTCCTCTGTTCGACTTGGGTCCTGGGCCTTTCGGTCAGGTGAACCAAGTGTTCGATTGCTAGGGGAAAAGAGTATCGGCTCTCCCCCGCACCTGAGAAATCGATGATCTCTTTGTGCGGGGAAGAGCCGATCCACCCCTCGAGAAAGGCTGGATTTAGTTGCCGCTCTTTGGAGCCTTTTCTGACTTTGCAGTCTTCGCCGGCTTCTCAGTCTTCGCTGGCTTTGTTGGCTTTGTTGGTTCTGGACCAAGTGCATCTACCGCTGCCTTAAATGTTGTATTAGCTGCAGCGATTGCATCTTTGCGAGTTTTTACAATCGCGTCGCGAGCTTCTTGAGTTGTCACTGTTGCGATCGCTGCTGTGAACGCTGTATTTGCAGCAGTTACCGCTGCTTGACGTGCATCAGCGAGTGGGCGAATCGCAGCATGCCGTGCAATCTGTGCTGTTCGATATGCAGCCATCGATGTCTGGAAATTGATGACTGCTTGCTCATGTGCTGTAAGTGTGTTGAGCGGTGTTGTGGTTTCTGCTGCAACTGCTCCGGGAACTGATAGTGCAAGTGCGAGGGCAGTAATTGCGCCAACCTTCTTAATTAAAATCATTTTCTACTCCTTGTATCACTACCGGCTCTGCGCGCTCTGCGCTGCCTTCAGGAAGAGAATGAACCCTGACCTTGTGATCTCTATGTGAAAACTCATTGATTTCTACGCGGATCACATGCTCTATTCGGGGTTTCGAGGTGATATTTTTTGCACTTTTGGCCACAATACGTCAATGCCCAACACGATCCACCCCACCAAGACCGCCTTAATTGAGTGTGCAGCTGACCTCCTGGATAAGTACCGCTTTGATGAGATCACAGTCGAAATGGTGCTCGATCGTTCCGATATCTCCAAGGGCTCTCTCTATCACCACTTTGAAGATATCTATCACCTTCTCGAAGCGGCGATGATCATTCGATATGCGCGATATGTCGATACCAATATTGCTGCACTACAAGCGCTGCTATCAACTGCAAAGACAGGTGAAGAGTTTTATCTGGGCCTATCGAAATTATCTGCCATTACACAAGGTGAGGAAATGAAGCGTGCACGTCAGGAACGTGCATTAGCTATTGGTAGGGCCATCACGAGCCCACGAATGTCCGCACATCTGCAACTAGAGCAGCAGCGACTTACTGATGCCCTTGCCCACTTGATTGAAGATGCACAGACAAGAGAATTGTGCGCCGCTGACATTGATTCTCACTCCCTGGCTGTCTTGATGCAGGCATGGACGCTTGGAAAGATTGTCGATGACTTGAGCGAAACTCCAGTCAATAGCGAGGCATATTTATCGCTCGTTAATCGTGTAATCAGGGAAGTCTTCGTTCCTAAGAACTAATAACTTCACAAGTTGCTGAGATTCCTCTGATTACTTGGAGTCGTCCGGACCTGATGTTGTCTTCTGGATCTGCATCAAGAATTCAACGTTGGACTTGGTGCCCTTCATCTTCTCCAAGAGAAGTTCAAGCGCTGCCTGTGGCTCAAGTGCGTGAAGAACGCGGCGAAGTTTCCAGACAATATTGAGCTCTTCTGTACCCATAAGAATTTCTTCCTTACGGGTACCTGATGCAACAACGTTTACTGCTGGGAATATTCGCTTATCTGCCATGCGGCGATCAAGAATGAGCTCCATATTTCCAGTTCCCTTGAACTCTTCGAAGATAACTTCATCCATTCGAGAACCGGTATCGACAAGAGCTGTTGCCAAGATTGTCAGTGAGCCGCCATCTTCAATGTTTCGAGCTGCTCCGAAGAACTTCTTTGGAGGATAGAGCGCTGCTGAATCAACACCACCAGAGAGAATTCGACCTGATGCAGGGGCTGCGATGTTATACGCGCGGCCAAGACGTGTAATCGAGTCAAGGAGAACGACAACGTCGTGACCGAGCTCAACTAAACGCTTTGCGCGCTCGATGGCGAGCTCTGCGATTGTTGTGTGATCATCTGCAGGACGGTCGAAGGTTGAAGCAATAACTTCACCCTTCACGCTGCGCTGCATATCGGTCACTTCTTCTGGACGTTCATCAACGAGAACAACCATCAAGTGACACTCTGGGTTGTTTGTTGTGATCGCATTAGCAATTGACTGCAAGACCATTGTCTTACCAGCCTTAGGTGGCGAAACAATAAGTCCGCGCTGACCCTTACCAATAGGTGCGATCAAATCGATAACACGAGTAGTGAGAATATTTGGTTCAGTCTCTAGGCGAAGACGCTCTTGCGGATAGAGAGGAACAAGCTTTCCGAATTCAACACGGCCTTTAGCTTCTTCTGGCGTAACACCGTTAATGGTTTCAAGAGTAATAAGTGGGTTGTACTTTTGACGCTGCTCGCCTTCGCGAAGCTGACGCACTTGACCAGTAACAACATCGCCCTTGCGAAGACCGTATTTGCGGACTTGGCTCTGTGAAACATAGACATCATTTGGTCCAGGTAGGTAACCACCGGTGCGAATAAATGAGAAGTTATCCATGATGTCGACAAGACCGCCGACTGGAACTAGGACATCATCTTCGCCAATGACAGGCTCACGCTCTTCACGTGGTCCACGGTTGCGATCACGATTGCGATCTCGACCACGGTTGCGGTCACGTCCACGGTTGCGATCGCCGCGGTCGCCGCTGCCACCACGGTCGCCACGATCGTTTCCTTCGCCTGAATTATCTGACGAATCGCTCTCGCTTCGTTCGTCGCTATCTGAATCATCTGAATCACTGTTGTTATCTCGTCCAGCACTTCGCTTGGCATTGCGAGCTTCGCGGCGAGCTTCACGCTCTGCCTTTGCTGCTTCACGATTCTTTGCCTGCAAATCAGCGATTGCCTCTGCGAGTTGATCTTTCTTCATCTTCGCTGCGCCTTCGATGCCCAGTTGTGACGCAACTTCCTTTAACTTAGGAAGGGTCATCGCCGTGAGCTCAGGACTGCTTGAACGGACAGGTTCTTTTTCGGTCATGTGTATCTTTTCAGTTTGGGGTTCGCCGCAAAAATATGAGAGTCAAACCCAAGGGATTTTTTTATTTATCAACTTAATTCTTCGCCCTAACTTACGGGCTTTAAGGTGATGGCAGAACTATAGCAGGCTCGCTCCACGGACTGCAATATCAAGACTTTTCGCCTCAAATGCATCCCCGCCAGCGCGTAAGAGCTGATCGAGCTCTGATTGATCAGAAGTGTGAAGTACCAGCACAGTTGGCCCAGCTCCTGAAATAAATGCTGCAACACCTGCCTTGCGAAGTGTGCGCATTAATTTAAGGGAAGCAGGCATTCCTGATTCGCGATATTCCTGATGGAGAAAATCTTCAGTTGCTCTAAACAATAAATCTGGGCGGTGCGAGAGTGCATGCGATAAAAGAGCGCTGCGAGCAGAGTTGGCAGCAGCATCTGCATGTGGCACAGACTCTGGAAGTAACTTGCGAGCCTTGCTGGTAGAAAGTTCATTCTTGGGAATGTAAGCAATTGCACGTATACGCGTATCAACTGCAAGGGGAAGAGCCCGCGAAACCAACTTGCCATGGTGATCTTCTTGCCAAGCAATTGTTGCCCCACCATAGAGTGCTGCAGCAACATTATCTGGGTGGCCTTCCATCGCAGTTGCTAAATCTAGAAGCGCTTCATCACTCATTTTATCTGTGCCGGTGAGTACCAGTGCGCGAGCAAGCACTAGCCCACCGACGATTGCACTTGCTGATGAACCAAGCCCACGGCCATGCGGGATTACATTAAGCGCACGAACTGCAACACCCTTTGGTTTTCCTCCAAGAAAATCAAAACCTTTATACATCGCTTTAATGAGAAGATTTTTGTCGGTCCGTGCAAGCGTTGCAGCGCCTTCACCTGCAACATCAATGTCTAAACCTGGTTCATCAAGAATTTGTGCGACGTAACGATCGTGTAAATCAAGAGCTAATCCAAAACAATCAAATCCTGGGCCCAGGTTTGCACTCGTTGCAGGAACCTGAACCTGAATCGGGTTTGCCTTAAAAGTTGGCTTCGCCATTTACTTAAGTCCTAGCGCTTTGGCAGCAGCTTTTACATCAACTGGAACAACGACAGGTTTCTTTGCTGCATCCAGTGCATATGGAATGTCTTTAAGTCCGTGACCTGTCACAGTGATGACAATCGTTTTTCCAGTAGGAAGTTTGCCTGCCTTTTTATGCTTGATCAGTCCGGCAAGACCTGCCGCCGATGAAGGCTCAACAAAGATGCCTTCTTTAGCTGCAATCAGGCGGTATGCAGCAAGGATTTCTTTATCGGTCACAGAGTCAATAACGCCGCCCGATACATCACGTGCTTCAACTGCCTGTTCCCATGAGGCTGGATTTCCAATTCGAATTGCTGTTGCGATGGTGTCAGGATTTTTTACAATTCTTCCCTTAACAATCGGCGCGGCCCCTGCTGCTTGAAAACCATACATCTGTGGCAACCTCGATGAAATTCCGTCAGCACGGTACTCCTTGTAGCCCTTCCAATACGCAGTGATATTTCCAGCGTTGCCGACAGGAAGCGCGTGAATATCTGGAGCATCGCCCAACATATCTACAACTTCAAAAGCTGCTGTCTTCTGACCTTCAATGCGATATGGATTAACCGAGTTAACAAGTGCGACCGGATAGTTCTCTGAAAGTTCGCGGGCCAAGGTAAGGCAATCATCAAAGTTTCCATTGACCTGCAAAATGATTGAGTTATGAATAACAGCTTGCGCAAGTTTGCCCATTGCAATCTTTCCCTTAGGGATAAGAACAGCAGGAGTCATGCCAGCTTTAACTGCATACGCGGCCGCCGATGCAGATGTATTTCCAGTTGAAGCACAGATAACTGCCTTGGCCCCATCTTCTGCAGCTTTTGAAATCGCCATGGTCATTCCGCGATCTTTAAATGATCCAGTTGGATTGAGTCCTTCATACTTAATCCAGACATTGTTACCGAGGAGCTCTGAAAGATTGCAGGCATAAATGAGTGGGGTGCCACCTTCGCGTAGAGAGACAACTGGAGTCTTATCACTGACCGGAAGACGGTGTCGGTACTCCTCAATAACTCCGCGCCACTGATGAGCTCCGGATTTCTTCTTAGATCCAAAGATGCTCATAATGAAGTTGAACCCTCTACTCGGATAACGCTAGAAATCTTTGTCACGATTGGGAGTTTCTTGAGGGCCTCCACAGTTGCTTTGAGTTCGCCTTCAGTTGCACCGTGTGTAACGATGATTAATTCCGCATCAGCACCACGCCCATTTTGATCAACGGTTTGGATAGAGACATCCTGCTCAGCAAAAGTTTGGGCGATCGCCGCCAATACACCTGATTTATCCTTCACTTCAAGGCGAATAAGGAACTTTGTCTTAGTGGTCTCAATAGGTGCAATATCTCGATCGGCATAATCAGTCTCGCGCTGTCCAATCGAGTTCAGCGCAATATGTCGCGAAACTGCGACAACATCTCCCAGAATTGCAGAAGCGGTAGGTGCCCCGCCCGCTCCGCGACCGTAGAACATGAGTGGTCCGGCAGATTCTGCCTCGATGAAAACAGCGTTAAATGCATCGCGCACAGAAGCTAATGGATGACTCTTATGAAGAAGTACTGGATGGACACGTACTGAAATTTCATCGCTAGGAGTCAACTCGGCAATGGCAAGTAATTTGATGACATGATCCATTGATTTTGCGATCTGCACATCTTCAAGAGTGATCTGTGAAATACCTTCACGATAGACATCATCCACCGTTACACGAGTGTGGAAAGCAAGACCAGAGAGAATGGCAGCTTTAGCCGCTGCATCAAATCCTTCGACATCTGCAGTCGGATCAGCCTCGGCATAACCTAATTTCTGAGCCTCAGCTAATACATCTGCGAACTCACGATTGTCTTCGTGCATCTTCGTCAAAATGTAGTTTGTGGTTCCATTAACAATTCCCATCAGGCGTACAACGTGGTCACCGGCGAGTGAATCGCGCATAGGGCGAATGATTGGGATAGCGCCAGCAACTGATGCTTCATAGTAAATATCTTCACCTTGGGCGTAGGCAGCAGTAAATAAATCTGCACCATGGCTTGCAAGGAGTGCTTTGTTAGCTGTGACAATTGATTTGCGGTTACTAATCGCTTTAAGAATTAACTCGCGCGCTGGTTCAATTCCGCCCATCACTTCGATGATCAGATCAATTGATGGATCATTGACGATCGACATGGCATCGAGGGTAAATAAATCGTTTGGAATTCCGGTGCGAGGTTTGATTTCACGCACAGCAATCTTTGCTAATTCGATCTTCGCTCCGGCTCTGGTGGAGAGCTCGGCAGTGTCAGCAAGGATTAAGCGGGCAACTTCGCTTCCGACCACACCGCAGCCGAGCATGCCAATGCGCACTGGCTGGTCAGGGGATCTCATATACCTATTCTTTCACATCGAGTGCGAGCAGATCTGCCTCATTTTCTCGGCGAACAATCACGCGTGCTTTTCCATTCTTTATCGCAACAACAGGCGGGCGTGGCACATGGTTGTAATTGCTGGCCATGCTTCGTCCATATGCCCCAGTTGCAGGGGTAGCAAGGAGATCTCCAGGGGCGATATCTGATGGGAGCTGGATATCTCTAATAACAATATCTCCGGTTTCGCAATGCTTTCCAACAACTCGAGAAAGTGCATGAGGCGAAGTAGATGCGCGATCTGCAAGAACTGCAGAATATTCTGCGCCATAAAGCGAAGGACGAATGTTATCGCTCATGCCACCATCAACTGAAATGTAGCGACGAATGCGGCCATCCTCAAGAACAACATCTTTAACTGTACCTACTTCATAGAGTGTGAACGTTGTTGGCCCCACAATATTGCGACCGGGCTCAATTGAGATAATTGGTAGTGCTAAACCAGCTGCGGCGCATTCGCGCTTAACAACTGCACTGAGTGACGGTAGAACATCTTCTGGCTCTACAGTTGTTTCACCTGAAAGATATGCAATTGCATATCCGCCGCCGAGATCTAGTTCTGGTAATTCAATGCCGTGCTTCTCTTTACAAGATTTCATCAGAGCGATAATTCGAGTGGCAGCTAATTCAAATGAATCAGTACCAAAGATCTGCGAACCGACGTGACAATGAAAACCACGTAGCTCAAGAGGTCCATGTGAGAGAACTTCTCCAACTGCAATCGCAGCTGCTCCACTTGCTATGGAGAATCCGAATTTCACATCTTCATGGGCTGTTGAAATTGATTCATGTGTATGTGCTTCGACGCCAGGTGTCAGACGGAGCATCACGCCTTGGCGCACTCCATGCTTTGTGGCTGCCGCAGCCACTCGGTCTATCTCAAAGAGTGAATCAATAACAATTGTCTTGACGCCCACTTGAACTGCTCGCTCGATTTCAGCGACAGACTTATTATTCCCGTGAACTTCAATTTTCTTTGGATCTATTCCGCCGGCAAGTGCCACGGCAAGTTCACCGCCAGTGCAGACATCAATTCCAATTCCTTCTTCTTTAATCCAGCGCGCAACATCTGTGCAGATGAATGCTTTTGCTGCGTAGTAGACATCACCAGCAGCTACACCAAAGTGCAGTGCCAAAGAGTCTGACCATGCTCGGGCACGATCTCTAAAATGATCTTCGTCGATAAAAAATGTTGGAGTTCCGAATTGCGTTGCTAGATCGCGTGCGCTGATGCCGCTTGCAGTCAGGTGTCCCTTTTCAAATGAAATAGAAGGTGACCACATATCTATTACATCCTCTCCGGAGCGCTCACACCGAGCAGATCAAGTCCATTGGCCAGAACCTGCTTGGTGGCAGCGCATAGGTTTGCACGCGCAGAGTGAAGAGGAGAAATCACTTCTTCGCCCATTGGCAGAACGCGGCAATCTGCATAGAAGCCGTGATAAACCCCGGCCAGCTCTTCCAGATATCGGGCGACGCGATGCGGTTCGCGGAAGGCAGCTGCTGATGCAACCACCCCCGGAAACTCAGCCAATGTTCCAAGTAGCTCGTTCTCACGATCGTGCTCTAGCTGGCTTGGATCGAAGTTGGACAGACCCATTGGAATTGCGAGCTCTTCGACATTGCGCAGCACGGCAGCGATACGTGCATGGGCATACTGCACGTAATAGACAGGATTCTCATTTGTATTTCTACGCAAGATATCAATATCCATCACCATCGGTGTATCTACTGGATATCTGATCAAGGTGTAGCGCGCTGCATCTACACCAACTTTTTCTACTAATTCCTCTAGGGTGATAATCGTTCCTGCGCGCTTAGAGAGCTTGACCTCTTCGCCACCTTCCATGATTTTTACAAGCTGGCCAATCAAGATTTCTACATTGTAATCAGGGTTATCTCCGGCACACGCCGCGGTGGCCCGCAATCGATTCACATATCCGTGGTGGTCTGCACCCAACATATAGATGCAGATATCAAATCCGCGTTCACGCTTATTGATGTAATAGGCAGTATCTGATGCGAAATATGTCAGGTCGCCATTAGCTTTTGTGATCACACGATCTTTATCATCACCAAAATCTGTCGTGCGCAACCAGATTGCACCTTCTGAATCAAAGATATGACCTTGCGTTCTTAGTTTTTCAACAGCATGCTCAACTGCGCCTGCTTCATGAAGCGAGCGCTCTGAAAACCAGACATCAAAATGTGTTTTGAATGTGTCGAGCACACCTTGCTGTTGAGCAAGTTGCACTTTGTAGGCAGCCTCACGGAAAGATTCGTAGCGGGAATCTGAGGCAAGTTCCTCAATGCCAGGATTTTCTTTTACAACTGCATCTGCCAAATCTGCGATGTAGTCGCCTTGGTAACCATCTTCTGGAATTGGTTGTCCGAGTGCTGCTGCTTCTACAGATTTTCCAAAGAGATCCATCTGATTTCCGCGATCATTAATGTAAAACTCTCGAATAACTTTTGCCCCAGCTGCAGATAGCACGCGACCAAGTGCATCACCGACTGCTGCCCAACGCGTATGTCCAAGATGTAAAGGTCCTGTTGGATTTGCGCTGATAAATTCCAAGTTAATCGAAACACCCGCAAGAGAATTACCGGTTCCAAATGTTGCAGGCGATGACAAAATAGTTGTCACTAATTGAGCCTGACTACTTCTATTGAGAGTGATATTGATAAATCCCGGACCAGCGATATCAACGGCGCTGACTTCAGGCAGAGCCAGCAGATCGGACTGCAAAAGTTCTGCAACAGCTCTGGGTGACATGCCGGCCGGCTTGGCTAATTGGAGGGCCACCGATGTTGCGTAGTCGCCGTGATCTCGGTTCTTGGGACGCTCGAGAGGGATGGTCACTGGAATCGTTCCCACTAAATCTCCACGCTCAATCGCCGCCCCGATAGCTGCGGAAATCGCTGCCGCTAGGGCATCTGATTGGGAGAGAGCGGACATGACGCAAGGTTACCTGTACAAGGCCCGCTGATGCGTTTACCAAATAGTTACCGAAAAGGTAGTGACCTTATTGGGGTGAAGGATTACGCTCAGAGCCGTTCACGCCCTCATGTCTGGCTAAAACAGCTTTAGCCAGGGGCGCGTACACCTTTCGAAAGGTTAAAACATATGGCAAAGCGCCGTCTAGTTATTGCTGTTGCGATCGCATCAGCAGCAGCTTTGTTGATCTCAGGTTGCTCAGGCAGCGATGATGCATCAGCGAAGCGTGCATGCATGATCCTTCCTGACTCAGAGTCATCTGCACGTTGGGAAAATGGAGATCGTCCAGCAATGGATTCAGCACTTACAGGTGCAGGATTTGAAACAGATATTCAGAACGCACAAGGTGATACAGCTAAGTACGCAACAATCGCTGAGCAGATGCTCACAAAGGGTTGCGGCGTAATGATCCTTGTTGATTACCAGGGTGCTGGTATTCAGGTTGCGGCAACAGCTAAGGAAGCAGGAATTCCTGTTATCGCTTACGACCGCCCAATCGAAGGTGCTGACTACTACGTGTCATTCGACAACGAGTCAGTTGGAGCACTTCAGGGCCAGGCAATTCTTGATGGTCTAGCAGCAGCTGGTAAGGATCCAAAGACTGCCCGTGTTATCTACGGTCAGGGAGATCCAACAGATGGAAATGCAAAGATGTTCTATGACGGAGCACTTTCAGTTCTAACACCAGCTGGCGTAAAGCCAATCTTCGAAATGGCTGGAACATGGGATGGAGCAAAGGCTGGAACATTGTTCGAGCAGGCTCTTACAGCAGTTGGTGGAAAAGTTGATGCAGTTCTTGCACCAAACGACAACAACGCTGCAAACATCATCACAATTCTTGATAAGGCTGGCCTAAAGGTTCCTGTCTCAGGACAAGATGCTTCACCAGCTGGTCTCCAGAATGTTCTTCTAGGCAAGCAGACAACAACTGTTTGGAAGCCATACACACTCATCGCAACTGCCGCATCAGATTTGGCAATCGCTCTCCTTAACGGTGAGAAGCCAACAGCTGACAAGACACTTGCTGATGGAACTCCATACATCGCAGTAACACCTAACTCAGTCGGACCTGACCAGGTTAAGGATGTTGTTGCTGCAGGAGATGCTAAGTACGACGAGGTCTGTACAGCTGCTGTAAAGGCTGCTTGCGACAAGTACGGCGTAATGGCGTAATTACGTAAAGTAGAGTCCTCCGCGCCGGTGCTTTTTGTGCCGGCGCGGAGGCTTTTAACAAGTAAGCAAAGTAGATTAACGGCAGTAAACAATCACTAGTGTGCTTGAAAGGGTTGATATGGCATCGCAGACGCCGATCGTCGAACTCATCGGAGTAACAAAAAGTTTTGGTCCGGTAGATGTTCTTAAGGGAATTAATTTTACCGCCTATGCAGGGCGTGTTACCGCACTCGTTGGAGATAATGGTGCAGGTAAGTCAACGCTCATCAAAGGTTTGGCGGGAGTTCAGCAATACGACAACGGCGTCGTAAAATTCGAAGGTCAAGAAGTGACTCTTCCAAGTGCGCGCGCAGCTGCAGCACTTGGAATTGAAGTTGTATATCAAGATCTCGCACTCTGTGAAAACTTAGACATTGTTCAAAACATGTTCCTCGGTCGCGAAACCATGACTGGAATTACTCTCAATGAACCACAAATGGAGTTCGAAGCATCAAAGACTCTCACCGGACTCTCTGTGCGTACCGTTAAATCTGTTCGTCAAAAAGTGGCATCACTTTCAGGTGGACAGCGCCAGACTGTCGCGATTGCTCGCTCAGTACTTCGTAATGCAAAGCTTGTCATTCTCGATGAGCCAACCGCTGCTCTAGGTGTAGCTCAGACAGAACAGGTGCTTAACTTGGTACGTCGCCTCGCTGACTCAGGAGTTGCCGTGATCATTATTAGCCACAACCTCCAAGATGTGTTCAAGGTTGCCGATGATATTGCGGTGCTCTATCTCGGTCAGATGGTTGCAACTTTGAAGTCATCCGAAACAAATCACTCGGATGTCGTTCAATACATCACCGGTTCTCGCACGATGGGAGCTCAAGCATGAGCGTAACCATTGGTTCAGGTCACGAGGGAAATGTCCGCCAACAGATCGACGCCTATGTAGCGCGCGTAAAGGGTGGCGAAATGGGAGCCCTACCTTCGGTTCTCTCACTCTTTGTCCTCACTATTCTGTTTTCAGTTCTAAACCCATACTTCTTCACACAAGGAAACTTCGCCAACCTTCTCACTCAGACAGCAACTCTGATGATGTTGGCCATGGCCTTGGTCTTCGTGATTCTGATTGCAGAGATTGATCTATCGGCTGGTGTGACTTCAGGTGTAGCGATGGCTCTCTTCATTCTCATGACAAATAAGGCGGGTATCGATTGGCGAATCAGTATTTTCGCTGGGCTCGTCATTGGTACCGCTATTGGTGCGATGATTGGATTCTTCGTTGCAAAGGTCGGCGTTCCATCGTTCGTAGTTACTTTGGGTCTTTTCCTAGGCTTCCAAGGTCTACAACTCGCACTCTTGGGTGATGGCGGTCTCTATCGCATTGAAGTTCCAGAGATTAAAGCGATCATGAATGACAACCTTCCCGCATGGATGGGATGGGGGTTCTGGGCGGTAGCACTTGTCATCATGACTGCACTTAATTTCTATGACAGAGCAGTTCGCTCTCGTAACGGTCTAGCTAATCGACCAATTTCATTGATGTACACAAAGTTAGCAATCGTTGGAACACTGGGTGCTGCGCTAGTTGCAATGCTCAATTTGAATCGCAGCACATCACTGAAAGAGATCAGCGGAGTACCGATCGTGGTGCCAATCGCAATCACTGTTCTATTCCTAGGAACACTTTTGCTCGATCGCACACTCTTTGGTCGCCATCTCTATGCAGTTGGTGGTAACCCTGAAGCTGCTCGTCGTGCAGGTATTAAGGTTGTAAAGGTTCGCATCATCGCCTTTATGCTCTGCTCATTCCTTGCAGTGATCTCAGGTATCTTCAATGCAAGTCGCATCGGGGCAGTCGAGGCAACAGCAGGTAAGGCAATTGTGCTCTCTGGCGTTGCCGCAGCTGTTGTTGGTGGAGTAAGCCTCTTCGGTGGTCGTGGACGCTTGATTCACGCAGCTGTCGGTGCTCTGGTTATCGCGATTATCGATAATGGTCTCGGTCTCCTCGGACTTCCAGCAGGAATTAACTTCCTTGTTACTGGTGGCGTTTTGATCTTGGCGGCAACTGTAGATGCGGTCTCACGTAAGCGATCTTCTGCAGCACGTTAAGCAGAAGGAAATGTCCTCACGGAAAGAGCTGGCAGATTTTGCCGGCTCTTTCCTCTTTCCCCGATCATTTAGCTCGCCCATTGATGCTGATACTCAATTTCGCATTGCCACAGCCTTCTTCGCCTATGCCGCAGGTGATGCCTTTGGTGTTCAGTACGAATTCAAAGATGAGTATCTTGTTGAAAGTTCGTTGAGTGAGATAGATGATTGGCCGTTAGGCGGTGTTAGCGATGACACGTTGCTCACTCTGCTATCGATTAAGGTACTTGAATCAGATACTCCAACAGTTGCACGCACGCGAT
>Ga0214921_10004619_pt1 | contig 20123 bp, 18 predicted proteins | sample LL1505_MetaG_FD_177992 | JGI IMG/M metagenome (GOLD analysis project Ga0214921, IMG submission 177992) | Freshwater microbial communities from Lake Lanier, Atlanta, Georgia, United States - LL-1505 | ecosystem: Environmental > Aquatic > Freshwater > Lake | place: USA: Georgia | collected...
GTGCAATCAAATTATTTCTGGCCCGGGAAACCAAACTGTCATTCTTACAAAACTCTATTTTCAATGGAATATTCATAGATTGAAAGAGATTTGCAGTTTTCAATAAAGAAATCATATAATTGACATGAGATGTTCCGCCGAAACAAGGTGTGAGAATATATAACAATACTTTGTTCTTTGAAAAATACTCTTTTAATATGGTGTCGAATGAGCTTTCGGAACTACGCGAAGTGGTAATCGAACTATCTGGATTCCATTTATATAGATTTTCCTGGGATTCGTCTTCATCCATCACACGAAAATTAATATTATTATCTGTCATGTGTATAAATATACATAAGTACATATATTTATATTATTTAATAAGGTTATATACAGTTGGTGGAACCCACCAACATTTATCTTTGAAATCGGTATCATAATCATGCAACCCAATCCAAATCTCTGCACTTCTCACATTTGATTGGTGAAGATGAATAATCTCTAGCTGAAAACATGGGTTCAGAACTTTAAACCCGCAATTGTAAAACGCAGAAATTATATGAGATTCAATTCCTGAATAATGTTGATAATAATCCGTATGTTCGTTTATTATATGCTTGGATAGAAACTTTGAATGAAAAATATAACAATCATGGCTTCCACCATATCGCTGAATTTGAGGACACGTCATATTATATTCATACCTGGATAACGCATAAACCATCTTATTATTTTCCAATTCTTGTAGGACAGAAAGGTCCATAGAGCGAATATATATGTCCGCATTTGTAATCATACATGTGTGGTCGTTTAGATGGTCTAAAATATAGTTGAAAAAGTCGATATATTTTGGTTTAAATCCGATAGATATGATAACGACTTTATCACTGTCGTTTGATATGGCGTTTAGTTTTTTCAGAGATTCGTCATTGTCTACGAATATATGAACCTTTTCTACCAAAGCACTCTCCAAATTATTTATAACGCACTGTCCTAGTTCTTTGTTTCTTTCTTCGCAGTTCGATATATAAAATGTGGATACTATATGAATCATATTATATTATATTTTGGGTTGTAAGTTTTATATTATTTATGAGATATAAATAATATATTTATGAGAACATCTTCGTATGATACTGGGTTTAAGCAGTGGATTGAGCGGGTGCAGGGGTGGTCTTCACGAAGTGGTGCTTCATGAACTTTTGGAGGTTAAAATAGGTGAGCTCGTCGGTCTTGGCGAGTTTGAGAAGCTTAGAGAGCTTGGCATCGGCATGAATCTTGCGTCCATTCTCGGCATCCTGGAGGTTGTTGGCGCGGATATAGGCATTGATATCCTTGCTAACGGCAGTTCTGGCAAGGAGGGTTCCCTTCTCCTTTCCGAGAAAGACCGCCAACTCATCAGAGATGAGGGTTGGCTTGACAAATCCAGAAGGGGCACGGTTTCCAGCAGAGCGCTTGTTCTTCTTGGAGGCCTTTTGGGCGGCCTTTAGCTCCTTGGCAACAGACTTCTCCAGACTCTTAAACTCGGTCTTAAGTGTGGAAACCAGAGAGGTCAACTGACTAATCTTGTCGGCATAGTCGACGAGCTTTACAGAGATGTTTGACTCTGCGACATCGACATCGGAAACAGGGGCATCAGCAACAACGACCACAGGTTGCTCTACTGGAACAACCTCCTTGACGGTCTTTTTCTTAGGGGCCTTAACGGCAACTTGAGGGGCGGGGGCCTTATCGGCAGTCGACTTAACAGCTCTAACCATCTATGATTATATACTACTATAGATACAGTTTTTTAAGTATTTTAACGCAAACAATTATAATTGTAAATGGTGTAATAATATTCCTAAAGGTTTTCATATTCCATGTTTTCAAATTGGTTAGAATCGTACGTTTTGTATAGAAGAGGTTGTTTTTCGGAACTCCTTTGTGGGGTTGAACGTTTCGATTTCGAGGATTTCGAGGATTTCGAGGATTTCGAGGATTTCGAGGATTTCGATTTTTTGGAAACCCTTAGTTTGGGAAATATAAGTGAATAATGTTTATCCAGTGACTTTTTCAGCTCCAATAATTTTTTCATATCTCGATGATGGTGTTCGTTCTCATAATTCTTATGGGTAGATTCGTTTATGAGTATCATCAAGTGTTCTACAATCTCTTTCTTCATGGTATGACGGTGGTGTGGGCTCAATCGGCTATAATATTTCGGCCCGCGACCTTTCAATGTTTTATTAAACTTATTTACTTTGTCTAAATGAAGCCTATGTTTATCTACAGGTTGATTCATATCCGCATGCTTATAGTCTGTAATGTCATGTTTGGCAAATGGTAGGCGGTAAGAATCCCCTTCACTCTCTTGTGACAGGTTTCCAAAACTAGAGATAGTGCTTGCAATAGAGTCCACCATGGACTCGGATTTTGATTCCGCGGGGGTTGATTCCGCCGGGGGTGATTCCGTCTCTATGGATTCTTTCGGAGTTGATTCCGCCGGGGGTGATTCCGTCTCTATGGATTCTTTCGGAGTTGATTCCGCCGTAGCGGGTTCTGTCTGCATGGATTCTACCGGTTTTGATTCCACTAAATCAATCGATTCTGGTTTCGGTCCTTCCGCCTGATTCATATATATATTATGTATATATAAATCGTTCTTAATACATGGATTCGTACAACCACCTCATTGAGTTTCGTGCTTCGTAAGAAACAATTGTTAACGCCGACAATGCGTGAAACGTCCCTATTTTACGGTATTCGTCGTCTATCCCACAATACACCAAATGCTCGAACACTTTTAAACATATTTCGCGTATGACTTCAAACGACACCTCTTGCATCGCAATCCGTTCTCGCTGGACTTCGACAAATGGATCTTCTACCGCACAGATGCGCCGTTTTGTATGTCGCGAAAGATTCCCTCTAAACGTCCATATGTCATGTAACGCTCTATACATTCGCAAATATTCATACCTCTCTAATTCAAAGAACCAATCCGCCTGTGTATAATTACCCAATTGGTCGATTTCAATAAAGAGCTCTTGAACTCGGTTCTCAAAGGATTTCTCGCGCATGGTTCTCAATTTTTCCCTTCGTTCCATGACAACTTCATTGTCAATGTCGTCGGTCGTTTCGTGGATAACAGTTGTAAGAGACGGCAGAACATTCACTTCGCGCATTTTCTGTTTGTGTATATTCGTATGAATTGAAAGAATGATAGTGGTATTTATAATCGGAGTGTCCTCAGGAAACCCGTATATAATTTTGATTAAATGATAGAGATTTAAAATCCGGCGAACCGTATCTAATGGAATATTCTCACGATTGTATGGATTTTTCACAGCAGTTTTGAACTTTATTAGATGAATCAGTGAAATGAGGTTGCAACCGTATGTAAACTTACCCGAAGAGAACGAAAAGAAGTATTTGGAGTCAATCTCTCTCAACGGTTCGAGGGTATAAAAATCACTGTCGTTCACACACGTCGAAATGTCTGTAAATCCTTCCCCGCGCAAGAAAACGGACTGTCTTGCAATGTGACCTCTAAAGACACGCTGTATTTTTTCCGCTGCACGACAGTTTAAAAAGAAGTTCTCTATTCTCTCCAACAATTCTTGTTTGGTTCCGGTCATACGGAGTTTGTACGCCTTGGCGATGCGTTTCAACTGAAACATATTGTATTTGTTTAATGCGAGATTCGATTTAAAAAACTCGGCATAGGTAATCTGCGGCTTGACCGGAGCATTTACATCGTCGTCTTTCATAAATAAATAGGGGTCGATTGGTTTAGAGAACATACTTAGTATATCCCTATATTTTTATATTTGTATTCGCATTTTCGCAAATTGTTCTCTTATACTATGTTTCAGTGCAATTTACAACGTGAAATGTTATAAAATTGATTTAAAGACGACACCATATATGTATTATAACAATAACCAGTTCAAGATGTCATACAGCAAAAACTCTACTACCACAACTACTACTACCAAGAAGGTTCTCGAATATTCCGAATGGAATCCTAAACAACACAAGTTTATGGCTCCAAAGGTAACGGATAAAGGTGGAAAATCGGTATTCTTACTTAGCACACAGACCAGTCGTTCATTGCATGTAAATACCCCCTTAATGATGACTTGGGGGGTTGCAGATTTCGCAAACGACGACGGAACTTCCGACGGTAGGTTTAAAATCACATTGAACTTTCCAAACCCCGAATATAAAACAGCAGATACAGATGTCTTTCTCGCCAAAATGATTGAGTTTCAAAGCAGCATCATCGATGACGCAGTGACTTTCTCGGAGTTATGGTTCGGAAAGAAGAAGTCGAGAGAACTCGTGGAAGACAGCTTCTTTCCGTTCATCAAGTATCCAAAAGTGAAAGACGTATCTGGAAAATCGACGGGTATCGCAGACACGAGCCGACCACCCTCCATTTCTGCAAAGGTTCCGCGATATGAAAATCCCGACGGGTCGGTGAGATGGGAAATCGACCTGTTTGACACAAACTACAACCAAATCTTCCCATCATCCGACCCAGATGTCACTCCTGTCGACCTCATTCCTAAACTCAGTAAGATTGCATGCACGCTTCAGTGCACGGGGATTTGGGTCGGTGGAAAAGGTTGGGGTCTTACCTGGAAAATAATCGGCGCTGTAGTGAAACAGAGGATTCAAGAGGATGTTCGTGGAGTCTGTCACATCAAGCTGACAGATACTGACAAGAAAGAGCTCAACAGTTCGATGAGTCCAGAGAATGAGGAACGCGAACCCGAGTCCGAACCTGTTGCACGTGCACCTGTGAAAAAGGTATCAGTTATCCAGACAGCCGTCGAAGACAGTGACGATGAAGTGGAGACCAAAACAAGCGCCGCTATTCAAGAACCCGATACGGAATCTACGCCAGAACCCGAAGTCGAGCCTGTATCAGAAGCCAAGCCTGCTGTAACAGAAGCCAAGCCCGAGCCTGTAGCAGAAGTCCCGAAGAAAGTCGTCAAGAAAGTCGTGAAGAAGAAAGAATAAATAATGACAACGAGAATCGTATGCATAGCAATAATTGAACTCTTGTAATTGTAATCGTAATCTTATAATCATAAAAAACCGTTTTTTTTATGATTGAATTGTAATATGAAGAAAGACATCGCTTTTGGTAATGACCTCGTAGTTTGACCCCGCATTTATCATGGCAATCCCTTCATGTTTAAACCGTTTTGTCTGTCTCGCGGTCATAAATAAGCTCTCGGTTTTAAAAGTGAGAACCTTGGAAGCTATATCCACTGTAATATACTCCTGTTTCCATAGGTGGGTAAGTTGCAATGAGACATCCACATGTATATTATTGTATTCATCTATATTGACGGATTCAGGCAACAATGGATAACAATCGACATGTATTTCTCGGCCGTCTCCTGCGTCATATACCAAATGATGGTGCCATAATGGGACCAAATACGTGTTCTCTCCGATGACGAGTTTGTATACATTGTTTTCCCACAAATCGTCTAAAAAGGGATGCAGAATGATTCGTTCGTCCTTTTCAAACTTGGTCTGTATGACGTCTTTCATTTTTTCCATCAAATCATTCGAGGTATGCAGAATGTCTTGATGATTCACCATTACATCGTATATCTGTTTCAGAATGTGTTTATCAATACGGGTGAAAAGAGTTAACGCTTTTTCTTCGCATATCGTGACTATTTTTTTAGACCATTCATAAATAATCTTTTCATCCAACCATGTTTTCAAAAAGTCATACAATAACGTATGATAATCGGACTCTTCTGTGACCCCGTTCAAATAGGTATACGCCTCGTGAATTTCGCGAAAACGTTCGCCGGCACCTTCCTCTGGGTTTTTGTCTGGGTGATATTTCAGCGCCTGGACTTTATAGGCCCGTTTGACCTGGTCTACGGAGAACGCGTTCTCTTCTATATTCAATAGTTGCATCGCGTGCCGTCTATCCATAGTGGTGTATCCGACTTATGATAGAAAGCATGATATTTTCTAAATGGTATATTGGTCTATAATTATTATTATAATATTTTAAAAACGAATAGGTTTTATGTAACAAAAAAGAGCTGTCGGTGGGAGTCAATTTTCCTGAACGAATAAAATACGACAAGATATACCATAAGCATTCAATTAAATCCAGATTGTAAATGAATATATCATACAACGAATCCCGAAACTTTATAAAGCAAATGTTTTTCAGTGTTTCAATCTCCGCGATAATTTTATCACATACAATATTAAATATGTCGACGGGAATATCGGCGGTACGGTCCAAGAGGGAGAACGACTGGATTTCTTTTATATTTATAATCGTATCTGTATCGATTTGGCCGAGGATTTCGTGTGTTTTGTCGGTAATGTTCCATTTATGAGAATGAACCCGTTTTTGGTAGTCTGATGACTCTAGTGGTTTCGCTTTATTTTCTTCCACCACCCGCATGAAAACGGATTTCGCCGGTTTTTTTACCGGAATTACCGCACAACACCTCAAAATATGGTTTGGAATAAAACTTATTTGTTCGGTTAATATAATAAACCTTATTTTTATTTTGGACCCGGTATATTGTTGAATATAACTATAGAATATTTCTAAGAGTTCGCTGTGAATCATATGAAAGTTTTTACAGAGAATGATACCGATTTTTTCTTGTTTTACAGAAATAATATCGACAATCTGACCGAATATGTCATTCCATACATTTTTCGAATTACATCCCAGAAAAGACATGTCGACTTCGTAGTGAATGTCACTAATTTTCAATACATAGGGTTTCTTTTCGCTCTGGATTTTTATTTTTTTTTCGTGTTTCAGTTCGCTCGGGCTATATTTTTTCAATATTTTGAGGGTTTGTGTATATTTCCCGGCCCCCGTAGGACCATATACAATAAGGTTCTCAAAATCCTTTAGTTTATTCGGAAAACATTGGGCGAATACTGGAGTGAGTTCTTCATGTAAATCCCCTTTTTCTACGGCGGTGATATATTCGTCCATGGTGGTTTCATAATATTTCATTCTATGAAAAAAGGGGATGTATTATTTATGTGTTTTTAACTTATAACACTTGAGATGCTTTAGTCATATATATGTTTCGTTTATATTTTTTATTATCTAAAAAACTCACGGACAATATACAAGCATACACCGAGGATACCACTGTAAATATGGAAAATGTCACGCCCACGATGTTCTGTATCAATATTTTTGTCCGCCCTTTTGTATGAGAGTATCCCACAAATAACGCAAAGAATGCAATGAATATCACGTAAAACTTCAGACACTCTTTTATATTCATTAACGTCTCTGCATTTTTTGGAGTCAATATATGATTGTCTGTGTTTTTAACCGTCTGTCTGCCATATTCTAAGACTGCAAATATGATTGCCGTCGTAGCTACATTTAACAATAACGTCAAAAAAATGACGGCAATAAATACGATTGTCAATATATTCATTTCATCTCCCGGTTTGTCGCTCTGTCCGTTTTTAAAAACGGATTTTTGTATGTTTTGAATCGAAAACATATCCTTGTAAAAGAAAAGGATAGTGACAAAGTTGAGAACTCCTATAATAATATACTCGATATACATCATCGAAATGTTTTTATTAGAAAATATGAATAAATATATGACAATGATTACCAAATAACGGAAAATAAAGGGTATAAGAGAACTCATATCATTTGATGCGGAGGTCATTGTCACGCTCTTGGGTTGAGTCGTTGAATCGGATTCTATTGTTGTTCGGTCTGAGGTTGAGAATAAACTCATTATCGACGACATATATATTATATGTTATACTTTTCTTTTATCCAATCGAGCAACCTTCTTTCATTGCAATACCGATAGGATTCTTTGAAACTGTTTAAATTGTAAAACTGGGGTTTTTTCATATCCAACGTTTGATAATAAATGTATGCTCCGTATTTTCCATTCCGTATAGAGAGGTTCTCTGTGAGTTTGCGTATGATGTTTTTGTTCTCTTTCATTTCTTTTGTCATATGGTCTTGATATGCCTTCGATATTACAGACTCGTCGGTTTCATATTCGTCCAGGTTCAGGGTTTTAAAACTCGTCTTTTCATCGCTGTCCGACTGCAGATATCGCCCGTATGGACCCGTTTTCAATAGGACATCTCTGTCACCCACATGAATGCACGTCGGTGACACATTGATAAGTTCTTCTAAAGTGTAATCTCCCGATTTTATTCTCTCTATATCGACATCTATATCCGTTCGAATGTTCTCATATTTACATTTTCTAGTGTCTCCTAAGGTCGTGGTTCGTAACGCAAACCCGTATTTTTCATATACAATTTCATATTCCGACGTGTCTTTTAAAGGATAACTGCGTTTCACGAGAGAACCGGTGGCATCAATCTCTTTCTCACAATCGCGACACAGGGTATGCCATGGGGGACCTCGGCCTCTCGATATCCCGTCGAGCCGGTCCTCCATTTTTCGGGTGTATTCGTATTCGAACAAGGTATCGTAATGGTCCTTTAAAAAGTCGCTGACAATCGTTCCAATCGGTGCAATCACCAGTTTTCCCTTTTCATTGCCGATATACTTTTCGACGGCTTTTATTTCAATCTCGTTGTCAACGAGAGAGAACTCGTTCATATGAAACTTTTCTCCTACAATGTCCTTTTTCTCGACATATCCGCGGTCGAGAATTGTTTCTACGATGCTGGCAAACGTCGACGGACGTCCAATCCCCATTTTTTCCAGACGGTGAATGAGGGACGCCTCGGTATAATGGCTGTGTTTTCCATGTATAGATATTTCACCTGCAATCCGATTGTAAGGAACCCTTTCTTGAGAACTACTCTGTATATAGAGAAGGTGGTTATCACATGGAGTGGATGTATCGACCTTTTTCCATCCTAAAAAGAGGGGTATTTCTATCGTATGTGTATAATGATATCCCATCGGCGCAGAAAGAGTGACTGGAATATAGTTGTATCTGGCGGTCAACATACAACTTTCTAGCGTATTCTTTCGTATCCATTTATACAGGGTGTTCGCCCGTGGGTTCTCTAATTTCACGGATTCCACCTCGAGATGTGTAACGCGAATGGCTTCGTGTGGGTTTCCTGCATCCCTGTTTTCCAAGTCTTCGCCGACCTCTTGGTCGTAGGTCCGTCGAATGAATGTTTTTGCCTCTTCTAAAAACACACAGCTGTATTGCTGGGATTCGGTTCTCATATATGTAATGTGACCTTCCTGATATAATTCCTGACAGAGACTCATCGTCTCCTTTGGATTCATATGCAAATGGGTCGATGCGAACTGTAACAGAAGCGAAGTATGAAACGGTTTCGGAGGTGGTTTCGCGGTCTCGCGTTTTTCTTTTATGGTTACGGCATGAACGTGTGTTTTAGAGGCTTCCAAAAACGCAGTCACCTGTTCTTCCGTCTCCATTTGTCGGTTCAATATAAAGTCTATTTTTCTGAGATAGAATGACCCTCGGACCTGGTAGTGTTTTTCCACGGCCATTCGGCGAATCTCTTCTGCATTTTCATAGACCAGTCTCAGTGCGGGGGTCTGACACCGCCCCGCAGAGAGGACGTTGTTCTTGTCACGAAAGATGTATTTCCATAACATCGGGGAAATCTTATACCCGACCATCATATCCAGAATCTGTCGCGCTTTCTGTGCGTTCACACGATTCATATCTATTACCGTGGGAGCAGCCAATGCACGTTTTATCGCGGGTTCGGTCACTTCGTGAAACTTGATGCGATGTGTCGTTTCCAATGGCAATCCGAATACGTCGCAGATGTGCCAGGCAATTGCCTCGCCCTCCCGGTCGTCGTCCGTCGCTAAATAAATGTGGCGTTTGTCGAACCGGGAGATGACTGTCCGCATCCATTCGACGTGGCTTTTTTTGTCGTCCAGGATAGAATATGTAGTATGATAGTCCATAGAGGAATCAATCGACGACAGTCCCTTGATGTTACGGATATGACCTTTGGATGCAATACAACAGTAGTGAGAACCTAAATAAGACTCTATTTTTTTACATTTGGACGGGGATTCCACGACGATTAAATATGTGGCAGATTCGTTCCATTCGACGGGTCGAGGTCCAGGTGCTCTTTGATAGGTTCTTTTATAATACTTTTTTACCATGGCACTATAACGGATTCATACCGTTATTTTTATTTCGTTATCGGTCATATTTGAGAACCTAACCGAGTTTTCATCGAGAAAATTGAATCGATTTTTATAATATGTGTGAGTATTATCCCCTATAAAATGAGTAAAACCGACGTTTTGTTCTCCCCTGAGATATGGAATATCATAAAAGGATTCGCGGGAATCAAACCGGATTTCCCGGTAGAAATATTGACGCTGTTTCATGCAAAAATTAAAATGGACGAATTGAAGTTATGTATCATCCGTGCCATTCACCGGTTTCTTCGCACCTTAGATGCCGGTAAATATACCTATAATTTCAACCAGGCATACAATAAAATATTCGATGCGATAGACGGCCGATGCAGTACCACGAGAGAACATAGAAAGGTGATTATGAAAACATTCTGGAGATATACACACCCCGATGTATTCTACTATCTCGCGGCGGACGTTATGAAGAACCGGCGAAAAGAGAAGCGAAGAATAAGTCGAACGGACGAGAACAAAACGACGCGGTATCGTATGAACCGTAGGTTGCATTTGGAGGACCGAATCGCAGCCGAAACGTTTTTACAGCATTTTCAACTCCAATATAAATAACAGGTAATTATATAATGATAAGTATATTTGATATTTCGAACACGGATATTGGATTATGGGAGTTTTACAAAGACGAATCCATTTGTAGAGAAGTGTGGTCGAATACCATGGAGGTCGATATTGCCGAACTGATAAAAGGGGTCAACGAAATCGTCGAATTGCACGTCGGCAAATTGCCGAACATCGAAAAACTGTCAAAAGAGCTGCATCTGAGTATAAAAAATCTCTATATGAGCGAGAGAACCACGAAAGAAATATACGAAAGAGTGAAAGATGAATCCGGCGTGACAAACATCATGTTTTTTATGGAAAAACGAGAGAACACTGCATTGTGTTTTTGTAATATTTTCGGGTGTTTAGAAGATTGCAAATCATACGTTATAAACATTCGTTTGACGATATCGCGACCAATGAACGCGGTCGCACAACTCAAATGCAACCAACTGATGAACTATAAAATAGACCGACGAATGGTTTCGAAGTTGGCATCGGGGTCTCCACCTAACAAAACGTAACCCCGTGAAATGATTTAAATATTTCGTGTGTATCATACAGACAGCTCGCCGTCTCGAAAATGAAAACATATGTCATTCAAATACATTCTTCCGATTATTCTTCATGGGAGATTTATGATAACTCTTTGGGAGAACCATATACGAATATTGCGGGCTCCGTAGACATCGACCCCGTAAAATGCCGGTTGTTCTCGAGAGATACCTTTTTTTATGAGGCCGATGTTTTCACACTGGACCGGTCGTCGATACGTGCAGGCGAAACGATTGCAGGGGTTTTAATTCTAGAACAAAATAAGACCTTTGGGAGAACCAAAAATAAAAAGAGGCTGTTGTATCGATGCATTCCTAATAACCGGGAGTTACCGGCCTTTCTCGTGCCCTACGACCCGTCGGTATCCTTTTCGAAAATACAAAAGAATAAATATGTGACGTTTGTTTTCGACCAGTGGGAGAATACACACCCCCAGGGATTATTGACGAATGTCATCGGGGATGTAGATGTATTAGAGAACTATTATGAATATCAAATGTTCTCAAAAGGGTTACATACATCCATGAAAGATTTCACAGAAAAAGTACGCGACGCCTTTCGCAATACCTCCGTGGAAGCGTGGGTGGAAAAGATGCGGGAAAAATATACATTGGAAGACCGCACACATAGGAGAGACATTTTTTCCATCGACGGAGAGAACTGTCAAGACATCGACGACGCGGTCTCCATTCGTGAGACGGGGGAAAACATATACACCGTTTCTGTATATATTGCGAATGTGGCACTCTGGATAGAGGCGTTGGGGGCATGGCCGTTATTCACAGACCGCGTATCCACCATTTATTTACCCCATCAAAAATACGGAATGTTGCCGAACCTGTTATCCGACGACATATGTAGCCTGCGAGAAGGACGCGACCGAGTCGCGTTTGCGACGGATATTGTGATATCGGCCACCGATGGTTGCATCCTCTCGACCTCCTTTCACAATGTCTTGATACGGGTTTCTAAAAACTACGTATACGAAGAACCGTCACTCCGTGACAACCCGGTATATACACGCATGTATGAATTGACCCGTAAGATTTCGGACATTAATACGAGTGCGGAACTCATTTCGTTCTGGATGGTAAAAACAAACACGGTTTGTGGAGAACATATGAAAATGAATGAAGTGGGTATCTTTCGTGCGACCGAAAAAAATGAGAATATACATGCACACGCAGCAATTCAACAGGAATGGGCGGGGTATTCTGGAAAATATGTTCTCTATTCCACGGATGTCGTTCACGAAGTCATGAAAATAACCCATTACATCCATATTACGAGTCCCATTCGACGATTAGTAGACTTTTTAAACCAGATTGCGTTCGTTCGTTTGTATCTTGCTCTTTCTACTGAATCCTTTAATTATTTAGAGAACTGGAAATCAAAAATGGACTCGTTGAATGATTCTATGCGAAAGATAAAAAAAGGTCAGAACGAATCGTGGCTACTGTATCATTTTTATAAAGACCCCAATATCATCGGACGCAATCATTATGGGAGGATTGTAGATAAAAAAATGTCGGGAGGTATATTTAAATATTCTGTATATTTAGCAGAATATAGATTGTTTACTTCATTTAAAACCAATGAAATACTAGAGCCATCGTGTGTAATCTCATTCCGGTTATATCTATTTGAAAGCGAACATGAAGTTAAACGAAAGGTGAGAATAGAAATGAGTTAATTTAATAAATATATTCTAGTTATAATATATAATGTCAAGGAATAAAAACCGTTCGATACGTAAAAATCGTTATATAAATACCTATTTAAAAGGCCTTCAATTGTGTGCGGCTAAAATGCTGGAAGAACTTAAAGAACTAACCGAATATGAACTCTTTAAAAAGCAAGAGCTTTATTCAAATATGTTTATTTCTATATTAAAGTGTCAAGGAAACGTAACACGAAAGGCAATGTTAGCAAAAGCATATTTGACACTGTATTATAAGTATCTTCTAGATATAGACGAAGAAGAACAACAGTTTCTAAGATTGAAAAATGGAAAGAAACGAGGAGGCGGAAACCCAATATATGTTTTGAGAAACGGAATGTCTATGCTTATTGACGAAGACTATATGATGCAAGGAGATGTTCCTCTTCAATTAGACACCAATGGTCAAATTGCGGTACAAGCGGCAAATTATATGTGTGGTGATATTCGTTCACAGCAACTGGTGTCTGGTGAACAATCGACTAATAGGGTATTGAGGTGTTTGGGATATTCCACGGATTATGAAAGATTAACTAGTATGGATAGTGAAATATTACTCGTTAGAAAAAAAATCGAATTGGCAGAACAAAACGCGATTTTAAGTGCAACACAGCAAAGAGAAGCGGCAGTAAACAATCGTACAACGTGGGCGGAAATTAGTGCAGACGCTTCATGTGGCGTTGCGTGTTGTTGTGCGACGATGGCCCCTTTTATAATTACCGGATATACTGCATCGATTGCTACAGACTCTGTTCGTACTGCGGTTCGGGATACCACACAGTATGTTAGAGATGTGGTAGGTGAAACCGTAAATGAAGGGTCTCGTTATATTACAGCACCACTCTCAAATGTTGCATCCCAGGTTGCATCCCAGGTTGCATTCCAATTTACATGGTTGTTTGGGAATGCAGCACCTATGAGTGCATCAAATGCAACGTCCACATTAGAAGAAAACATTGCAAATACAACGTCTGCAGAGAGTGCAACACAAGCGAACAACACGTTTAATGAAACTGTGAATATCCTTACACATAGTTCACAACAATTGAGTTCCTATTTGGATGAAGTATTGGAGGCAGGATTGAGTTTAAATCCAAAAGTTGTAGTATTGGGGCTAGTATGTGGAGTTGGTGCGTTTTGTGCCGCCCATGCATATAGACGTCGTAATATGGACAGATTAAGAGAAAAACTCGTATTAGGGGCACATACTTCACAGGAATTAGATAGAATTCGAAATCAACAAAGAATAAACACAGCATCAGGTGTATTAAATATTGGGAGGGTAAGCGCCGCCCTTGCCGCAAATGTTGGGGGTCCGGCTGTTGCCGCAGGTGCCGCAGGCGTAATGGGTGCGTTATCTATGGTAGAACAACGTATAAAAGGTAATGAAGAACAACCGTTAAATTTAAACCAATTTGTATCATCCCAAGACAATGGCAGACAATACGCATTACAATCTAACAGATATGCGCATGAAGGGTATCCACCACAAGGGTATCCACCACAAGGGTATCCACCACAAGGGTATCCACCACAAGGGTATCCACCACAAGGGTATCCACCACAAGGGTATCCACCACAAGGGTATCCACCACAAGGGTATCCAAACGAGGTGTCAGATGGATTGCGACAACGACATGCGAGTAGACGCAATTTCGGTCGCCATTCATCCGGAACACGTCATAGAAGACGCAATTCCAGTTCCTCTTCGTCCGGTTCGCAAGAAACACGTCGACGCAATTCCAGGTCTTCTTCGTCCGGTTCGGGAGAAAAAACACGTCGACACAAACCGAAGAAACACCGTTAGACGCAATTCCGATTTTACTTCATCCGGTTGAAAATAAATGAGAACATACAATGTAAATACATAAATGAAAGAGAGAATTATATAAAATAACATAACAATATATATTATGTTATTTCGATTGATTGTGTTGTTCGCATCTATGTCTTCTGTCGAGTCATATTTAGAGCGTTTTGAGAGCTGGGTAAAAACGTTCCACGTATTCTTTCACAACGAATCCCATTATTTAGATACTTTAGAAAAATGGATATCGAACGACAAATATATCGCCATAACAAACGACCATAAACTCACATATCAGTTAGGACACAACCAGTTTTCCGGAATGGATGTCGAGGATTACCGACGATATATCATTCAAAATCCATTCTTTTCTTCGCCGACGTTCCTCGTCCCGGACGAGGTCAACGGAACCGTCCTATCTTTACCTTCTTCCGTCGATTGGGTCTCTGCCGGAGCGGTGACCCCTGTGAAAGACCAGGGGCAATGCGGGTCGTGCTGGGCGTTTTCGACGACGGGTGCATTAGAAGGCATCTATGAGATAGATAACAAGGTTCTTGTTCCTTTCTCCGAACAACAGCTGGTGGATTGCGACAACTTTTGGAACGGCGGGAAAGACCACGGGTGTAACGGCGGACTCATGACAAACGCATTCACCTGGATTTCCGAGAACGGCGGGTTGTGTGACGAAGCCGGGTATCCGTATATCTCGGGAAACGGACAAGAACAATCCTGTAATAAAAAGTGTTCTCTCGTAAAAAACAGCCGAATCGCATCCTTCGTCGCCGTAAAAAAGACGGATGACGGGTTGATGTCCGCCATATATAAACAACCCGTATCCGTATCCATCGAAGCGGACCAGCGAGAGTTTCAACTGTATAAATCGGGGGTTTTCACAGGGGTCTGTGGAACAAACTTAGACCACGGGGTTCTCGCCGTGGGATATGGCACAGAGAATGGATTGGATTATTATAAGTTAAAAAACTCATGGGGTGTTTCATGGGGAGAGCAAGGATACATTAAACTGGCACGTGGAGACGAATATAATAATGGTAAGGGGCAGTGTGGTGTTTTATTGGAGGCCAGCTATCCAACCCTTGTATAAACGACGAGAATATATATTAACATATTATAATATATATAAAACAGCTTAGAGAGAATTGAATATATTATCTGTATAATGTCTGCAAATGTGTCTTCCGCACCTTCTCCATTTAAAATTGGAAACGATAGTGACAGGATGTACTACAACTCAAAAGAATTAATGGAGTATAAACCCGAGTTTTATTATGGATGTAAAACCAAACCTAGAAGCATTGTGCAGAAACAGAAAATACCGGAGAGCGAATACCTGTTTGCAAACTTGAGTGCGAAAGAATGGCGTCTCAGTTCTCAAGAGTGTAAGAAGGCCCAGCTATTGATTTCAACGGAATGGGTTGACAAACACTATTTCAAAATACAATCGCCTCCTCCAGAGGTTCTCGATAAAACGGCGGTCGATGAGAACAACGGAGAAGAAGGACATATTGAAGAACAAGATGTAGACAATGAAGAGGTTGAAACTGCACCACCCCTATTGGAACTGACGGATAAAGAGAAGTTCAAGGATACAAACGGAAACATCATAGACATCGAGACACGAGGAGAGAGAGATAGAAACAAAATATTTTTTAAAGTAAAAGACGTCAGTGATGCTTTTGGGATGGATGGATTAAATAAAACAATAATTGATATTCGTAATGGATATAAAAGAAATAAACATTATAAAACATTTTTTATTCGTAGTTATGGTGTGGAAAACGTATCAACCACGATTAAAAAATGTCTATACCTAACATATCGCGGTTTATTGCGTGTTTTATTTGTTTCGTATAATAAAAATGCTGAACATTTCCAGAATTGGGCGGAAGAAAAGCTCTTTACCATCCAGATGGGTTCAAAAGAAGAAAAAATCAAACTGGGGGCAGATATTTTAAACATTTCAATGAAAGCATACAAAGCGGTGTTTGATAGTCATGCAGACAAGTTTCCTTCTATATATCTATTTAGATTGGGAAAAGTCCGCGACTTAAGAGAAACCTTTCAGATTCCTAACCTTATTTCAGACAATTCTTACGTTTATAAATATGGTTGCACGGATGACCTATCCAGAAGGATTAATGAGACAGGGCAAAAATACGGCAAATTGCAGAATGTCAAACCAGAACTTGTATTATACCGTATGGTAGAGACCAAACACATTTTTGATGCAGAACGCGAGATACGAGAACAGTGCAAAGCATACGAAAAAAATCTTAATACTTCAGGATATATTGAGCTTATCATTCTAACCGGTAAAGAATATGAATACATGAAAAAATGTTATAAACGCATCGGTAACGAATATGCAGGTGCAAGTGCCGAACTACAACGCCAAGTCCAGGAATTAGAACAAAAAGTGGAACAGGAACATGCATCCCATAAATATGAAATGTTAGAAAAAGACATGGTAATCAAAGAAAAAGACATGACAATCAAAGAAAAAGACATGGAAAACAAAGAATTACGTACCAAAATTGAAACAGACTCGAAATATAACGAATTATTGATTCAGCATCTAACCTTAAAGGGAGAATGCAATGTTAAAGTTAGAGAATAGTGTAGAAATAATGAAAATGAATATTGCAAGTATAAGAGTTCCCACAGTCATTTACATTTAGATTTCATCAAAATCGATTTCTTCGCCGGTATCCATGATTAAATCAGGATTTACCGCCGACATCTCGGATGGAATAACTTGTTCTTCAGTGAATGCATACATTGAGGTATCGTATGTTTCGCCGGGGTCGCTGTCCCCATATTCCCTTATCGCACGCTCTAAAAAGGCCATGGGGAAATTGGGACGCTCTTTCAACTGGTCCATCTCCTTCTGGGAATAGACTTCTAAAATGTCACATTTCTCCTTTTTCCCTTTCACCACCGAGGCCCAGGTTCTCAATCCGATTAACACGAGAGTTCCCGACGCCAGAACATTGTTTCTCTTGTTTCTTCCCGAAAACTTTCCAGGAATCATTGCGAGACGCTCTGTATTATCATCGCAGAATACGTCGCATGAGTTTCCATGGAGTTTTTGAACGAAGGCATACTTTTCTTCGGGACATTCTGACATTCTCAGTTTGTTCGATACAAACTCACGGGTATTCTTTCTTGCGAACCCTTTTGCTTTGTTTCCACCAGATGTATTCTTTACCATTTTATAATATAACTGTAGTTGATTTAAAGAATGTGCTTTAAATCAATTTTATGGAATTGTTTGTTATTTATAATATGTTTATAATTTATTATGAAGGATTATAAAGAGATAGAACGTTTCCTGGATTATATTGACCGCCATATTAACGGTGATGTGTTATTGAAAGGTGGCGAGGAATCAACTTATCCATACGCACATTATGAACGGTTATTGGATAACATATATGAGTACACAAAGTTCATATTTGAGAACAAACAAAAAAATAAACAGCGGTTGGCAGAAGATGACAATTATTCGAACGAGCAGGAAATTGTTATGGAAGATAAGGGTATGTTTAACGATATCCGTGATTATTTTAATGGACCTCCTTCGGAATCTCTGCATGTAGTTGCCCCAGCAGGACCCCGGGAAGACCCCGGGAAGAACAGTTCTCAAAATGATTCGATATCTTCGTTATTTAGTTATGAACCCTCAAGTAAACCCTCTTCTATGGAATATGAAAAAGAATCCGACGACACTGATTTCTGGGGCAATCCTGTAAAAGAAGAAGTCAAAGAAGTCAAGAAAGAACCCACGGATTTCTGGGGCAATCCTGTAAAAGAAGAAGTCAAAGAAGTCAAGAAAGAACCCACGGATTTCTGGGGCAATCATGTAAAAGAAGAAGTCAAAGAAGTCAAGAAAGAACCCACGGATTTCTGGGGCAATCCTGTAAAAGAAGAAGTCAAAGAAGTCAAGAAAGAACCCACGGATTTCTGGGGCAATCCTGTAAAAGAAGAAGTCAAAGAAGAACCCACGGATTTCTGGGGCAATCCTGTAAAAGAAGTCAAAGAAGAAATCAGAGAACTCACGTCAAATGGGAATAATGAAGGTTCTCGAACCCTTTGGGAAAGTATGACATACACTCCATCTGAAGAAGTCGTAAATAAACCTAATATAGAGGAGGTCGTCCCCGAACCCCCGAAAAAAAGGCTATTGTTAAAGGGTGAAGAAATGGTCTAATTCGAAATGAAATTAAAGCAGTCGATATATATTAGATAATGCATCATCTACTATCCGTATTAGACTTGAAAATAGAAACCGTATTAGATTTGTTATCCCGTGCGACAGATATGAAAACCCTCGTAAAAACGTTCGGCGGAGCCGACAGATTAAAACACAAGATTATGACGACCCTATTTTACGAACCTTCGACGAGAACATCGTGCTCTTTTCGCGCGGCAATGTTACGCCTCGGTGGTTCTGTAATAGATGTTAATGTGGACCAATCGAGTATACAAAAAGGGGAAACCATCGAGGATACGATTCAGACTCTTTCATGTTACAGTGATGTCATAGTCATGCGTCATCCGCAAAAAAACGTGGTACCCGATTCCGCGCGCTTTTCAACCGTACCGGTCATTAATGCAGGAGACGGAACGGGAGAACATCCAACGCAAGCCTTGTTAGACCTCTACACTATCTATAGCGAATTGGGTGCAATCGGCTATGTTAAAGATACAGATACTCCGATGAAAATAACCATGGTGGGTGATTTGAAACACAGTCGAACCGTTCATTCGTTGATAAAGTTGTTGTGTATGTTTTCTGGCATTGAAATCCGATATGTTTCTCCGGAGGGATTATCTGTACCATATGAAATATATCAATATGCGAAAACGCACGATATGATACAGGTCGATTCTATGGAGTTAAAAGAGGCAATTCGTGATACGGATGTATTGTATGTCATGCGTATTCAAAAAGAAAGGTTTGTTGATATGACGGAATATGACTCAGTAAAAGATACGTATTGTGTGAATGCACGGATGATGGAATCTGCGAAAAAACAGATGATAATAATGCATCCATTGCCAAGAACGGGCGAATTGTCGAGTGATCTGGACGAGGACCCACGTGCTGCATATTTTCGTCAGATGGAGAACGGAATGTATATGCGAATGGCGATATTAGAACGAATAATGAATGGGTCTACTGGGATGGTGTAAAAGGTATAAAAGGCGTATGAAAGTGTTAGAAGTCGAGGAGTATAAGAGAGGAGTGGAATGGATATATAAATATTATAGAGGAGAGTGTGAAGATAAGTTATGGAGGTATGAAGGAG
>Ga0214921_10004620_pt1 | contig 20121 bp, 20 predicted proteins | sample LL1505_MetaG_FD_177992 | JGI IMG/M metagenome (GOLD analysis project Ga0214921, IMG submission 177992) | Freshwater microbial communities from Lake Lanier, Atlanta, Georgia, United States - LL-1505 | ecosystem: Environmental > Aquatic > Freshwater > Lake | place: USA: Georgia | collected...
ACAAAATTTTGTACAACGACGCCGTGGCCATGACCGGCGGGCAGGCGATTGGCGAGCGGGCGGAAGGCCACAGCGTCGTGCAGATCGCGCAAAGCATGCGGGCCGAGGGCGCGCAGCGCATTGTGGTCGTCACCGATGAGCCCGAAAAATACGCGGGCGTGCAAGGCCTGCCCGACGGCGTGGCCGTGGAGCACCGCGACATGCTCGACGCGGTGCAGCGCACACTGCGCGAGATCGAAGGCACCACGGTCATCATTTACGACCAGACCTGTGCCACAGAGAAGCGCCGCCGCCGCAAGCGCGGCACCATGGTCGACCCTGCTACGCGGGTGGTGATCAACCCGCTGGTCTGTGAGGGCTGCGGCGACTGCGGCGCGCAAAGCAATTGCATCAGCGTGGAACCGCTGGAAACCGACTTCGGCCGAAAGCGCCAGATCAACCAAAGCACCTGCAACAAAGATATTTCCTGCGTCAAAGGTTTTTGCCCCAGCTTTGTCACGGTGCAAGGCGGCAGTCTGCGTAAGCCTGCTGCCGCGCGCAACGCAGCGGCCCCGCAAACGGGCTTGCCCGATCCGGTGTTGCCCGATCTGGAGGCTGCGACCGACGGCGTGTGGGGCGTGGTGGTCGCAGGCGTGGGCGGCACGGGGGTGATCACCATCGGCCAGTTGCTGGGCATGGCGGCGCACATCGAGGGGCGCGGCATCGTCACGCAGGACGCAGGCGGCTTGGCGCAAAAAGGCGGCGCCACGTGGAGCCATGTGTTGATCGGCGCGCACCAGGAGGCGATCCGCACCACCCGCGTGGGCATGGCCTGCGCGGATTTGGTCATCGGCTGCGACCCGGTGGTGAGCGCGGGCAAGGAAACATCGCTGCGTTTGCGCGCCGGGCGCAGCCATGTGGTGTTGAACAGCCACAGCACGCCCACGGCGGCATTTGTGAAAAACGCGGATTGGGTCAACCCCGCAGCGGCGTGTGTGGCCGCCATTGCCGCTACGCTGCAAGACCCGGCTGCGCTGGGCTGCGTAGACGCCGAGGCGATTGCCACGCAGTTACTGGGCGACAGCATTTTTACCAACCCGGTGATGCTGGGTTATGCCTGGCAAAAAGGATGGATTCCTTTGGGTGATGCCGCGCTCTTGCGCGCCATGGAGCTCAACGCCGTGGCCGTGGAAAAAAACCAGGCCGCTTTCCAATGGGGCCGCTTGGCTGCGCACGACCCGGCCGCGCTGGCCCGGGCTTTGGCACCAACGCAGGCGGTGCAGTTCATCCGCGCTCCCCGGCCCGCCACAGGCGACCTGGAGGCGCTGGTCGAGAGCCGCGCTGAATTTTTGACCCGCTACCAAAATGCCGCCTACGCCGCGCGTTACCGCGCGCTGGTGCAGCGGGTGCAACAGGCCGAGGCCGCTGCGGAGCCCGCCAACAAGCAGGCGCTGAGCCTCGCCGTGGCGCGCTACCTCTTCAAGCTCATGGCCTACAAAGACGAATACGAAGTCGCCCGTTTGCACAGCGACGCGGTTTTTAAGCAACAAATTGCCACCATGTTTGAGGGCGATTACCAACTCAACTACCACCTCGCGCCGCCACTGCTCGCACAGACCAATGCCAAAGGCGAGTTGCAAAAACAGCGGTTTGGTTCTTGGATGGGCTGGGGCTTCAGGCTCTTGGCACCTTTGAAATTTGTGCGTGGCCGCGCATTCGATCCGTTTGGCCGTACCGCTGAGCGCCGCCATGAACGTGCGGTGTTGGCGCATTACGTTGCAACGCTGGAGGCGGCGCTACCCGGGCTGAATGCGACGACGCTGCCCGACGCAATCGCTTTCGCGACGCTGCCGGAGCAGCTACGCGGCTTTGGCCATGTGAAGGCGCGTCACTGGGTGGCGTTGCAGCCGCGCTGGAACGCTTTGGCGCAAGCGCTGGGGGCGCCTGCGCTGGCCTGAGAGCCTTACAGACCCGCCCCGTACAATCCGCGCTCATTCCTAGTGGGCTCCTAAGCGCCGTATCTGGCGCAGACGCAAAGCCCCGCAATCCGCTGTCCTATCCACCCATCTTCGGAGTTCTCCCGTGTTCATCTCTTCTGCCTTTGCCCAAACCGCTTCCGCCGCTGCAGGGGGCGACATGCAATCTACCCTGATGAACATGCTGCCGATTCTGGTGATGTTCGGCGTTTTGTACCTGGTGATGATCCGCCCGCAGATGAAAAAGCAGAAAGAGCACAAGAACATGATCGAGAGCATCGTCAAAGGTGACGAGGTCGTGACCGCAGGTGGTTTGCTGTGCCGAGTTTCGAAGCTGGGCGACGTTTTTATTTCGGTTGAATTGGCCAATGGCGTTGAGGTGCAAATGCAGCGCAGCGCGGTGGTGCAGGTTTTGCCTAAAGGCACGATGAAATAAAGCCGGCCTGCCATGAACCGTTACCCGCTTTGGAAGTATGTACTGATCGCGCTGGCGATCGCGGTGGGGGGCTTGTATGCCCTGCCCAATGTGTTTGGTGAGGCACCCGCGGTGCAAGTGTCGGTGGCCAAGACGGGTATGCGGCTGGATGCGGCATCGACCGAGCGTGTGGAAGCCGCACTCAAGTCCGCCAATATTGCGGCCGACAGCGTCCGCTTAGACGGTGCCTCGATCAAGGCGCGTTTTACCGATACCGAAACCCAGCTCAAAGCCAAAGACGCGATCCAGAAAGCGCTGAATCCGAACGCCGACGACGCGTCCTATGTCGTAGCCCTGAACCTGATTTCCCGCTCGCCTTCCTGGCTGACTTCCATGCATGCCTCACCCATGTACCTGGGGCTGGATCTGCGCGGTGGCGTGCATTTCATGCTGCAGGTGGACATGCCTGCGGCCCTGACCAAGCGGGTTGAATCGTTGACCGGTGATCTGCGGGTGACCTTGCGCGAGAAGAACCTGCGCCACGGCGGCATCAACCGCAATGGACAAACGATTGAAGTGCGCTTTCGCGACAGCGCCACGGCCGACGCCGCGAAGGCGCTGATCACGGAGCAATTCCCCGAATTGGTGGCGGTGCTCAGCCCCGACGGCACCGAGGTGAAGATGACCGCAACCGTCAACCCGGTGGCCGCGCGCAAGGTGCAGGAGCAGGCGCTCAAACAAAACATCACCACGCTGCATAACCGGATCAACGAGCTGGGCGTGGCCGAGCCGGTGATTCAGCAGCAGGGGCTGGACCGCATCGTGGTACAGCTGCCCGGCGTGCAAGACACCGCCAAGGCCAAAGACATTCTGGGGCGGACTGCGACTCTGGAAGTCCGTATGGTGGACGAGTCGGCCGAAGCCCGCGCCGCGGAATCCGGCGGCCCCGTGCCCTTTGGTGACGAGCTGTTCAAAGAGCGAAATGGTGCGTCCGTGGTGGTGAAAAAGCAGGTCATCCTCACCGGTGACAACCTGACCGACGCCCAGCCCGGCTTTGACAACCGAACGCAGGAGTCCGCCGTCATGTTGCGGCTGGACGCCAAGGGCGCGCGGATATTCCGCGACGTGACGCGCGAGAACATTGGCAAGCGCATGGCCATTATCCTGTTTGAAAAAGGCAAGGGCGAAGTGGTCACCGCGCCGGTGATCCGCGACGAAATCGGCGGTGGTCAGGTGCAAATCACCGGCCGTATGACCACCATGGAAGCCACGGACACGGCGCTGCTGCTGCGCTCGGGCTCGCTGGCTGCGCCCATGGAAATTATTGAAGAGCGCACCATTGGCCCCTCGCTGGGTGCCGAGAACATTGCCAAGGGGTTTAACAGCGTGACCTGGGGCTTTGTCGCCGTGGCCTTGTTCATGTGCGTCTACTACCTGTTGTTCGGCGTGATCTCCAGCGTGGCCTTGGCCTTCAATTTATTGCTGCTGGTGGCGGTGCTGTCCATGCTGCAAGCCACGCTCACTTTGCCCGGTATGGCGGCGATGGCGCTGGTGTTGGGTATGGCGATCGATGCCAACGTGCTGATTAACGAGCGGGTGCGCGAGGAGCTGCGCAACGGTGCTTCACCGCAAGCAGCCATCTTGGCGGGTTATGACCGCGCCTGGGCCACCATTCTCGATTCCAACGTCACCACCCTGATTGCTGGCCTGGCGCTGCTGGCCTTTGGCTCGGGTCCGGTGCGCGGTTTTGCGGTGGTGCATTGCTTGGGCATTTTGACCAGCATGTTCTCCGGTGTCTTCTTTTCGCGCGGTGTGGTCAACCTTTGGTACGGGCGGCAAAAGAAACTCAAATCGGTCTCCATCGGAACCGTATGGAAGCCTGATGGTGCTGCGGCATCGGGCAGAAGCGTCCAGGAGCAATAAGCATGGAATTTTTCAAAATCCGCCGCGATATCCCGTTTATGCGCCATGCCTTGGTGCTCAACGGTGTTTCTCTCCTGACCTTTCTGGCTGCGGTGTTTTTCCTGTTCAGCAAAGGCCTGCATTTGTCGGTGGAGTTCACCGGTGGCACGTTGATGGAGGTGAGCTATTCCCAACCGGCGGATCTGGAGCGGGTGCGTGGCAGTATCGCCGCGCTGGGTATCAACGATGTGCAGGTGCAGAACTTTGGCACGGCGCAAGACGTATTGATCCGCATGCCGGTGCAAAAAGGCAGCGACGCTGCCGCGCAAAGTGACAAGGTATTTGCCGCGCTGAAGGCTGCGGACGCGTCGGCCAATCTGCGCCGCACCGAATTCGTGGGGCCCCAAGTCGGAGACGAACTGGCGGTGGACGGGCTCAAAGCGCTGGCCTGCGTGGTGGTTGGCATCATGCTGTACTTGGCGATCCGGTTTGAGTGGAAATTCGCCGTCGCGGCCATCATTGCCAACTTACATGACGTGGTCATCATTCTCGGATTTTTCGCCTATTTCCAGTGGGAGTTTTCCTTGCCGGTGCTGGCTGCGGTGCTGGCGGTGCTGGGCTATTCGGTCAACGAGTCGGTGGTCATCTTTGACCGTATCCGCGAGAACTTCCGCCGCTATCGCAAGATGACGCCGGTGGAAGTGATCGACAACGCCATCACCTCCACGATCAGCCGCACCATCATCACCCACGGCTGTACCCAGTTGATGGTTTTGAGCATGCTGTTGTTCGGCGGTGCGACCCTCCATTACTTCGCTCTGGCCCTCACCATCGGAATTTTGTTCGGCATTTATTCCTCGGTCTTCGTGGCCGCAGCGATTGCCATGTGGCTGGGTATCCAGCGTGAAGATCTGGTCAAAGGCGTGGTGAAAAAAGACGGCGACGCACCGACAGACCCCAACGACCCGAACGCGGGCGCTACCGTCTGAGGCGTGCTACGGCCCGCGCTCAGGCGCGGGCGATGCGCTGAAACTTGCCGCCCGGCAGCCGCGCCACCTTCCCGAGCAATTCCAATTCCATGAGCTGCGCCTGCAGTTGCGGCGTAGGCAGTCCGCTGCGCGCCTGTAAGCCGTCCAGCCCGATGGGGTCAAAGCCCAACGCCTGCAGCAAATCCGCCAGGGTTGGGTTCACGCTGTCGTGTTCGGTACGCACAGCGGCTGGCAGCGTGCTCACGGCAAATTGCAACTCCTCCAAAACATCCTGCGCGCTTTCCACCAATTTGGCCCCTTGCTTAATCAGCGCGTGGCAGCCTTTGGATTGGGTGCTGTGGATCGAACCGGGGATGGCGAATACATCACGGCCTTGTTCCAGCGCCAGTCGGGCCGTGATGAGCGAGCCGGATTGCAGCGCGGCTTCCACCACCAGGGTGCCACGCGACAGTCCCGCAATCAGCCGGTTGCGCTGCGGAAAGTTGGACGACAGGGGCGGCGTTCCCAGGTGGTATTCACTGAGGATCACCCCGCCCTGGGCTATCTGGTGCGCCAAGGCCAGATGCTGTTTGGGATAGACGCGGTCCAAGCCCGTGCCGACCACGGCGACGGTAGCGATCGCCTGTGTGCCCGCGCGGGCGGCCTGCAGCGCCCCGGCATGGGCCGCCGCGTCAACCCCCAGCGCCATGCCCGAGACCACGGTCAGGCCTGCTTGCGCCAGTGCCAGGGCGAAATCATGGGCGTTGGTCGCACCCTGCGGGGTCGGGTTGCGGCTGCCCACAATGGCAATGCCGGCGGCCTGCGCCCGGTCCAAGCCGGTGCTTCCATCGGGCAGCACGTCCCAGCTCGACGCCAGCCCCATGCCATACAAAATCAGCGGTGGGTCTTCCAGTTCCAGCAGGCAACGCGGGTAAGCAGGATCGCCCAGGGTCAGCACGCGCCGCAGCTGCGGGTCCGCAGCCAGCCAATCCAGCGTGCTGCGCAACAGGTCATCGTGTGCGGACGGGATCTGGGTTAGCGCGTGTGCCTGAGCCGCACCCACCACGGCACCCAGTGCGGACTGGCTGCTCTCAAAGATCTGCTGGGGCAGTCCGAAGGCGCGCAGCAACTGCCGCGCGCGCTGGTTGCCGATGCCCGGTGTCAGCGAGAGCCGAAGCCAAGCGGCCAGGTCCGTGGCGTCGTGCATCAGGGGCCCGCCAGCGCATCGCCGATCCGCACACCTTCTTGGACCTCGGTCAGAAGAGCGTACGCCATACGCTCATAAGTCAGAAAAACCAGCGCTGTCCCCGTGCGTTTCTGCGGCAGTTGCCAGGACTCTTTCAGCGGGTCGGACTTATCCCGGGCGTTGGCCGGGCGCGACAGGATGGTCAACAGATGGCCCGCCTCGACACCGTGGCTGCGCCCCTGGTTGATCGAGACGATTTGGTTCTGGCTGGCTTCCAGCTGGCCGGTTCCGTACAAGCCCATCACGCGCGCTTGGATCACCTGGCTGGGCAGGCGTGGCCGGATCGGCTCGGGCGGGGCGATTTGGGTCATCATCACATGATCGCCAACCATGATTTCCTGCTCGCTGGCCACAATATCCAAGGTTGCGGCGACCCGCATCGCGCCGGCCTCGGGGTTCAATTTGTCGAGCGCCAGGCCGCTGCTTTGAACCCATGACGCGCTGCCCAAGACGTGCGCCTCATAGCCCAGTACCTCGCTTGTTTGCGGGTCTTTCAGGGGCCGCAGTTCCCGAAAAATCCGCAGACGCTGGCCCCGCACCGGAAGCGCTTGCCCCGGATAGTCGGCGCCGACCGCGTAGACCCGGTCCCCGGCTCCGAACATCACCCGTTTGTCCGAGCCCGCGATGATCCGCGCCGACTCGTTTACTTGCGTATCGCTCAGAACCACAGGTTGACGCACCATGGCCTGGAGCAGTTTCAGCGTCTGGTCGTTCAGCGGTGCCTCGTCCAGCGGCGTGGTGCGGATGACTGGACTGATTTTGACGGTGGGAATATCCAAGACATCTTCTTGGGCGATCTGGGCTGTGGCCAACACGGACAGACACAGGCTCGAAGCGGCAAGCGCGCAGCGAACAGCCATAGAGCGTGAACCGGCGTGTGGGAAAAATATGCGCAACATGTGACAGGGCCCCTTGGAAAAAGCCGCGAACATCGCGCGACGTGGTTTTATGGTCCGGCACTTGGACCGACTTTTTGCAACTATTGTACGGACTGCTTTCCGACAAGGATCAAACCGGTGAAAATGTGAGCCCCGAGATCGCACCTGCCATGCCTTTACTCCCCATCCTCCAATACCCCGACCCCCGCTTGCATAAGGTGGCACAGCCGGTCAGCGCATTTGATGACCGGCTGCGCCAATTGGCCGCCGACATGATCGAGACCATGTACGAATCCGGCGGCATCGGTCTGGCGGCGACCCAGGTGGATGTGCATGAGCGCTTGATCGTGATGGACATCTCCGAGGAGCGTAACCAGCCAATGGTGGTGGTGAATCCCGAGATCGTCTGGAGCAGCGAAACCCGCAAAGTCAATGAAGAAGGTTGCCTGTCGGTGCCGGGTGTGTACGACGGGGTTGAGCGCTTTGAGTCGGTGCACGTGCGGGTCTGGGATCTGGACGGCAACCCGCGCACCATCGAAGCGCACGACGTCATGGCCATTTGCATCCAGCATGAGATGGACCATTTGCAGGGCAAGGTGTTTGTGGAGTACCTCTCGCTGCTCAAGCGTGACCGCATCAAGAAAAAAATGCGCAAAGCCCAGCGCGAGGACGCGCATTGAGACTGGTTTTTGCCGGAACCCCCGAATTTGCCCGCGTCGCTGTGGATGCCTTGCATGCGGCTGGCCACGACATCTGTTTGGTACTGACACAGCCCGACCGGCCTGCCGGGCGCGGTATGAAATTGCAGGCCTCTTCCGTCAAGGCGTGGGCACTGGCGCATGGGGTGCCGGTTCAGCAGCCGCGCAGCCTGCGGCTCGATGGCAGCTTCGCAGACGAAGCCCGGCAAGCGCTGCACGCTTTGGAGCAGGCCCGATCCGATGCCATGGTGGTGGCGGCTTACGGGCTGCTGCTGCCGCAATGGGTGCTGGACATGTTTGCGGCTGGCTCGGGTCTGGGTTGCATCAACATCCACGCTTCACTTTTGCCGCGCTGGCGCGGCGCGGCCCCGATACACCGGGCCATTGAGGCGGGTGACGCGCAAACCGGTATCAGCCTGATGCAGATGGCGGCCGGGCTGGACACCGGTGACATCCTGCTGAGCCGCGCCGCAGCCATTTCGCCGCAGGACACCACCGCCAGTTTGCACGACCGCCTGGCGGTCCTGGGCGGACAGCTCGTCGTCGAAGGCCTGGCCTGCGCGCAGACATGGCAGCCCCGTGTGCAAAGCGCAGACGGTGTGGTGTACGCCGCCAAAGTCGATAAAGCGCAAGCCGAGCTGGACTGGAGCCTGGATGCGGCATTGCTGGCGCGGAGGGTGCGTGCTTTTGACCCCGCACCGGTGGCGCATACCGCGTGGCAAGGCGAAGCCATCAAAGTGTGGGCTGCCCATGATCTGGACGCAGACGCTGCCAGCCCTGTGGCGGCGCCCGGCAAGGTGTTGGACGCAGGCTCCCATGGCATCGCGGTTGCGACCGGCCGCGGCACGCTGGTGCTGACCGCCTTGCAACGCGCGGGTGGAAAACGGCTGGAGGTCGCAGAATTTTTGCGCGGTTTTCCGCTCACCCCTGGCCGGTCTTTTGATCAGCCGGCCGGGCGCGCGTCGTCCCTGTAAGAGCCCGATGTTCTGGCACGCGCCGTACTACCGGCACCCCTGTTTCCGTGAAGGCGTGATTGCGCAGTTCGCGATTGCGCCAGGTATTGCCGCCTGGGGCTTGATGACCGGCGTGGCCATGGTCAAACTGGGGCTGGGTGTGAGCGCTTCCTTGGTCATGACACTGCTCGTTTTTGCCGGCAGCGCGCAGCTCGCCGCGATCCCGCCTTTGCTGGGTGGCGCGCCGATGTGGGTGGTGCTGGTCACCGCTTTTTGCGTGAACCTGCGCTTTATGGTGTTCAGCGCGCACCTGCGGCGCTACATGATGCATTTACCGCGCTGGCACCGCATGACCATGGGCTACCTCAGCGGCGATTTGCCGTATGTGCTGTTCATCCAGCGTTTCCCGGAACCGGCCCGAGACCCGGAAGGCCAGGTGGAGCAGATGGCGTATTTGTGCGCGCTGGGCAGCACCAATTGGGCGACCTGGTTGGTGTTCAACCTCAGCGGCGTGTTGCTGGCCCAATGGATTCCCGCCAGCTGGGGTTTTGGCTTTGCCGGGGTGCTGGCTTTGTCCGGGCTGCTGTGGTCTTTGGCGGATACGCGGCTGCGCCTGATTTCGGCTGCTACGGCCGGTATCGCTGCCGTGCTGGCGGGGGGCCTGCCGCTCAAGCTCAATATCTTGGTGGGCATTGTGGCGGCGGTGGCCTTGTGCCTGCTTTTGGAAAAATACGTGGACCGTGTGTCTGGGGCGGACGCGCAATGAGCGCCGCATGGATGACCTGGTTTGCTGATGTGGTGCAGTCGTTGGATGCCCAGGGCCTGGATCCGCACACGCTGCTGACCTTTGTGCTGATGGGCTTTCTGACCATGGTGTCGCGCTCGTTCTTCTTTATTTCCGATGGTGAATGGACCTTGCCGCGCTGGGCCCAACGCGGTTTGCTTTACGCCCCGATCGCCGCCCTCACCGCAGTGGTGGTGCCTGAAGTGGTTTTGACGCAAGGCCAATTGATCCAAACCTGGGAGGACGCGCGGCTTATTGCGATGGCTGCGGGTGCCGCGTATTTCTTTTGGCGCAAGGGCCAGGGCCAGGCGGTCTTGGGTACCATCGTGGTCGGTATGGCGGTGTACCTTCCGCTGCACAGGGGCTTGGGCTGGTAGCCACTGCCCTCCGGCCTGTTTTTCAACCTCAGCAACATTCAGCCATGCAAACCATCCGTTTTTCCGACCTGTGTGCCAGCGGCCAGGTCGGCGGCAAGAGAGTCTTCATCCGCGCTGATTTGAATGTGCCCCAAGACGCCAGCGGTACCGTCACCGAAGACACCCGCATCCGCGCATCCGTGCCCTGTATCCGCATGGCCCTGGACGCCGGAGCCGCCGTCATGGTCACCAGCCATTTGGGCCGCCCCACAGAAGGCAGTTTCAAGCCCGAAGACTCGCTGGCGCCGGTGGCGGCGCGCCTGGGGGAACTGCTGGGCCGTACGGTTCCGGTGGTGGCGAATTGGACTGAAGGCGTCACGGTTCATCCCGGTGAATTGGTCTTGCTGGAGAACTGCCGGGTCAACGTGGGTGAAAAGAAAAACAGCGAAGCCTTGGCGCGCAAGATGGCCGCCTTGTGCGACATCTTTGTGCACGACGCTTTCGGCACCGCGCACCGCGCTGAGGCCAGTACCTACGGGATTGCCGAATACGCGCCGATTGCCTGCGCCGGCCCTTTGCTGGCGGCGGAGATGGATGCGATCAGCCAAGCGCTGCTGGCGCCCAAGCGTCCGCTGGTGGCGATTGTTGCGGGCTCCAAGGTGTCGACCAAGCTCACCATACTCAAAAGCCTGGCTGCGAAAGTCGACCAACTCATTGTCGGCGGTGGTATTGCCAACACCTTCATGCTGGCCGCCGGATTGCCCATCGGCAAAAGTCTGGCCGAGCGGGACCTGGTGGACGAGGCCCGCGCCATCATGGACATGATGCGCGCGCGCGGCGCTGCGGTGCCGATTCCCACGGATGTGGTCACGGCCAAGACGTTTACCGCTGACGCAGTGGCCTTGACCAAGGCGGCTGCGGATGTTGCAGACGATGACCTGATTCTCGATATCGGGCCCCAAACCGCCGCCCTGCTGGCAGCGCAGTTGCAGCAAGCCGGCACGATTGTGTGGAACGGCCCGGTCGGTGTTTTTGAATTTGCGGCCTTCGAGGGCGGAACCAAAGCCATCGCCCAAGCGGTTGCCGCGTCACCTGCTTTCAGCATTGCTGGAGGGGGTGACACGCTGGCCGCCATTGCCAAATACGGCATTGAAAAACAGGTGGGTTACATCTCCACCGGCGGCGGGGCTTTTCTGGAGGTGCTGGAGGGCAAAACGCTTCCGGCTTTTGAGATTTTGAGCCGCCGCGCAAAGACTGGGTAAAGCGTTTGCGGCCTCGCCCGGCGATGTAGGACAATCGCATCCAGGCAGCTATGGTGTTGCCAGCTACTTCTTCATGGAAAGTCCAACATGTCAAATCGTCGTGAATTCGCAGTGCAGTTGTGTTTTGGTGCCGGTGCTTTGTTGAGCGCCTCGGCTTTTGCAGCGGCCCCAATGGTTGATGAAAAAGAGTCCGCCGCCGCAGGCTTGGGTTACAAGGCTGAAGCCTCTACCGTCGACAAAGCCAAATTTCCTAAATACGCCGCCGGTCAAAATTGCGGCAGCTGCGCTTTGTACCAAGGCAAAGCGGGTGACGCAGCAGGCGGCTGCCAGCTGTTCGCGGGCAAGCAGGTGTCGGCGAAGGCCTGGTGCAGCGCTTACGCCAAGAAAGCGTAATACCGCCGCGCTCCTAGATGGCCTCCGCTGGAGGCCATTTTTTTTGCATCGTCACGTTTTATTCCATGCCTTTTTCCGCACTCGGCTTGTCTCCGGCACTCAGCGCGGCCGCGCATGCTGCCGGTTTTGTCAGCGCCACGCCAATCCAGCAGGCGGCGGTTGGCGCGGTGTTGGGTGGGCAAGACGTTTTGGCTATTGCCCATACCGGCTCCGGTAAGACAGCGGCATATTTACTGCCGCTGCTAGATCGGCTCGCGGCCTTCGCTGCAACGCCGCCTGGCAGACGACCCGTACGGGCTTTGGTGCTGGTGCCGACCCGCGAGCTGGTCGTGCAAGTGTCCAGCCTGGCGCAGACCTGGGCGCAGGCTTTGGACTTGCGGGTGCGTGCGGTATTCGGCGGGGTGTCGGTGAATCCGCAAATGCTGGCCTTGCGGGGCGGGGCGGATTTGGTGGTGGCAACGCCGGGGCGCTTACTGGACCTGTTGGAGCGTAACGCGCTGATCATTGAAGCGGTTGAAGTTCTGGTGCTCGACGAGGCTGACCGGATGCTGGATGCTGGTTTTGCTGCAGAGTGGGAGCGGATTGCGGCATTGCTGCCCCCGCGCCGCCAAAACTTGTTTTTCTCGGCCACGTTTCCCGCAGCGGTGCAAACCCTAGCCAATGCCTTGCTGCGCGAGCCGCTGCGCATCACGCTCGCGCTGGACGCTGCGGCGGCACCGGCCATCAGCCACAGCGCCATCGCCGTGGACGCCGGGCTGCGCACCCGCTTGCTGCGGCATCTGCTGGCGCAGTACGGGTGGGATCGGGTCCTGGTATTCGTGGCCACGAAATTTGCCGCAGAGATCGTGGCCGATAAGTTACGTAAGGGCGGCATAGCTGCCGAGCCGCTGCATGGCCAACTCAGCCAGGGCAAGCGCAGCCAGGTGCTGAGCGATTTTCAGGCTGGACGCGTGGCCGTGGTGGTGGCGACCGATCTGGCGGCCCGGGGTATCGATATTGCGCAGATGGCGGTTGTGGTCCATTACGACCTGCCGCGCTCGGCCGACGACTACACCCACCGCAGCGGGCGGACCGCGCGCGCTGGAGATTCGGGTTTAGCCGTGAGTTTCGTTAGCGCCGATACCGAGGCCCATTGGCAGCTGATTTGCAAGCGCCAGGGCTTGGATCCGACCTTGGAGGTGATGGATGGATTTGAGCCGGTGCACAGCGCCACACCCAGGCTGCATGACCCGGACGGTACCGGCGGCATCAAAGGCAAACGCCCCAGCAAAAAAGACAAACTGCGCGCTGCCGCTGCGGCGGCTCCGTCCTAAGCCTTGCTGCTTAAAGGGCAGGTTTTTCCTTCAGCGCCAAGGCGCGGGTGTACAGCGCGTTTTTCGATTCCCCGCTGATCTGTGACGCTAATTGCACCGCGGTTTTCAAAGGCAGGTGTTCCATTAGCAGCGCCAGTATCCGGTCGTCTTGCACCGCCGCGACCGCGTTGGCGGCCGGATGCAGCACCAGCGTGAACTCACCGCGCAGGCGATTGCTGACAGCAGCGAGCCAGGCGGCCAATTCAGCCGCGGGCAGGGTGTGGATGTCTTCAAATTGCTTGGTTAATTCGCGGCCTATGGTGACCAGGCGTGGCCCCCAAGCCGCCAGTGCCTGCGCCAAGGCTTCCACACGGTGTGGGGCCTCCAAGAGCACCACGGCGCGGGCCTGGCTGTGCAGGCTCTCCAGCGCCGCCGCGCGCTCCGTCGCTTTGGGGGGTAGAAAGCCGACGAACACAAAACCAGGCGCTGCGGTGTCGTCGATCCCGGCGGCGCTTAGCAGTGTTGACACACTGCTGGCGCCGGGTAGCGGGATCACCCGCAAACCCTGCTCACGCAGCTGCGCTACCAGGCGCGCGCCGGGGTCGCTGATGCCGGGTGTGCCCGCGTCGCTCACGTACGCGACGCGCTGGCCCTGTTGCACTCGGGCAGCTACATCCTGCGCGGCCTGCATTTCGTTGTGTTGGTGCACGGCCAGCAGTTGCGCGGCCGGCTTGTCGATGCCGTAGGCACGCAGCATCGTCTGCGTGTGGCGCGTGTCCTCACAGGCAACGGTGTCGGCCAGTGCCAATACGTGCAGCGCCCGCAGGGTGATGTCGGCCAAATTGCCGATGGGTGTGGCCACCACATACAAGCTGCCCTGCGGATAATGCTGGGCACCGGCGGCGGACTGCGCGGCGCGCAGCACCGGGCCGTAGTCTTTGTTTGATAAAGCGCCCATTCATGAATTCCTTCGAACGATCGGGGTCCACACCGACGACCAAACAGGCCGGCGATGCGGGTGAGGATGCGGCTTTGGCCTTTTTGCAAGACCAGGGTTTGCGCTTACTGGTGCGCAATTATCGAACCCCGGGCCGCGGCGGCGGCGAGATTGACCTGATCATGCGCGCACCCGACACCACCCTGGTGTTTCTAGAAGTGCGGCGCAGGCGCTCCACCACCCACGGCGGGGCGGCGGCCAGTGTGGGACGGACCAAGCAGCGCCGCATTGTGTTTGCCGCTCAGCATTACCTGGCCCGCTTGCGCACGCTGCCGCCTTGCCGTTTTGACGTGGTCGAAGTCACCCCCGATGGTGTGAACTGGCTGCAGGCGGCGTTTGATGCCGGGCGCTGAGGTCAAAGGGCGGCGCTATCATCTCCGCATGCTTGAATCCCGTATCGAACAACACTTCATCGACAGCGCTGACCTCAAATACCAGGCAGCCCCGGTTCTCAGTAAACCCATCTCCCAGGCCATCAGCGCCATCGTGGCCAGCCTGACCAGCGGCGGCAAAGTATTGGCCTGTGGCAACGGTGGCTCAGCGGCCGATGCCCAGCATTTCAGCGCGGAATTTGTGGGACGTTTTGAGCGCGAGCGTCCGGAGTTGGCGGCGATTGCATTGACTACCGACACCTCCATCCTGACGGCGGTTGGCAATGACTACGCGTTCGACGCGGTGTTTTCCCGCCAAGTGCGCGCCCTGGGCCAACCGGGCGATGTGCTGCTGGCGATCACCACCAGCGGTAATTCTTCCAACATTCTTGCGGCAGTGGAAGCAGCCCATGCCCGCGACATGGTGGTCATCGGCCTGACCGGGCGGGACGGCGGCAAGATGGGGCAGAAGCTGCGTGAAACCGATGTCCACATTTGTGTCCCACATCCCCGGACCGCGCGGATCCAGGAAGTTCATATTTTGGCCTTGCATTGCATCTGCGATGGCGTGGATGCCGTGCTCATGGGCGATGACCAGGAAAGAACAGAATGAGAAACGCTTGTTTGAAATTCAGCGTGTGGCTGGTTGGGGCTGCTCTACTGCTGCAACTCGTTGGCTGCATCGCGGTGCCTGCGCTGATGGTGGGTGGCGGTGTGGGTATGGGAACCATGCTGGCCACTGACCGTAGAACACCTGGAGCAGTGATTGAAGACCGGGGTATCGAGACCAAGGCAGCCTTTCGGATTCGCGAGGCCCTGGGTGACGCGGTGCACGTCAACGTGTCCAGCTACAACCGATTGGCGCTCATCACCGGGGAAGTACCTGATGAGAAGCGCAAAGCCCAAATCGAAAAAATTATCCTGGGCGTGGAAAACGTGCAGAGAACGGTCAACGAGGTCGCCATCATGGAAAACGCATCCACCACCGCCCGGTTGCAGGATGGCATTTTGACCTCGCGCATTCGGGCAGCGTTAATAGATGAAAAAGACCTGATCGCCAATGCCTTCAAGGTCACCACCGAGCGCGGCGTGGTCTACATCCAGGGTCGCGCCACGGCCAGAGAAATCGCGCTCATGACCGAAATCGTCAGCAGCCTCAGCGGTGTGACCCGGTTAGTGCGGATGGTGGACGTCCTGACCGAGGAGGACCTGTCCGGCATGTTGCCTGCGCCACCTGTGCTGCCCAACTGAGGGGCGCAGCGCCAGTTAGCGCAGTCGCTTGATCAGGCTGGAAGTGTCCCAGCGACCGCCACCAGACTGTTGGACGTCCGCGTAAAACTGGTCGACCAGAGCGGTGACCGGCAGACGCGCACCGTTGCGTTTGGCCTCGTCCAGTACCAGCCCCAGGTCTTTGCGCATCCAGTTCACGGCAAAACCGAAATCGAACTTGTCGGCGACCATGGTCGTACCCCGGTTGTCCATTTGCCAGCTCTGGGCTGCGCCTTTACCGATCACTTCGAGCACCTGGTTCATGTCCAAACCGGCCCGCTGGCCAAAGGCAACTGCTTCACTCAGACCTTGAACTAAGCCGGCAATCGCAATCTGGTTGACCATTTTTGCCAACTGCCCGCTGCCGCTGGAACCCAGGAGTGTCACGGCCTTGGAAAACGCCATGGCCACAGCTTGCACGCGGGCAAATGCCTGCGCATCGCCGCCGCACATCACCGTGAGCGCGCCGTTTTGTGCGCCGGCCTGGCCACCCGATACGGGTGCGTCGATGAAATGCAGGCCTGCGCTCAGGGCGGTGGCGCTGAGTTCACGGGCAATGTCCGCAGAAGCGGTGGTGTGGTCAACCAGCACCGTGCCGGGGCGCATGCCCGTTAGCGCCCCGTGCGGCCCCAAGACCACGCTGCGCAAGTCCGCGTCGTTGCCGACGCAACAAAATACGATGTCTGCCTGCACTGCTGCCTGCGCAGGGGTGGCGGCATGGGCATGCGCGCCCAGAGAGCTGGGCATTGCAGCGAATTCGTCCAGCCACGCTTGCGACTTGGCCGGGGTACGGTTGTAGACCGTAACCTGGTGTCCGGCCTTTGCCAGGTGACCGGCCATCGGACTACCCATGACGCCCAAGCCCAAAAAAGCCACGCGCACAGGAGCGCAGGGTGCATACGTCTTGCTGTTCACGGAAGGGGATAGTGGCATAAAAATTTAAGTGATAGGTTTACACAATGCCCAGGTGTTCAGTGCCTGCAGACAGGTCGTTTATACCTGTACGCTTGCTTTGCAGCTTGATCCGCAGTCGCAAATCGTTCATGGAGTCCGCGTTAAGTAGAGCGTCCTCCAATGTGATCGCCTTGGACTCATAAAGGGCAAAGAGAGCATCTTGGAAGGTTTGCATCCCGTCTGTATGGTGGCTGCCCATAGCTGTGCGGATCGCCGGAATCTCGCCCTTGCAGATCAGTCCGCGGATCAACGGCGTATTCACCATGATCTCTACCGCCGCCACGCGTCCGCTGCCATCGGCCCTGCGTACAAGACGCTGCGAAATGAATGCGTGCACGTTGAGCGACAAATTCATGTACAGGCGCGCCCGACTATTCTCGGGAAAAAAACTCACGATCCGCTCCAGCGCCTGGTTGGTGTTGTTGGCGTGCATCGTGGCCAGGACGAGGTGTCCGGTTTCGGAGAAGATCAGAGCTTGGTCGGTTGTTTCCCGGTCGCGCAATTCGCCCACCACGATGACGTCGGGCGCTTGGCGCAGGGCATTTTTCAGGGCGACGGACCAGTCCGCTGTATCCAGCCCGATTTCGCGTTGTGTGACCAGGCACTGCTTGTGGGGGTGCAAAAACTCAATCGGATCCTCTACCGTCAGGATGTGGCCCCGGGTTTTCTGGTTGATCCAGTCCACCATCGCTGCCAAGGTGGTTGTCTTGCCCGCGCCGGTGGCACCGACTAAAACAACCAAGCCGCGTTTGTGTAGTGCGATCGATTTCAAAGCCTGCGGCAAGCCCATACCGTCCAAGCTAGGCGGGTTGGCGGCAATGGCCCGAAAAACCATGCCCACCTGTCCTAGCTGCATGGATGCGTTCACCCGAAAGCGCGGCCGACCTGGCGGTGCCATGGCGAAGTTGCTTTCCTTGGTCTGTTGGAAGTGACTGAGTTGGAGTGGGGTCATGATGGCCAAGGCGATAGCCAGCGTGTTGTCACCGGTCAAGGCCGTGCTGGACAAGCGCACCAGCTGACCGTTGACCTTGACGGCCGGCGGCGCATCGGCAATCAGGAACAAGTCGCTGCCTTGGCGCGCGACTAAATCATCCAGGCGGGCATGTAGCCAGGCTTGTGCCTTGAGTTTTTTTTCCGCTGTGCTCATCCGGTGAAGCTTTCCGGCACTTTGGCTCTGCCACGCGCCTCAGCGACGCTGATCTTTCCGTAGTTCACCAAGGATCTCAGACTTTGATCCAGGGTTTGCATGCCGACGCCGATACCGGTTTGTATCGAGGAATACATCTGGGCAACCTTGCCTTCGCGGATCAGATTGCGTATCGCCGCGGTACCCAGCATGATTTCATGTGCCGCCACCCGGCCGTTGCCGTCAGCCGTTTTGCACAGGGTTTGCGAGATCACTGCTTGCAGCGATTCCGAGAGCATGGCGCGGATCATCTCCTTCTCTTCGGCCGGGAACACATCGATGATCCGGTCAATCGTCTTGGCTGCGCTCGAGGTATGCAGCGTGCCGAACACAAGATGGCCGGTTTCGGCCGCGGTGATGGCCAGCCGGATGGTCTCCAGGTCGCGCATCTCGCCTACCAGAATGGCGTCGGGGTCTTCGCGCAAGGCCGAGCGCAGTGCGGACGCAAAGCTGTGCGTGTGCACGCCCACCTCCCGCTGGTTGATCAGGCAGTTTTTAGAGTGGTGGACAAATTCGATCGGATCCTCGACCGTGAGGATGTGGCCCTGCACGTTGTCGTTGAGGTAATCCACCATTGCGGCCAGGGTGGTGGATTTACCAGATCCGGTGGGCCCGGTGACCAGGACCAGGCCGTTATTCTTCAGGGCCAGATCGGCAAAAATTGCCGGTGCATTCAATTCTTGGAGCGTCAAGATTTTGCTAGGGATCGTTCGCAGCACCGCCCCGGCCCCGCGTTGCTGGTTGAAGGCGTTTACGCGAAAGCGCGCCAGACCCTCAATTTCAAATGCAAAATCAATCTCCAGAAATTCTTCAAAGTGTTTGCGCTGCGCGTCGGTCATGATGTCGGTCACCAGCGCCAGTACAGCCGCGTGGTCTAGCGCCTCGACATTGATGCGACGTGTGTCGCCGTGCACGCGGAGAATGGGTGGCAAACCGGCTGAGAGGTGTAAGTCGGATGCCTTGTTTTTGACGCCAAATGCGAGAAATTGTGTGATGTCCATTGTTGTGTACTCCCTGATTGACCCGACCTGCGCTTCATTATGACGAGTTTGCAAGAAAAATTGCATATGGTGCAGCAGCGTATCGCCACGCAATGTGCTGCGAGCGGGCGTGACCGGCGCAGCGTGGAACTGTTAGCGGTTTCCAAGACCTTCCCGCTTGCGGCCGTGCTGGAGGCGCACCAGGCGGGGCAGAAACAATTTGGTGAGAACTACATCCAGGAGGGCGTGGAAAAAATCACCGCCTGCCGCGCCCGGTCGGACTGCGGTGATCTGGTGTGGCACTGCATCGGCCCCATTCAGAGCAACAAAACCCGGTTGGTGGCGACCCATTTCGATTGGGTACACACGGTGGATCGGCTGAAAATCGCGCAGCGCCTGAGCGAGCAGCGCCCGCCGGACATGTCGCCCTTGCACATCTGCATTCAGGTCAATATCGATGGCGGTGTCAACAAGGCCGGGGTTGCACCTGCGGATGCGCTGGAGCTCGCGCACCAGGTGGCGGCTTTGCCCCGGCTGCGCTTGCGCGGTCTGATGACTATCCCTGAGCCAGCGCCGGACTATGCGGGTGCCCTCGTGGCGCACCAAGCCGCGAAAGATCTCTGGGATCGGTTGCGCGCTGCCGGTCTTGAGTTGGATACCTTGTCCATGGGCATGAGCGCGGATATGGAGGCCGCGATAGCCGCCGGTAGCACGATGGTGCGCGTGGGGTCCGCCCTATTCGGCAGTCGATAGAATCCGCCCGCACGCTGGTTACCTGCCAGTTACTACAACGACGTTCCCTCACCCCCACTACCCACCCCGATTGACCCCTGGAAGGAAGCATTTATGGCCCTGGTTTCCATGCGCGAATTGCTCGACCACGCCGCTACGCATGGCTACGGCATCCCCGCCTTCAACGTCAATAACCTCGAGCAAGTGCAGGCGGTCATGTCGGCGGCAGACGAGGCCGGTGCGCCGGTTATTTTGCAAGCCAGTGCCGGTGCGCGTAAGTACGCGGGTGAGGCCTTCATCAAGCACCTCATTCAGGCGGCTATTGAGTCCTATCCCCATATTCCCCTGGTTATGCACCAGGACCATGGACAAAGCCCGGCTGTATGCCAGGGCGCGATTGACCTGGGTTTCAGCTCGGTGATGATGGACGGCAGCTTAGAAGCCGACGGTAAAACTATCGCCAGCTACGAATACAACGTGCAAGTCACCCGCGAGGTGGTGGCCCTGGCGCACAAGGTGGGCGTGACGGT
>Ga0214921_10004621_pt1 | contig 20121 bp, 18 predicted proteins | sample LL1505_MetaG_FD_177992 | JGI IMG/M metagenome (GOLD analysis project Ga0214921, IMG submission 177992) | Freshwater microbial communities from Lake Lanier, Atlanta, Georgia, United States - LL-1505 | ecosystem: Environmental > Aquatic > Freshwater > Lake | place: USA: Georgia | collected...
AGTGCAACTTCACCGTCGGGTTGGTTTGCTTGGTGATCATGCGGGCCAGCGTGTACAGCGTGGTTTTTAAGAACCCGTGTATCGCCAGCTCATGCAGCTTGTACAGCGACAGGTACATGAGCTTGGCAAAGTAACCCTCAACCATGAGGTTGCTGCCAATCAAGCCGCCCATCATGTTGCCCACGGTACTGAATTTTCCGAGGGAAACCAGCGACCCGAAGTCTTTGTAGTGGTAAGGCTTGAGCGGCCTGTGGGCAAAGCGGCGTTTGATTTGCTGAAACAGGTGCGAAGCCTGCTGGTGCGCCGCCTGCGCGCGCGGGGGCACCATACCGCCGCGGCCACCATCGGTGTCCGGACAGGGGCACGCGGCGCAGTCGCCCAGCGCAAAGATGTCGGGGTCGCGCGTGGTTTGCAGGGTGTCATGCACCACCAGCTGGTTGATGCGGTTGGTCTCCAGGCCACCCAAATCCTTCAAAAAGTCCGGCGCCTTGACGCCCGCGGCCCACACGACCAGCTCGGACTCCACCACCCGCCCATCGGCCAGGCGCACACCGCTGGCCATCACTTCGGTGACCTTGGCCTGGGTCAGAACCTGAACACCCAGACGCGTGATAAGCGCCTCCGTGGCCGCAGACAGGCGCGGCGGCAGGGCCGGCAGGATGCGGTCGGCCGCCTCGATCAGGCTGACCTTGATGTCTTTGTCCGCGTCAATGCGGTCCAAGCCGAAAGCCACGACCTCGCGCGTCGTGCGGTGCAACTCGGCGGCCAGCTCCACGCCGGTTGCGCCCGCGCCGATGATGGCTACGTGCAGCTGGCTTTGGTGGATCTTGGCGGTCTGGTTGTGCGCGCGGATGCAGGCGTTGACCATCTTGGAGTGGAACTGCTTGGCATCGTTTTGGGTCTCCAGGCGCAGGGCATATTCCTGCACGCCTTGTGTGCCGAAGTCATTGCTCAGGCTGCCGATACAAATCACCAGGGTGTCATAGGCAATGTGTTGAATGGGGGTGACCGGCAACCCGTCGGTATCGATGTAGGGGGCGAGATCAATCGTCTTGGTTTGGCGGTTCAGCCCTTTGAGCTCGCCGATGCGGAATGTGAAGTGGTTCCAGTGCGCCTGCGCCATGTAGTCGACCTCGTGGTCGCCGAAGTCCATGCTGCCCGAGGCGATCTCGTGCAGCTTGGGCTTCCAGATATGGGTCCGGTTTTTGTCCACCAGGGTGATGTGGGCTTGCGCGCCACGCCCGAAGGCTTTGCCCAGGCGTGTAGCCAATTCAAGTCCGCCCGCTCCCCCGCCGACGATGACGATTTTGTGTTTGTTGTTGTGCATGCTTCCAGAGCGCAATTGCCGATGGCAGGGAAGCATTGTCGGCTATCGGGGCTGAATCCTCTGGCTACCAGTTGGTCTCACGCTCAGGCGAGGCCGTGATGTTGTGGATCGACAAGTCCGCACCATCAAATTCCTCTTCCTGGCTCATGCGCAAGCCCACGAAAAATTGCAGTGCGCCGTAAACGACAAACCCACCGGCCAGCGCCCAGACCAAGCCCATCGCCGTGCCAATCAGCTGCGCGGTCAGCGAGACGCCGCCTATGCCCCCTAAGGCCTGGCTGCCAAAGATGCCCGCAGCAATTCCGCCCCAGGTACCGCACAAACCATGCAGCGGCCACACGCCCAGCACGTCGTCAATCTTCCAGCGGTTCTGCGTCAGCGTGAACATGTAGACAAAAATAACGCCGGCGATGACACCCACCACCAAAGCGCCCAACGGGTGCATCACGTCCGAGCCTGCGCACACTGCAACCAGGCCCGCCAGCGGTCCGTTGTGCAAAAAGCCCGGGTCGTTTTTGCCCACGACCAGCGCGGCCAGCGTGCCGCCGACCATGGCCATGAGCGAGTTGACGGCGACCAGGCCCGAAATTTTGTCCAGGGTCTGCGCGCTCATCACGTTGAATCCGAACCAGCCCACCGCCAAAATCCAGGCGCCGAGCGCCAAAAACGGAATGCTGGAGGGTGGATGCGCGGAGATAGCGCCATCTTTGCGGTAGCGGTTGCTGCGCGCCCCCAAAAGAACCACTGCGCCCAATGCAATCCAGCCCCCCACCGCGTGCACCACGACGCTTCCGGCAAAGTCATGGAACTCAGCGCCCGCGCTCTCTTTGAGCCAGGCCTGCACGCCGTAGTGCTGGTTCCAGGCAATGCCTTCACACCCCGCGTACACCAGGCCCACGATCACGGCGGTGGCCATGAGCTGCGGCCAAAACCGGGCCCGCTCGGCAATGCCGCCCGACACAATGGCCGGAATGGCTGCCGCGAAGGTCAAAAGAAAAAAGAACTTCACCAACTCGTAGCCGCCCTTGAGCGCGAGCTGCTCGGCGCCCACAAAAAAATGCGTGCCGTAAGCCACCGTGTAGCCCACCAGAAAATAGGCCACCGTGGAGACCGAAAAATCGGCCAGGATTTTGACCAGGGCGTTCACCTGGTTTTTGCGGCGAACCGTGCCCAGCTCCAGAAACGCGAAGCCCGCATGCATGGCCAGCACCATCACTGCGCCCAAAAGAATGAAAAGCGCATCCGCGCCCTGTTTTAGTGCATCCATAAACCGATTTCCAAAAAAATGTTTTTATTCAGTGCAAAAAGTCCTGATTTGGGACTTATGCACCGAAATAAAGCAATTTCTGCACCGCGATTGCGTTTTCGGCGGCTAGCGCTCTTGAACCACCTCGGGCGTGAGCGCCTGAACCGCCTGGTAACTGGTCAAAAAAACCCGGCCGTGCAGGGTCTTGAGGAAGTCCGTCTTGTTCAACTTGTCCATGATCGGACCTTTGATCTCCGAAAAATGTAGCGCAATGCCGCTGTCGTGCAAACGCCCGGCGATGGCGTGCAGACTTTCCAGCGCGCTGGCGTCGATGTCATTCACCGCAGAACACTGCAACAACACATGCTCTAAGGCGGGGCGCGATGCCACCTCGGCGTTGATGCGGTCTTCAATTGCGCGGGAATTGGCGAAGAACATGCTGGCGTCCACCCGCAGGCACACCAGGCGCGGGCTGACCCGCACCGGGTGGCGCGACACGTTGCGAAAGTGCTCGGTGCCCGGCATCCAACCCACCGTCGCAATGTGTGGCCGACTGGCCCGCAACAAAAACAGGCCCAGCGACAGCGCCACCCCGATGACCAAGCCACTCTCCACGCCCAGCATCAGGGTCGCAAGAAACGTGGCGCTCAGGGCGCTGAAGTCCAGCTTGGAGAAATTCCACGTGGAACGGAACAGGGGCAGGTCCACCAGCGAAAGCACGGCCACGATGATGGTGGCCGCCAGCGTGGCCTGCGGCAGGTAGTACAAGGCCGGCGTGAGGAAGAGCGACGCCAGCGTGATGCCCACCGCCGTGTACACCCCGGCTGCGGGGCTGACCGCGCCGGCATCGAAATTCACCACCGAGCGGGCAAAGCCGCCGGTCACCGGAAAGCCGCCGGTAAACGCCGCCGACAAATTGCTGGCGCCCAGCGCCACCAGTTCCTGATCGGGCTCGATGCGCTGGCGGCGCTTTGCCGCCAGGGTCTGCCCCACCGACACCGACTCCACAAAACCCACCACGCTGATCAGCGCAGCCGGCACCAACAGCTCGCGCCACAGCGCCAAATCCCACAGCGGCAGGGTCAGCGGCGGCAAACCGCTGGGCACCGTGCCCACCAACTTCATGCCCTGGCCTTTCCAATCCAGCGACCAGGCCAGCAGCGTGCTCAGGGCAATCGCCGCCACCGGACCGGCTTTGGCCCACACGCCGGCCAGCTTGTCGCTCAAACCGGCGCGCACCAGCAAGGGCTTGAGCCCGGTGCGCACCCAGAACAAAAACGCCACCGCCAGCGCGCCGAGCAGCGCAGTCAAAGCGTGCACCTGACCCAACTGCGCAAGCAAGCCCAAGAGCAGTTCCACAAAATTGTGGCCCTCCACCTTGACGCCCAGAATCGTCTTCATCTGGCTGGCCGCAATCAGCAAGCCCGAGGCCGAGATAAAGCCGGAGATCACCGGGTGGCTCAAAAAATTCGCTAGAAAACCCATGCGCAACAAGCCCATGAGCAACAGCATGCCCCCCGACAAAAACGCCAGCGTGATCGCGACCTGCCAGTACGCGTGGGTTCCGGCAGCGGCATGCTCGCCCACCGCCGCCGCGGTCATGAGCGAGACCACCGCCACCGGACCGACCGCCAGCACACGGCTGCTGCCCAGCACTGCGTACAAGACCAAAGGCGCGACGCTGGCGTACAAACCCACCTCCGGCGGCAGCCCCGCCAGCAGGGCGTAGGCCAGGCTTTGCGGGATCAGCATGACGGTGACGATCAGCGCCGCCACCAGGTCATGGGTGAAGGATTCCTGGTTGTAAGCGCGGCCCCACACCAGAATGGGCAGAGACGGCAACCAGCGAAACAACATGGCCATAGGGTCTGCGGAATGCGCTGCGCTCAAACGGCTTGTAGTTTTTGCTTGCGCGGGGCGTGGACGAAGCGGTCCATCAGTTCAAACCCCAGCATGCCGATGACCATGGCCACCACGAACACCAGCGCTTTCGGTTGGCCGTCGGCCATCGAAACCATGGCGGGGCCGGGGCAAAAGCCAGCCCAGCCCCAGCCTGCGCCGAAGAGCAGGCTGCCGATGATGAGTGGCCGGTCGATTTGCGAATTTGTGGGCAGGCGCAGCATGCCGCCCAAAAAATTGCTGGTGCGTTTTTTGGCCAGGGCAAAGGCAAAAAATCCGACGGCGATGGCCCCGCCCATCACCAGCGCCAGGGACGGATCCCAGGCACCGGCTAAGTCCAAAAAGCCAATGACCTTGCCGGGGTCGGTCATGCCCGAGAGCATGAGGCCCAGGCCAAACAAGAGGCCGACTACAAATTCGCTGATGCGGTGAAACAAGTTGTGGTGGAGCATGGTGGTGTTCTTAAATAAGGTGCCGTAGCGCGTAGACACTGGCAAAACCTGCGCCCATGAATGACAGCGTGGCCACCATGGAGCGCGGCGACATGCGCGAGAGGCCGCAGACGCCGTGGCCGCTGGTGCAGCCGGACGCGTAACGGGTGCCGATGCCGACCAGCAAGCCGGCGCCGACCACACTGAACACGCCCGCCTCGATGCGTGGGGCCGCTGCGAATCCCTCCGGCACCAGCGCGTGAAAGGCCCAAGGCGCAGTAAACAAGCCGAGCAAAAATGCGACGCGCCACAGGGTGTCTCCCACCTTGGGCGGCATCAGCCCGCCCAGAATGCCGCTGATGCCCAGAATGCGGCCGTTGAGCAAAATAAACAGCGCCGAGGCCACGCCCAGCATCAGCCCTCCGCTCAATGAGCCCCACGGGGTGAAGTGTTCCCAATCGATGTTCATACTGCGTCTCCTTGATGGGCTGCGCAAAATTGCGCGTACAAAACATGCACAACCGCCAGGGCTTGCGGGCTGGCGATTTGGTAATAAATGTTTTTGCCTTCGCGGCGGGTTGTCACCAATTCTTCGTCGCGCAGCACGGTGAGTTGTTGTGACAAGGTGGGCTGCACGATGCCCAGGATTTCCTCTAATTCGCCCACTCGCTTTTCGCCCAGGGACAGCTGGCACAGCAGCATCAGGCGGTCCCGGTTGGACAGAACCTTCATCAGGCGGCATGCTTTTTCAGCCGCAATATGCATTTTTTCAAGGTCCAATGTGGCGTTTTCCATAGGCGAAGTTCCTGTTTTTCAGTTCAGATACGAAATTCTATTGACTTATAGTTTATTTGTCAATATATTATCATGAGTTTAACTGAAAAAGGAACTTTCCATGTCTGCCACCGCCCCCCACCCCCTGGTTCACGGAATTTTTGACCCCGCCACCTGGACTGTGACCTACGTGGTGTACGAGAAGGCGGGCTCTGCCTGCGCCATCATTGACCCGGTGCTGGACTACGACCCCAAGTCCGGCCGCACCAGCCACGCCAGCGCCGACAAGGTGATTGAGTTCGTCAAAAGCCAACAGCTCACCGTGTCCTGGATTTTGGAAACCCACGCCCACGCCGACCACCTGTCCGCTGCGCCTTACGTGAAAGCGCAACTCGGCGGCAAAACCGGTATCGGCAACCACATCACCCTGGTGCAAAGCGTGTTCAAAGGTATCTTCAACATGGAGCCCAGCTTCCACGCCGACGGTTCCCAGTTCGACCATTTGTTTGCCGACGGCGAGGCCATTCCGCTTGGTGGTCTGAGCACCCGCACCTGGTACCTTCCCGGCCACACACCGGCCTGCGTGGCCTACCAGTTTGGGGATGCAGTGTTCGTGGGCGACACGATGTTCATGCCCGACGTCGGCACGGCGCGCTGCGACTTTCCCGGCGGCGACGCCAAAACCTTGTTCGCCTCGGTCCAGAAAATTCTGAGCCTGCCGCCCGAAACCCGTCTGTTTATGTGCCACGACTACCCTCCCGCCGGACGTCCGGTGGCTTTTGAGACCACGGTCGCCGCCCAGCGCGCGGGCAATATCCACGTGCATGACGGCATCGATGAAGCGCAATTTGTTGCCATGCGCACCACGCGCGACGCGACGCTGGAGATGCCGGTGCTGATCCTGCCGGCGGTGCAAATCAACATCCGCGCCGGCGAGTTACCGCCTAAGGAAAGCAACGGGATCGCCTACGCCAAGATTCCGCTCAACGCCTTGTGATGCTGAGGCCGCACAGCGGCCCGACCGGTTACTTCGCCAACGCTTCGATCGCGATGTCGATACGCACCTCGTCACCCACATACGGCGCGTACTTGCCAGCGTTGAACTCGGTGCGCTTGATGGTTACGAAGGCATTGGCTCCAAGCGCTGGCACTTTCATCATGGGATGCGGGACGGCCTGAAATGAGCTGACCGTCAGCGTCACCGCTTTGCTCACGCCTTTGATGGTGAGTTGGCCTTCGATGGACGCGGGCTTGTCACCGGCAAAAACCACTTTGGAAGATTTGAAGGTCGCAGTGGGGAACTTGGCCGTGTCTAGAAAGTCTTCGCCCTGGATGTGGCCGTTGAAATCCGTGGAACCGGTATTGACCGAAGTGGTGTCGATCACGATGTCCACCGCGCCGGTCTTGGCTTGGGCGTCAAATACGACGGTACCGGTGGTCTTGCTGAAGCTGCTGAGTTGGGTGGAGAGGCCAAAATGCGAATACGAGAAGCGCGGGTAGGTGTGCTCACTGTCCACCGTGTAAGTGACCGGTGCGGCTAAAGCCGATCCCGCAGCAAAGGTCAGCATGGCCAGAGCGGCGCTGATGTGTTTCATGGATGTCATAAAAATACTCCTGTTAAAAAAACGTTACTTGCCGGTGGCGGCGTTGAAAGCGGTGAACTGAAAATTGACCTGGATGTCATTGGCCACGACATCGAATTTGGACCACATGCCCTCGCCAATGGCGAAGTCGGCGCGCTGCATGGTGAAGCTGCCGCTGAGCACACTGGACTTGCCCTGCGCGCTGAGTTTCATGGTTGATTTGATATCGCGGCTACGGCCTTTGATGCTGAGCGACCCCAGCACCTCGTACTGGTTGGGCGCGATCAGTTTGACTTGCTTGGCCACAAATACCGCTTTGGGAAATGCAGCGGTGTTGAACCACGCTTTACCCACCACTTCCTGGTTGACCTCGTCAGTGCCGGTGTCGATGCTGGCCAGATCGACTTCGATGCTGGCCTTGGCCTGTTCGGGTTTGGCCGGGTCGAAGTTCAGCGCGGCACTGAACTTGGCGAATTGGCCATCCATGCCTACGCCCATTTGCTTGAAGCTAAAGCCCATTTTGCTTTTTTCGAGCTGAACGGAGTCCAACGTTGCAGCGTGCGCGGCAAGTCCCGCGGCCAAGCCTGTGCTCAAGGCAAAAGCGACATTGCGCAGGGAAGTTACAAAACGGTTCAAAGCGGTTTCCTTAAAGCTTGGGTTGAAAACGAAGGGGCAGCACGCGGTGCAGGATGCCATCCTTCAGATACAAGTGGTGCACAAGCGCTGCGCCGGTGTGGACCCCGAGCAACAGCAGCAGACCGATATTCAGTGCGGAATGCAACTCGGCCAGTTGCTTGCCAAGCGCCTTGTCTCTGGGCAAGAGATCCGGCAGCGGCAGCACACCGAACCAGACCGTCTGCACGCCCTTGGCTGAACTCATGAGCCAACCGCTCAATGGAATGATGACCATCAACGCGTACAGCACAAAGTGCCCGGCATGGGCCAGCAACTGCTGCGTGCCGGTCATGGTCAGGGGATAGGCCGGCGGCCTGTGCGTGACGCGCCACGCAAGGCGCAGCCATACCAACAAGAAGACGGTGACGCCAGCCCATTTGTGCCAGGAAAAATACTGCAGCTTCTCGGGCGACGAAGGCAGATCCGCCATGTAAAAGCCCAGCGCCAGCAGACCAAAAATCAACAAGGCCATGAGCCAATGCAGCCCCTTGGCGGTAGCGGTGTAGTGCGGGTTCATGAAAACCTTGTCAATGAAAGGTGTAGCCATCCATGGCAATCACGTAATCGCTGATGCCGCGGTAAAAAGGCGCGGGCTGTGCGTCGGCGCCAGCCGCGCCCAGCGCGGTGAAGAGGGGCAGCAAATGGTCTTCGCTGGGATGGGCACGGGAACCGCCAGGGCTGGCCTGGCGGTAGTCCAGCAGCGCGGGAACATCTTTGTCCACCAGGTGCTGGCACACCCAATCGGCAAAGCCCTGCACATAGTCCGGGGTCTGACCGCCTGCCGTGCTGGCCATCTGGTAGTCGCGCAGGTTGTGGGTGATGTTGCCGGAGCCGATAACCAAGAGGCCTTCTTGCGCCAAAGCAGCCAGCGCCTGTCCTACGCGGTAGGCGTGTTCCGGCCCCAAATGGGTTTGCACCGACAGCGGGACGACCGGAATGTCGGCGCTGGGGAACATCTGGCGCAGGGGCATCCAGGCGCCGTGGTCCAGGCCGCGTTGCGCGTCTTGCTGCACCGCAAAACTGTGCGCCTGCAAAGCTTCCACCACCAGCTTGGCAGCTTCCGGACAGCCGGTGGCCGGGTATCGGATTTCATAGAGGCGGGGGTCGAAACCGCCAAAGTCATACATGGTTTCGAGCTGCGTGGCAAAGCCTACGGTTGGCGTCGCGGTCTCCCAGTGCGGACTGATGACCACGATGGCGCGTGGCGTGGAAATGGCGCGCGCCACCTGCTCCATGGCCGCGCCCGCTGCGCCGGGCTGCAGGGCGAAGGTGGGGGCTCCGTGGGGAACAAAAAGGGCGTTGCGTTGGTTTTGCATTGTGTGCGGCGTTTGCTGACCGTGAATGTAGGCGGCCCTGAAGCAAAGAAATAGATGCTAATGAAGACTTATTTGTTGCACAATTCGCAACAATGGACACGTTCAGTGCAATGCAAACCTTCGTTCGGGTTGCCGAATCGGGTAGTTTCACGGCTGTAGCCGACCAGTTGCAGGTCGCCCGCTCTGCCATCACCCGGCAAATCGTCGCGCTGGAGAAGCATCTGGCCGTCAAGCTGATCACCCGCAGCACCCGCCGCCTGACCCTGACCCCCGCGGGCGCCGCGTATCTGGAGAAATGCCGGGTGATCCTGAACCTGGTGGACGCTGCCGAATCCAGCCTCACGGAAGACCAATCGGTTCCACGGGGCCGCATCCGCCTGGCGCTGCCGCTGAGCTTCGGGCTCGAACGCCTGATGCCCGCGCTGCTGGACTTTGCCGACGCACACCCGCATGTGGAACTGCTGCTGAATTTTTCCGACCAACGCTCCAACCTGATTGAGCAAGGCATTGACCTGGCCCTGCGCATCACTGCCGACCTGCAGCCCGGCGATATCGTGCGCAAGCTCGGCGAATGCCGCCTGCTCACCACGGCAGCCCCCAACTACCTGGCCATGCACGGCGAGCCCCGCCACCCCAAAGACTTGCAACACCACGAATGCCTGGTGTATTCCATGACCCCCGGCGCCAGCAATTGGAGCTACCGGGTAGACGACAAAACCCAAAGCTTCCCGGTGCGCGGGCGCATCACGGCCGACAACGGGTTGGTTCTGCTGCTGGCCAGCGCGCGGGGTATGGGCATTTCCTTGCAACCTGATTTTTTGGTGCAGCCCTTTTTGGCGCGGCGGGAACTGGTTGAGATCCTCCCGGCATTTGCCCCACCTGCGCTGGGCATTTACGCCGTGCTGCCCAGTAACCGCTACATCCCCCACCGGGTGGGGGTCTTGATGGAACATCTGGCGCGGGCTTTGCGCGCCGATCTCATGCACACCAGTTCCCAGCCATTGGCTTCTTGAATACGGGAAGCTAGACCCCATGTTCCCTCTCAGAGGCTTTCTTCTTCCGCATCATCACTCCCTCACTCTAACGATTGCTTACATATGCTTTTTGACGCCTACACCACGCCCACGCTACACCTAGCCAACCGCACCGTCATGTCCCCGATGACCCGCAACCGGGCTGTCGAGAACAACACCCCCAACGCGCTCATGGCCAGCTACTACGCACAGCGCGCCTCTGCCGGTCTCATCATTACCGAGGGCACCTCGCCCTCGCCCAACGGGTTGGGCTACCCCCGGATTCCCGGCCTTTTTAACCAGGACCATGCCAAGGGCTGGAAGTTGGTCACACAGGCTGTGCACGCCAAGGGCGGAAAAATCGTCGTGCAGTTCATGCATTGCGGCCGCGTCGTCGGCGCGGACAACTTACCTGCTGGCGCGAAAGCCATCGGCCCCACCAGCGCCACGCTGGAAGGCGAGATCTACACCGACGCCAAGGGCATGCAGCCGCACACGCAACCGCACGCCATGACCCAGGCCGATATCGACGCCGCTGTTGCCGAATTTGTGCACGCCGCCAAACTGGCTGTGGAGGCCGGCTTTGACGGCGTTGAGCTGCACGCTGCCAATGGCTATTTGATCGAACAATTCCTAAACGCGAACGTCAACACCCGCACCGACGGCTATGGCGGCAGCGCGGCCAACCGCAACCGCTTTGCGCTGGAAGTGGCGCGCGCCACGGTCGCGGCCATCGGCGCGAACCGCGTGGGCATCCGGCTATCCCCGTACGGCGTATTCAACGGCACCGGTGGATTCCCGGATGTTGATGCGCAGTACGAGGCGCTGGTCAAGGAACTCTCGGCCATGGGCCTGATGTACGTGCACGTGTTGGACCACTCCGCCATGGGCGCACCGGCAGTACCTGCCGCGCTCAAGGCCACCCTGCGGGCCGCCTTCAAGGGAACATTCATTCTGGCTGGTGGTTTCGACCGCGCCAGCGCTGAGGCGGCACTTGCCGCCGACCAGGCCGACTTGATCGGCTTTGGTCGCCCCTTCTTGTGCAACCCGGATTTGGTGGCGCGCATGCAAGCAGATGCCGCCATGAACGCGCCCGATATGGCCACGTTCTACACGCCAGGCGAAAAAGGCTACACCGACTACCCGACTTTGGGGGCTTGAGGAGTTGCAGGCGCTCACGCGCACGCAATAAAAAAGGGGCGCTAAGCGCCCCTTTTTTTGTGACCCCTTTTCATCGTGGAAATCCTTCGGGGCCTATTTTTTCGGTGCGCGACCGCCAGCCTTGATGCAAGCATCCATGGTTGCGTAGGCGGTGAAGTTTTTTGTCTGCTTGTACCCAGGGCTGGTCTTATCGTGGCAGATATTGGCCTTGGATTTTTTCACTTCGGGTCCCGCCGCCGGTGCCGTAGCGGCTGCCGCTGGCTCGGCAGCTGGTGTTTTTGCAGCAGCCGCAGCCGGTGCCACTGGCGCTTTTGCAGCAGGCGGAGCGGCTGGCGTTTCGGCGTAGGCGCCCATCACGAAGACAGATAAAAGACCTGCGACCCAAGATTTTGTGAACATGTACCGTACTCCAACGTAAAGGCAAAAGTGCCTACTACTACAACGGCCGCGCCATGGAACTGTTGACCCCACAGCAAGGCAGAACGCCTCGTTTACGCGGTCTTTACCCATGCCGCTCTGCGCGGCCTAACCCGACAACACACGCCTGGGTTAGGCAGATACCGTCGGAGGATTCAGTTTGTCTTCGGTGCGGGTTTCGAAGTCGCCCGCATCGTGGCGCTCGTGGAGTTGCTGCTCCAAGGGCCCGACCACCCGGTTCACCATGCGCCCGCGCTGCACGGCCGGGCGTTTGGCGATCTCGTCGGCCCAGCGGATCACATGGGTGTATTCGCCCACGTTCAGAAACTCACCCGCCTCATAGGTCAAGCCCTTTGCCGTCGCGCCGTACCAGGGCCAGATAGCCATATCGGCCACGGTGTATGCCTCGCCTGCAATGTAGGGGCTCTCGGCCAGACGGCGATTGAGCACATCCATCTGGCGCTTCACTTCCATGGCAAACCGGTTGATCGCGTATTCGATTTTGATCGGGGCATAAGCATAAAAATGCCCGAAGCCACCGCCCAGAAACGGCGCGCTACCCATTTGCCAGAACAGCCAGGAGAGGCACTCGGCGCGCTGTGCGGGCTCAGTGGGCAAAAAGGCCGCGAACTTTTCAGCCAGGTACATGAGGATCGCTCCCGACTCAAACACCCGCACCGGCTCCGGGCCGCTGCAGTCCAGCAAAGCAGGAATTTTGGAGTTCGGGTTCGCGTCGACAAAGCCGCTGCTGAATTGTTCGCCCTCGATGATGCGGATCAACCAGGCGTCGTACTCAGCCCCTGCATGCCCCAGCGCCAGCAGCTCCTCCAGCATGATGGTCACTTTCACGCCGTTGGGCGTACCCAGCGAATACAGCTGCATCGGGTGCTTGCCGTGCGGCAAATCTTTGTCGTGCGTCGCGCCAGCGATGGGCCGGTTGATGTTGGCAAAGCGCCCGCCGCTGGCCTGATCCCAGGTCCACACTTTGGGAGGAACATAAGAGCTGGTTGCTGTGGTGTCGGTCATTGAAAACTTGCGTCAGGCCAAAGTGAAGCCGTCATGGCTGAAAGGGGTTCTGCGCACCCGCACGCCGCTGGCGGCGGCAATGGCGTTGGCCAAGGCCGGCGTGATCGGCGCATACGGGGGCTCGCCCATTCCGCCCCACACATCGCCCCCGCTGGGCACCACCACCGACTGGATGATGGGCGTTTGGCGCAGTTGCATCAAAGGGTAATCGGGCAAATTGCTCTGCACCACGCGCCCGTCCTGGATATTGATCTCGTTCATAAATGCGGTGGTCAGCGCATAGACCACATTGCCTTCAATTTGCGCCCGCGCCGAGTCGATATTGGCGACCTGACCCGGATCCACCGCCACGGTGATGCGGTGTACCGTCACCATTTTTTGCGCATCCACCGACAGCTCGACGACGCAGGCCGCGAAGCTGCCGTAGGCGTCTTGCACGGCCAAGCCCTGGAAGCGACCCGGCGCGAGCTTGGCGCCCCAGTTCGCCGCCTGAGCAGCCGCCTCCAGCACCCGGCGGTCGCGCCCGCCAGCGGGCAGCATCTCAAGCCGCCCGCTCAGCGGGTCTTTGCCAGCCGCGATGAGTACCTCGTCTAAAAAGCTCTCGCGTGCAAACGGGTTGTGCGCGTGGTAGACCGAGCGCCAGAACCCAACGGGCACATTGATCTGCGCCACGGTGTGGCGGACATCGAGATGGGCCAAGGCATACGGCATGTCGTGGAAGGACTCGGCAGCTTGCCAGTCCTGCCCGTCCTTCAAGGAATCGGGCCGCACCTTTTGCAAAATCGACTGCGAGGCCAGACGCGCCTGCCAACCCAGCACCTGGCCGCGTGCATCAACGACCGCGCGCTGCCGGTACAGCGAAACGGGCCGGTAAAAATCGTGCTGCATGTCCTCTTCGCGCGACCACAGCAATTTGACCGGCACACCCGGGACTTCTTTGGCAATCAATACCGCCTGGCGCACAAAGTCCTGCGACGCGCCGCGCCGCCCGTAGCCACCGCCCAGGTAGGGCCGGTAGACGGTAACGCTCTGCAAGGGAAGCTTCAGGGTGCGGGCCGCTTCGGCCTGGGTGGCTTCGGCGCTTTGCGTGGGCGCCCAGACCTGCGCCTGATCGCCCGCTACCAGCGCCGTGCAGTTTTGCGGCTCTAGCGTGAAATGGTTCACATAGGGCGTGAAGTATTCCGCCTCAACCTTGCGGTGGCCCGCCGCGTCGGCCTGGGCCCAGAGCGACGCAAAGTCGCCGTCAGTACGCAAGGGCCTGGCCTTCTCGACACCGGCTTGCAAAATTTGCGCAATACCCGCGTCGTTCAGCGTTTCGCCGCCCGCGTAATCCCAGACCACCTTGAGCGATTTCAGGGCCTGTTGCGCGCGCCACCAGTTATCCGCCACCACCGCCACAAAGTCGGGGCCTGCCACCACTTTTTTCACACCCCGGCGGTTCATCACACCGGTTGCGTCAAACGAGCGCGGCGACCCGCCAAACACCGGGCACTGCAGCAATGCCGCGTACAACATGCCCGGCAAGCGCACGTCAATGCCATAGACCGCGCTGCCGTCACACTTGGCAGGAATATCCAAGCGCTTCACCGGCTTGCCAATCAGGTTCCATTGCGCAGGGGTCTTCAGCACCACGTTGGTAGGAACCGGCTGGGCCGCAGCAGCCTGCGCCAGCGCCCCATAGGTCGCGCTGCGCTTGCTAGCCGCATGCGTGACCACGCCCTGCTTGGCCACCACATCCGCCACTGCAACGCCCCAGCGCTGGGCCGCTGCCGCCTTGAGCATCTCGCGCGCTGCCGCGCCAGCCTGGCGCATCACCAGCTGCGAACCGCGTGTACCCCGGCTGCCGCCGGTGCTGAACGTGATGTAGACCTTGTTGCGCGCCAGGTGCTCGTTGACCGATGCGAACTCCATGCGCACGTCTTCCCAGCGGCATTCCAATTCTTCGGCCAGCATCATGGGCAGGCTGGTGCTGGTGCCCTGGCCCATTTCGGCCCGGGCGACTTCGCAAATAACCTGGTTATCGGAGGTGATGCGGATCCAGGCGTTGATGTCGACCGCGCTGCCGTGCGGGCCATCGGTAGCCAGTTTGTCGGCTGCTGCCGCAGGCAGGTAAAAGCCCAGGCTCAGGCCTGCACCCGCTGCAACGGTTGCGTGGATAAAACTACGGCGGGACAGCGCAGCGGTGGCGCTTGGAGTGTGTTGGGTTTGCATGCGAATCCCCTTCACAGCCGCGCGGCCGCTTTGATTGCCGCTTTGATGCGCGGATAGGTTCCGCAGCGGCACAGGTTGGTGATGGCGGCGTCGATATCGGCATCCGTGGGCCGGGGTTTGCGCGCCAGCAAAGCGGTGGCCGCCATCAACATGCCGGACTGGCAGTAACCGCACTGCGGCACCTGCTTTTCAATCCAGGCTTTTTGCAAGGCGGACTTGCCGCCCAGGCCCTCGATGGTGGTGACCTTGCGGCCCACCGCCGTGCCGGCCGGCACGCTGCACGAACGCACCGGTTCGCCGTCGAGCAAGACAGTGCAAGCGCCGCATTGGGCCACGCCGCAGCCGAATTTGGTTCCGGTCAAGCCCGCTTCGTCCCGAATCGCCCAGAGCAAAGGCATCTCAGCCTCGATGTCCAGAGCCACTTTTTTACCGTTCAATGTAAGTTGCATAGACCGACCTTTTCCAACGTTTACTTCATTGTCCACCATAAAAATGTCAAAGCGTCCTGCTGCGCTACATTGCAGCTACGCCGTTTGCCGTGCTCGGCTGGAAGCAGGCCCTTGATCTACGGAGCATCTGCATGACAACCGAGCCCCGCCATATGACCCCCAGCGCCGCGACCCAGCCCCGGCTGCCTCTCGGCCTGTTTGAGGCCTGCCGCGCCATCGCGACAGGTGCGCTCAAGGCGCAAGACTATCTGCACCAGTGCGCTGCCATCGCAGACGCGCGGGAACCGCAACTGCATGCCTTTGTCACGCGTCTGCCCACTGCCGAAATGCTGGCTGCGACCTGCACCGGTCGCTGGGCCGGCATTCCGGTAGCGGTGAAAGACTTGATCGATACCGCGCAATTCGTCACCACCTACGGCTCGCCGATATACGCCGCGCACACGCCCGCGCGCGACGCCGCCGTCGTGGCCACCCTGCGGCAACTGGGTGCGGTGGTGAGCGGCAAAACGGTGACTACCGAATTCGCTTGGCGCAAAAACGGCCCGACGGTCAACCCCTTCCACATGGAACACACGCCCGGCGGTTCGTCCAGCGGCACGGCCGTAGCCGTGGCGACCGGCATGGTGCCGCTGGGCTTGGGCACGCAGACCTACGGCTCGATCATTCGCCCAGCAGCTTATTGCGGGGTTGTGGGTTTCAAAGCCAGCTTCGGCGCAGTGCCGCGCCAAGGCGCATTCCCGGTGTCGGGTGCAGTGGACCATGTCGGTTTTCTGGCCCGCTGTGTCAATGATGTGGCCTTGGCCTTCAACGTCCTGCGCAACCAGAGCGCGACCGAGCCCGGCAGCATCGTCGTGCCAGCGGTTGCCATGGACAACCAAACCGGCTTGGCTCTTGCGGGCGCGCCACGGCTGGCCTGGCTGCAAACGCCTTTTGACGACCGCGTCAGTGCCGAGCAAAACCAGGCCATGCAACAGGCTGTGGACCGCTTGCGTGCCAGCGGTGCGGTGGTGCAGACCATCACCCTGCCACAGGCCTACTGGGATGCGCTGCAAGCCATGGACTGCCTGGTGCAGTGCGAAGGCGGGCATGTGCACCAGCAGCACGTGGCGCAGCATGCCGATTTGTGCAGCGTGCACATTCACGAGATGGTGGCCAACGGCAGGGCGCGTACCGCCATGGAATACATCGATGCGCTGGCGCTGCAGCAGCAACTGCGCGCAGATTCCTCTGCGCAGCTGCTGGGCTTCGATGCCGTGCTGACGGTGCCCGCCACCGGCGAAGCACCGCACGGCTTGGGCTTCACGGGTGATCCGCTGTTTTGCGCGCTGTGGAGCTTTCTGGGTCTTCCCGCTATCACGCTACCCGTTACCCGTTCACAAAAAGGCCTGCCCTTGGGTCTGCAGCTGGTCGCGCCCTATCGCCAGGACGGCGCGCTGCTGCACACCGCCCGCTGGGTTGAACAGACGCTGGCTATCCACAAGAATTCAGTGACGTAAAAAAAGCGCAGAATCCGGCGGCGTTCGCGCAGCCCGCCCCTAACCGTTGGATACAGACCAGGGAATGAACACCCTGGCAGCCACTGCATGCAAGACATTGCGAATATCGCCTGCGCTGTGTACCGCCACAGCCGGGAGCAGCCCGATTCCCCCGCCCTGGTTTTCCAGAACGAGCGCACCAGCTACGGGGACTTGGTGCGCGCGGCAGCACATCTGGCCCACGGTTTGCAAACCGCGCCCGCATGGCCATCCCATGCAAACCGCCCGCCACGCGTGGGCATCCTCGGCTCGCGCAGCCGGGACGCGCTGACGGCCATGCTGGGCGCGTGCTGGGCGGGTGCCAGCTACGTGCCCATCGGTTTGAAGCTCCCGCAGGAACGCATGCTCGCCATCCTGGCGCAATGCCAACTCGACGCGCTGATCGTGGCGCAAGACGCGATTCAGCTGCTCACGCCGCAATTACTCCAAGCCTGCCCGCCGCTGCTGATCTGCCAGGGCGACGCACCCGCATCCAGCCCAGCGCCTGAACGCCCCGGGCAGCACATTCTGCAAGCGTGCGCCCTGCCCGCAATGGAGCCTGCCGCACCGGTGGCTATGGAAGCACAGGACCCGGCCTACATCATCTTCACCTCCGGGACCACCGGCGTACCCAAAGGCGTCATGGTATCGGTCGCATCGGCACGCCACTACGCCGCTTCCATCGCCCGCACACTGGAACTGCGCGCCGACGACCGCGCGTTAGAAACCTGCGACCTCAGCTTTGATTTTTCGGTACACAACATGTACGCCACCTGGGAGGCAGGGGCCGCCTTGTACCTGCTACCGGCCACGCAGGTGATGAACGCGGTCAAGTTCGCGCGTGCCAACGCCTTGACGGTGTGGAATTCGGTTCCCTCGCTGGCCGGGATGCTGGCGCAGCTCAAAACCCTGGCACCGGGCAGCCTGCCGTCCCTGCGCCTGACGGTTTTCGGCGGCGAACAATTGCCTGAGAGCACAGTACACACCTGGCGCAGCGCAGCGCCCCACAGCGCCATCGTCAACCTCTACGGGCCCACCGAAGCCACGGTTTTTTGCATGATCCAGCGTGAACCCTTTGTGGTCACCGCGGGGCGCGGCGTGGTCGCTATCGGGCAGGTGCTGCCGGGCTGCAGCGCCGCAGTGCTCGACGATGCGGGTCAGCCGCTTGCCGACGGGCAGCCCGGCGAACTGGCCATTGGCGGCGTGCAACTGGCGCTGGGCTACCTGGACGCCCCGGAACTCACCGCGCGTCGCTTCCCGCAGCATGACGGCGCGCGCTGGTACCGAACCGGCGATCTGGCCGTGTGCGACGCGCAGGGCGTGTTCCATTGCTTGGGGCGCATCGACAACCAGGTGAAGATCATGGGCTACCGCGTCGAGCTGGAAGAAATCGAAGCCCATTTGCGCAGCGCCAGCGGCGTCGAGTTGGTGGCGGCCGTCGCCTGGCCGGTGGTGGATGGCATCGCCAAAGGCAGCGTGGGCTTTGTGGGCGTCAGCGCAAGCCAGTCCATCGACCAGGCCGCTGTCATCACCCGCATGAAACAGAGCCTGCCGGCCTACATGGTTCCCAACCGCATCGTGGCCCTGGAGGCCATGCCGCTGAACACCAGCGGCAAAGTCGACCGGCGCGCGCTGCTGGCGCAGCTACAGGACGGCGCAGCATGAGCAGCCCACCAGCGGCACAAGCTGCACCCGCTTCTGCAGCCCGCAAGGCGCAGACTGATCGGCTGCGCCAGTGGCTCGCCATCGAGCAATCGGAACGCGTGGTTGCGTTCGCCCAGACTGCGTCTGGCAAGTTTTGCCTCTACGGTATCGCGTACGCGGCCACGCTGCCCCTGCTGACCGCCTGGTCAGCAGCGGTGTGTGTGACCGCCGCCTGGGCCGTGATGACCTACGCCGACCAACGCGTTCGGATCTTGTTCATCGCCAGCTGGGGCTTGACCCTGTTGGAGGCGGCCAGAGACGACAACGATTTCGCTGAAAAAATCCAGTACGTCTTGACGCAGGAGCACTACCTGCTGCTGTCGCCCGAACTGCTGGCCGTGGGCGCGCTGCTCATGATGATGGGCAGCTTGTGGCTGGCGATGCAGCATGCGATCAGCAGGCCCGATGGTCTGCTGTCCCGACGTCCTTTTGTGTGCATGCTGGCGGTGGAGGTCGCGCTGCTGGTTCTGTCCGCACCGCAGGTGGACCACGGACTGCTGCGGGTGCTGGTGTGGTCCATGGTGGTGGTGTTCACGCCCTTTGTCTGGTTTTTTCCGCTGGCCATCGCCGATTTACGCGGACGCGCAGCCGACCCACCGGCGATGCAAATGGCAATACAGCGTCCCTTCTGGAGCCACAACTACCTGCCCTTTGGCAAAGGCGCTGGCTATTTGCGCAAGCACTACTCGGCGCTGCCGCGCGAACAAGCCATCACGCACATCAAGGGCGTCAAACTGCTGCTGTGGGCCAACTTCTTGCTGCTGTGCAGCCATGTGCTGACCTGGTTTTTCAGTGACTATATGGCGCTGCCCCGCCTTATTGACGCCATCGACGCTTTTGTTGAAGGCCGCGCCCTCCCAATTGCCACCGGATGGATGGTTCTGATCTACGGAACGTTTCGATACGCCCTGCAAATCGCCATCTGGGCGCATCTGTTCATCGGCCTGGCACGCATGGCAGGTTACCGCTTGCCGCGCGGATCCTGGCGGCCGCTGGAGTCGCGCACCTTGATGGAGTATTTCAACCGTTTCCATTTCTACTTCAAGGAAATCCTGGTTGATCTGTTCTTTATTCCAACCTTCTTCCGGATATTCAAGCAGCACCCCCGCCTGCGCATGTTCACAGCCACCTTCATGGCGGCGGGCGTCGGCAATGCGCTGTGGCACTTCATGGCCGACATCCAACTCATCGCGGTCGATGGCCTGTGGGGTGCCATCAGCAGCTTCAGCAGCTATTTGTTTTACAGCCTCGTCCTGGCAATTGGCGTGGGCCTGTCGCAAGTACGCGCGTCTATGGGCTACCGGCCCTCCGCCACGCTGGCCGGACGCATCCATGCATTCTTGTTTGTTTGGTCGTTTGTTGTCTTGCTGCGTGT
>Ga0214921_10004622_pt1 | contig 20119 bp, 18 predicted proteins | sample LL1505_MetaG_FD_177992 | JGI IMG/M metagenome (GOLD analysis project Ga0214921, IMG submission 177992) | Freshwater microbial communities from Lake Lanier, Atlanta, Georgia, United States - LL-1505 | ecosystem: Environmental > Aquatic > Freshwater > Lake | place: USA: Georgia | collected...
TCGCGTTAATTTGCCACGACGCTTACTTCTAAATAAATAAGCCGCGGAAGTGAGAAGAATGATCAAACTAACCCAGATATTAACCCGAAATCCGAGAATATAGTTCGCTTGATCTATCCGAAGTGCTTCTATCCATATTCGGCCAAAGGTATATCCAAATATGTAAAGGGCAAAAATGTCTCCTGAATTTTGGGAGAAACTTTTCAAATAACCTGGCAACTTGATTAAGAGATAAGCAATAACTAAGCACCAGATCGCTTCATAAAGAAAAGTAGGATGGAATGTTAAAAAATTTTTATAGTCCCAGGGCCTATTAAATCTATCTATCTCCAACCCCCAAGGAAGTGATGTTGGCTTTCCAAATACTTCCTGATTAAACCAATTTCCTACTCTTCCAATAGCCTGCGCAATAATCACACCAGGTGCAAGCGCATCAAGAAATTTCGAAAAACCAAGTGAAGTTTTGTGAGTTTTAAAATAAAGATAGGCACCAAATGCGCCTAATGAAATGGCACCCCAAATTCCAAGTCCGCCTTTCCATATTCGGAGCGCATCGACTGGATCGCCAGATTCACCGAAGTAGTTACTTGGCGAAGATATTACGTGATAGAGGCGGCCACCAATTATTCCAAAAGGAATGGCCCAAACCGCTGCATCTGATACTTCATCTGCAACTCCGCCATTTGATCTATAGCGCTTACGGCCAATCCAGATTGCCGCAGTGATTCCCAAAATTATGCAAAGTGCGTAATAATGAAAAGTAACTGGCCCGAATGATATCGAGGAAGAACTCGGGCTTGGTATAAATGCAAACATTTAAGTTAAGTACTGCTACTTAACGCCTCCTGCGGTTAATGCAGCTTTGAACTTAGCCTGATCACTATATTCAGTATTTCGATCTAAATCCTTGCCATCAATTCGAATGGTTGGAGTGCTATTTATATTTGCTTTACCGGAAGCCACAGATACATTTCCAGTCCACTTTACATATTTACCATCTGCAACACACTTTTTAAAGCTATCAGATCTAAGTCCAATGGAATCACCTACTGCAAGCATCGCATCCCCCTGCCATTTACCTGAATTTTCACTGGAAGCTTGATTTTTATACAAAGCTAAATTCATATCAACGAATTTATTTTCGTCAGCTGCACATGCAGCTGCATTAGCAGCAATAATTGATTCTGGCCCAATAAAAGTCAACGGATGAAACACCACTTTGGCTTTCTTTTGTGCGATAACCTCATTTAAATACTCACCATTTATAAGTTCAAATGCCTTACAGGCTGGGCACTGATAATCAAGATAGACATCAATCTTTGGCGTTGAAGTTGGATTTAAAACTATTCCGTATCCATCTGCTTCAGATACTGCCGCTGGTACAGCATAATTTGAATTTGCCCTATTGCTTATTAATGAGAATATAACTCCAACAGCTACTATAAAAGCGACCATAGCAATTACTAAATTGCGTGTTCCTTTGTCTCCATTGTTGTTTGCAGCCATATTCTCTCTCCTGTTCGGTTTCTTAACTATTTTTCAATGGCAAATCTACCCTTAGGATAGAAATATAAGTAAATCCCTAGCGCCATTAAACCTATATCTCTGATAATTTCGGATAAATACTTAGTCTGGCTTGGGTCGATCGTACCGCCCCCGCCAAAACAACCACAGTCAATACTCAGCCCTCTCGCCCATGCCTGCGAAATTGCAATTATAAAAGCTAGCATTGTGATGGCTCCAACGAACCCTGCAAATCTTACAAGTGCACCAGTTACCAGTAACAATCCAATTCCTATTTCTACCCAGGGCAATGAATACCCTAAAAAATTTGCTAGCGAAATCGGTAAAAGTTCATAAGCACGAACTGCCATAGCAGATTTTTGTAGATTGCCGATTTTTAATACACCTGCAGCGATTAAAACTCCGCCTAAAACCAATCGGCAAATTAGCGTTAGCCATGGTTGAGCAATTTTTAGTTTATCGCCCATTTCGGACTCCTTCAGCAAGTGATGCTGCTAGGTACTTTATCTTCTTTAAACCCGACCTACCAGTTCCATTCTCTTGAATAATCTTAATAAATGCTGAGCCAACAATTACACCATCAGCATATTTGGCCACTTCCATAGCTTGTTCCTTAGTTGAAACACCAAGCCCTACCGCAATAGGTGTGTTACTAAATTTCCGAATTCGATCAACAAGTAATTTTGCATTTGTAGAAACAGAGCTTCGAGCCCCAGTCACGCCCATTAAACTAGCTGCATATATAAATCCAGAACATTGTGAAGTAACTTTTGATAATCGATCATCAACCGTGCTGGGAGCTACTACATAAATTCTATTTATTGACATATTAGCAGTTTCATTTGCCCACTGATCAGACTCCTCAATAGTTAAATCAGGAGTTATTACGCCAGATCCACCTGCAGCGGATACTGATGAAGCAAACTTAGCTGAGCCATATTTTTCAATTGGACTCCAATAACTCATAACAGCAGAAGGCGCCCCATAACTCACACTCATTTTAAGTAGTTCAAATACTTCATCTGCTCCAGCGCCATTAGAGATCGCCTGTTCAGAAGCTGCCTGGATAACAGCACCGTCCATCACTGGATCTGAGTATGGATACCCAATTTCGATTGCATCAACCCCGCCATCAATCATTGATTTAACTATCGATTTAGCCACCTTTTGAGTTGGAAACCCGGCTGGCAGGTAACCAATTAATGCTGCTCTATTTTCAGATTTTGTCTTAACAAATAATTCCTCTAATGGGGTTGGCATTAAAGAGGTAATCCAAAATATTCAGCAGCGGTCTGCACATCTTTATCGCCTCGCCCAGAAAGATTTATCAATAAAATTGCATCTTTGCCTAATTCATTGCCCACCTCTAGCGCTCCTGCTAGCGCATGTGCAGTTTCAATAGCTGGAATTATTCCCTCAGTTTTACAAAGTAATGAGAATGCATACATAGCTTGATCATCAGTTACCGGTCTATATTCTGCGCGGCCAATATCATTTAAATATGCATGTTCTGGGCCCACGCCAGGATAATCAAGTCCGGCAGATATTGAATGTGACTCTACGGTTTGACCATCTTTATCTTGTAATACGTAAGAGCGTGTCCCATGAAGTACACCAGGTGAACCACCTGAAATAGTTGCGGCATGCAAGCCAGTTTCAATTCCACTACCGCCAGCTTCAAATCCAATCAATCGAACTGATTTATCATCAATAAAAGGGTGAAATATTCCTATTGCATTTGATCCGCCACCAACACATGCCAAAACTGCATCTGGTAATTTTCCGGTTAACTCTAGAACTTGTGACCGTGCCTCAACCCCAATAATTCTTTGAAAATCTCGCACCATAGTTGGAAATGGATGTGGTCCAGCAACGGTACCTAATAAATAATGCGTGGTATCAACATTTGTAACCCAATCCCGCATTGCTTCATTGATCGCATCTTTTAGTGTTTTAGAGCCTTGCGTAACTGGAACTACTGTTGCACCTAATAACTTCATTCGAGCAACATTTAATGCTTGCCTCTTGGTGTCTGCTTCGCCCATGTAAACGACGCACTCCAAACCAAACAACGCTGCCGCTGTTGCTGATGCAACGCCATGTTGACCGGCACCAGTTTCAGCAATAATTCTTTTCTTACCCATACGCTTTGTTAAAAGTGCTTGCCCTAACACATTATTGATTTTGTGACTACCCGTATGATTTAAATCTTCTCGCTTTAACAATATTCGAGCGCCGCCTGCATGCTCGGCAAATCTCTTAGCCTCCGTTAAAATGCTAGGTCGACCAGTGTATGTTCTATGTAATTCAGCTAATTCTGACTGAAACTTTGGATCAGATTGAGCAGAAATATGAGCAGCCGATAATTCATCCAATGCTGCAATTAAGGCTTCTGGAACAAATCTTCCACCATACGGGCCAAAATGGCCAAGTAAAGTTGACTCAATTCCGGTAATTATCTTGTCGCTAGCCATGGTGAGAGTTTATAAGATTTCTACCGATTGAGAAGTTCTTTTACGGTATGAACTGGGTTACCCGCCTTAACCAAAGCTTCTCCAATTAACACCGCCTTAGCGCCTAATTCTTGAACGGATAGGACCTGAGAACGACTACTTATACCCGATTCAGCCACCTTTAAAACAGATCGCGGGAGTTGAGGCAAAATTAATTGAAAATTACTTTCATCAACTTCTAATGTTTTTAAGTTCCGACTATTAACACCAATAATTTTTGAGCCAATTTCTAATGCAATCTCAGCTTCTTTTAAATCGTGTACTTCAACCAAAACATCCATCCCTAACTCAACTGCTAATTGATAAAAATCAACTAACTGTGACTTTGAAAGCCCAGCTACTATTAGCAGTATTAAGTCTGAACCAATAATTCTAGATTCAAAAACTTGAAACTCTGTAACTATAAAATCTTTACGTAAAATTGGTAAATTAACCGCTGCTCTGATCGTAGTTAAATCGGAGATTTTACCTTTAAATTTGCGCTCCTCAGTAAGAACACTAATTACATCAGCTCCGCCATTCTGGTAGTCCAAAGCAAGGGAAACTGGATCTGCAATTACGGATAGATCACCCTTGCTTGGCGAGGAACGTTTAACCTCTGCTATTAGCCGCATGCCTTCTTTATTAAGTGCCTGATAGGCATTTCTAAGTTCTGGTGCTCCATCAATTTGCTCTCTAAGTTGAGATATCGGCACTTTACGGCGTTCGACATCTTCAAGTACGCCTTCAATTATTGCTGAAAGTACATTTGATTCACTCATCAGTGGGATCAATCCCTTCTGAAAGTGATCCCCAGGTATCTAAGGGTTTGCGTGAATACTTTTTAGAATTTATTCGCTTATTGAACTTAATCAATAAATATGTCAGTAGCGCAACAAAAAGTAAACTAAGTAAAATAGATGATTTCATTATAAAGCCACCATACTATTTGCTGTCGCTATAGCTCCCAGAACTGCAGCCGCCTTATTTAAGCATTCTTGATTCTCAGAAACTGGATTAGAGTCAGCTACAATCCCAGCTCCAGCTTGTACATATGCAATTCCATCCTTAATAACTGCAGTTCTAATTGCAATGCATGTGTCTATATTTCCAGTAAAATCCAAGTAACCAATTGTCCCGCCATATATGCCACGTCTAGTCGGTTCGTTCTCCTCGATAATCTCCATAGCCCTTGGCTTAGGCGCACCAGACAATGTTCCTGCCGGAAATACTGCAAACAAAGCTTCGATTGGTGGTATTTTCGTAGCTAATTTACCAACTACTGTCGAAACAATATGCATAACATGTGAGTAACGTTCAATTTGCATAAACTCAGTGACTTCAACTGTTCCGGCTTGGCAAACTCTACCCAAATCATTTCGACCAAGATCAACAAGCATTAAATGTTCGGCTCTTTCTTTTGGATCCAGAAGCAATTCTTGAGCTGACTTTTCGTCAGTTGCTATATCTTCACTTCTTGCCCGTGTGCCAGCAATAGGATGAATCATCACTTGGTCACCAGTGACTTTTACCAATGCTTCCGGGCTTGAGCCAACTACTGATAGTCCGTTCGCGAAGCGAAACAAATACATATAAGGGCTGGGATTTTGCTCGCGTAACACTCGATAAAGATCAAAAGGGTGTGCTGTCGCTAACATAGAAAATCTCTGGGATAAAACAACTTGAAATGCTTCTCCAGATTTTATCTCTTCCTTAATTAGTCCAACTTTACTTATATAACTTTCATCATCTGTATTACGCTTAAAATCAGGTACAACTCGCTCTGGAATTTTTGTTAAATTAAGATCTGGAATGCCTAAATTAAGTTCCATTTCATCTAATCTAAAAATGGCATTTTCATACGCCAAATCCACTCGATCAGAACTTCCATCCCAATTGATTGCATTCGCAATTAACGTGACAACACCTTCTTTATGATCATAAACAGCCAAGTCAGATGTGAGCATCATCGCAATCTCTGGGATATCTACATCACTTAAAGCTAAATTTGGTAACTTCTCAAGTCGGCGAACAATTTCATAACCCAAATAACCAACAAGTCCGCCTGTAAGTGGTGGCAAGCCATCAAGTTTTGGGGATCGTAAATGTTTTGTAGAAATTCTTAGTGCCGATAATGGATCAATTCCAGTCGGAGCACCAGCAGGCATTACCCCTTCCCAAATAGCTAAACCATTTACTTCGGTAAGAGTTGCTTCACTATTGACACCAATGAATGAGTATCTGGACCAAACGCCAGCTTCTGCAGACTCCAGTAAAAATGTTCCGCTCCTATGTGAGGCTAACTTATTATAAATTGAAAGTGGTGACTGATTTTTTATACTTAGCTTTCTGGCAACTGGAATAACATTAAACTCTTTCGCATATTCACGAAATGAGTTAAGAGAGATCAATGCCTTTTCCACTTGCCTATTCTGCCGTAATTGAACATAACCCTGCGCCGATTATTCAGAACAAGCCTTGAGTGCCGCATTTAAATCAACCGCACCGACATATAGCGCCTGCCCAACTATCACACCTTCTACACCTAAGTGTCGCAAATCATCAATGTCTGAAATTTTTCCAACCCCACCGCTTGCAATAATGGAAGCATCTGTTCTTTCTAAAATCTTTTGAATCAAAGTGAGGTTTGGACCAGTTAGTGCTCCGTCTGCTGAATTGTCAGTGACTACATACCTTTTACATCCAACATCATTTAGTATCGATAAGAAATCAAAAACATTACCAAGTACTTCACCGCTACCTCTTGCAATCAATACCTCATTACTGACATCTAAGCTAACTGAGATGCGATCACCATGAGCACTATGAACTTTTTTAACCCATTCAATATCTAATAGGGATGACGTTGCAAGATTTATTCGCTTAGCGCTTGTAGAAAGTGCAGAATCAAGAGCATCTTGATCAGCGATACCGCCAGAAAGCTGGATTGGTATTTGAATCTTTCTAATTAGTTCTTCAATCATCTCTCGGTTATTGCCGCTTCTAAATGCTGCATTTATATCAACAAGGTGAATCCATTTTGCCCCCGCTGCAATAAAATCATTTATCACCTCAGATGGTTGGCCGTAATCCTTAATTGAATCTATATTTGATTTATTTAGCCTAACTGCGAGTCCATCCTTAATATCAACTGCCGGCAGAAGATCAATCGGTTTTAACCCCATTAAAGCACTAGACAATCTGGCCCTAGTACAGTTTTTAGATCTGCACTTAAACTTGGCGATGAAGTAACTTTTAGCGCCTCATCTAATTTAAGAACGGTTTTTTTCTCGCCATCGACTAGCCGCAGATGAACCTCTCTTGCACCTGGATGTGAACGCAAAATCTCATTCATTCGATCTATTACTGGAGGTGTGCAGCGCGACATCTCCATAGAAATAATTAATGGACCAGTTGGTACTTGCTTCAAATCCGGCAAGGTTAAATCAAGGGCTGAAATTCTAGGCTGTTCCTCTCGTTTATCAACTCGACCACGAATTGCAACAATTCGATCCTCTACTAAGTTAACGCCATGGGCTGCATAAGCATTAGAGAAAAATAAAACATCAACTGCGCCCTCTAAATCTTCAACAGTGACAATCGCCCAAGGTGTTCCTTGCTTTGAAACTTTACGTTGTATTTGAGTAATTAAACCACCAATAGTAATTATTTGATCATGAGCAACCTCAGGAATTTGGCTTATTGAAAAATCAGCCACTGAACGTAAAACATGTTCGACACCAAGAAGTGGGTGGTCTGAAACATATAGTCCTAACATCTCCCTCTCGTACCCAAGCAACATCATTTTTTCCCATTCAATATTTGGGATTTCAAGCACAACTCCATTGATGCTAGAAGTGGCATTTGCCGCACCAAATAAGTCAAACTGACCGATTGACTCTGCCCGCTTGGCTTCCGATACAACATCTAAAGCTTCTAGGAACACCATCATTAAACCACGTCGGGAATGGCTTAAGGAATCAAATGCGCCAGCTTTAATCAATGATTCAATACTCTTTTTATTACATACGATAGCGTCAACTTTTGATAAGAAATCTCCAAAATTTTCATAGCGCCCTTTTATCTTCCGATTGTTGATTATTGAAGCAACAACATTTTCGCCAACATTTCTTATAGCAGTTAAGCCGAATCTAATGTCACTTCCTATTGGTGTGTACTCCGAATCTGATTCATTTACATCAGGTGGAAGAACCTTAATTCCCATTCGGCGACACTCATTTAAGTAGAGAGCACTCTTATCTTTATCATCACGAACACTAGTTAGAAGCGCAGCCATATATTCTGCTGGATAGTTAGCTTTCAGATATGCAGTCCAAAATGAAAGTAAGCCATAACCGGCGCTATGAGCCCTATTGAATGCATAATCAGAGAATGGGATTAGTGTTTGCCATAATTTTTCTACAGCATCCTCAGAAAAACCATTCGCCTTCATTCCGCTTTCAAAATGAACTTTTTCCTTGTCCAAAATCTTCTTATCTTTTTTGCCCATAGCTTTACGGAGCAAATCTGCTCGCCCTAAAGTAAAGCCAGCTACTTTGCGAGCAATCGCTAATACCTGCTCCTGATAAACAATTAATCCATATGTATCTTTCAATATTTCATTTAATGGTTTATCTAATTCAGGATGAATCGCAACTGGAACCTTGCGGCCATTTTTGTAATCAGCGTACTTATTATGTGAATCTTCACCCATTGGTCCTGGACGATAAAGTGCAATCACGGCTGCAATGTCCTCAAAGCTATCTGGAGCCATAGAGCGCAGCAGTGACCTAATCGGCGCGCTATCTAACTGAAATACACCTAGAGTGTCTCCTCTTGATAGCAACTCAAAAGTTTTCTTATCAGATAAAGGCAAGGTTTCTAATACCACTTTCTTACCTAAGTTCTTCTCGATATTTAATAAACAATCATCCAAAACAGATAAGTTCCGGAGCCCCAAAAAGTCCATCTTTAATAATCCAGTGGATTCACATGCTCCCATATCAAACTGCGTAATGATCGCACCGTCTGAATCTCTGCGATGGATTGGAATAACATCTAGCAACGGCTCTTTACTTAAAATTACTCCAGCTGCATGAACTCCCCATTGTCGCTTTAATCCCTCAATTCCAAGTGCGGTATCTACTATTTTTTTTGAATCAGAATCACTCTCATATAGGTTACGAAATTCAGACGCTTCGCCGTAGCGATCATCATCCATATCAAATACTCCACTAAGTGAAATATCCTTGCCCATGACTGAAGGTGGAAGAGATTTAGTCAATCTCTCACCCAATGCATATGGGTAACCAAGAACTCTAGTTGAATCTTTAATTGCCTGCTTTGACTTAATTGTTCCGTAGGTAATTATCTGCGCAACTCGATCATCTCCATATTTTGCCGTTGCATATGCGATCATCTCTGATCTACGTCGCTCATCAAAATCTAAATCTATATCTGGCATTGAAATACGCTCTGGGTTTAAGAATCGCTCAAACAATAAATTAAATTTAATTGGGTCAAGGCCGGTAACGCCAAGAGCATATGAAACTAGTGAACCGGCAGCAGAGCCACGACCTGGGCCAACGCGAATTCCAACTTTTCGAGCGTGATCACAAAGATCTGCAACAACTAAGAAGTATCCGGGGAAACCCATTTTTATCATTACATCCAACTCGAAGTTAAGTCGCTCTTGGTACTCCAGTGGTACTTGATTACCCATTTTTTCAATTAAACCTTCATTGGCCAATTTTATTAACCAACTATCTTCCGTTTGTCCTTGCGGTACCGGGAATCTTGGTAGCAAATTCTCACCTTCGCGCATAGTTGTGTTACATCGCTCAGCGATAAGTAAGGTGTTATCGCAAGCTATTGGAAAATCTTTAAACAGCTCACGCATCTGCTTTGCGCTCTTCAGATAAAACTCTGAGTTCTCAAATTTAAATCTTTTTGGATCAGCAATAGTTGACCCGGACTGAATACAAAGTAAAACCTCGTGAGCAGCTGCATCTTCATGATGGGTATAGTGAAGATCATTTGTAGCAAGTTGGGGAAGGTTTAGTTCTTTACCTAATTTTATCAAATCTGCAAAACCTCTTTGTTCGATCTCAATTGAATGATCCATTATTTCCAGAAAGAAATTATCTGGGCCAAAAATATCTCTCAAGTCGCTAGCCGCTTTTAGCGCCTCTTTGTACCCACCCATGCGTAACCTTGTTTGTATTTCGCCGCCTGCGCAACCAGTAGTACCAATAATTCCCTTTGAATACTTTGCGAGTAACTCTCGATCTACTCTTGGCTTATAGTAAAAACCTTCAAGGGAAGCTAATGACGAGAGCTTGAACAAATTTGATAGCCCTTCATTATTTTCTGCCAGCAAGGTCATATGCGTATAGGCACCGCCGCCTGAGACATCATCTTCCCCACCTTCTGCCCATTTGACTCTTCTCTTATCAAATCTTGACTCTGGTGCAACATAAGCTTCAATTCCAATAATTGGTTTAACACCTGCTGCTTTAGCGGTTTTATGGAATTCAAATGCTCCGAATACATTTCCGTGATCTGTCATGGCGATTGCTGGCATTTGCTGACGGGCAACCTCTGCAACTAGTTCAGGGATTTTTGCAGCTCCATCAAGCATTGAGTACTCCGTGTGCACATGCAGGTGCACAAAATTTTCCGAGTTCTTCTGGTTGCTGGTTTCGTTAGGCATGGATGGTGAGATTACTACTGACCTTAATTACTAGCGGGCAATATCTGAAAGGAGCGTAAGTGAGCGTGTCAGATCCTCTGGATACTCAGAATTAAAGGAGAGACGCTCACCACTGCCAGGGTGGGTAAAACCAAGTTGTTTTGCCTGAAGCCATGGCCTGCTTATCTTTAACCTTTGGGCCAGTGCTGGATCTGAGCCATAAGTTAGATCACCAACTAATGGGTGATGCAGTGCTGAGAAATGAACTCTAATCTGATGTGTCCGACCTGTTTCAAGCTCAATTTCAAGCAGAGTTACTGCTGGAAAAACTTCTAACGTTTTATAGTGCGTGATGCTTGGTTTTCCATTGGCAACTACCGCAAAACGATAATCCTCACGAGGATGGCGATCAATCGGCGCATCAATTGTCCCAACAGTTGGATCCATGTGTCCTTGGACAAGAGCATGATAAACCTTTGAAACTGTTCGATCCCTAAACTGATCTTTTAAATTTGAGTAAGCAATCTCATTTTTAGCGACAACCATCAAGCCCGATGTTCCAACATCTAATCTATGCACTACACCTTGCCGTTCGGCCGCACCCGATGTGGAAAGTTGATAGCCGGCAGCAAATATTGCACCCACCACTGTTGCCCCTTGCCAACCTGGACTCGGATGAGCTGCAATACCTACTGGCTTATCAATAACAATTAAGTACTCATCATCGTAAACAACCTTAAGGCCATCTATTGGTGTAGCAGTTAATTTAGCTTCGCTTTTTGCGGCAGGCATTAATATCTCGATTAGATCTCCCGTTGTTACTCGATCAGATTTACCAACTATTTTTCCTAATTTAGATATTTCCTCTGCCTCTATTAAGCCCACAATCACATTTCTCGACAATCCCAATAATCTCGAAAGGGCTGCGTCTACTCGCTCTTGATTTAATCCCTCTGGGATAGAAAGGCTTCTTCTTTCTCTCTCACTCATGCTTCACCTTTGCCTTTATTAAATGGAGTATTTTTCCAACTTAACAATGTAATGAGTATCGCAGCGCAGACTACTGCCATATCCGCAAGATTAAATATTGGCCACTTGGGTATCTGAATCCAATCTACTACCTCACCCTGCAATCCCCTCGGTGAGCGAAAAATACGATCAGATAGATTGCCAAAAATTCCACCTAACGCCAGTCCTAAAGCAATTGCCCACCATTTAGATCTAACGCTGCGAGCAAAGTAAAAAATTACTGCAGTAATTATGATTGAAAAACTAGACAAAAATATTGTGCCACTTGAAGCAAGGCTAAATGCTGCTCCAGAGTTAAACGCTAACCTAAGCTGCAAGAGTGAGCCAATAATTTGCTTTGGTTCATTTGATAAGTGCTCAATCGCAAGTAACTTTGTAAAGTAATCTGCAGCAAAAACTATTAAAGCGGTAGCCGCTAACTGCTTCCGCTGAAGGTAGTTCAGCGTCTCTCCTCTTTCTGCTTACAAACCATACATAGTGTTGCTCTTGGAAAAACCTGCAATCTTGCTTTACCAACAAAGTTGCTGCACTCCTCGCACTTGCCATAACTCTTATTATCAATTCGCTCGAGTGCCCGTTCAGTTTGCTGCACCATATCCCTTGCATTGTAAACAAGCGACATTTCATGCTCGCGCTCAAATGTTTTAGCACCAGCATCAGCTTGATCGTCACCAGCACCTACACCTGCTGCTTCAACCAAATCTTCCATTTCTGCTTCAGCAATTTCTAATTCTTTCCGTAGCCTTACTAAATCTTTAGATAATTCGGCCTTAATACTTTTTAGCTCAGTCGCATTCCATGCTATTTCACTTGCCTGAACTACTAATGGCGCGGGTGCACTTTTAATTGGCTTGAGCGCTACTGCCTTTTTTGACTTTATTACAGGCTTTGGAGGTGGCAGCATAACTAAGCGACGTTCTTCAATAATGGGAGCAGCATTTGCATTTGGCATTGTTGAAGTCACTGAAATTGTCGTTGATGACCCAGATGTTGAGGTTTGCAACTTTGCCGGAAATGGTTTTCCTGGAGCTTTCTTGCCAATAGCTTTTTTAGATAGCTTTGGCTTGACGATTTTTGGCGAACGCTTTGCAGTTTTCTTAGCGAACGGTTTTTTTGCAACAGCTTTTTTCACTGGTTTTTTCGCCGCTGATTTAACTGGCTTTTTTACCGATGGTTTACTGCTTTTCTTTGCGGTTTTCTTAAATAACTTACGAATGGCCACGATACCCCCTGGAGGGGCAAAGGTTATGGCTTGTCGGAACTAATTACCAACCGCCACCCCAATACGTAATGAAGTCGATTAAAAGGTAGCAAACCCGCGTTAGAATGCGGGGTGGATATGAACGAGAATCGCAGAATAAAGAGCTTATCCGCGCAAATAGATCTGCCAAAAATGGAATCTAACATTTTGGATTTTTGGACTCAAAATCTTATATTTGAGAAATCAATTGCAAATCGCAACGGCGCGCCACGTTGGAGTTTTTATGAAGGGCCACCAACGGCTAATGGAAAACCTGGAACGCATCATATTGAAGCTCGTGTCTTCAAGGATTTATTTCCTCGCTTTCAAACAATGAAAGGAAAGCAGGTAATTAGAAAAGCCGGATGGGACTGCCACGGTTTACCAGTTGAGATTGCGGTTGAAAAAGAGTTGGGCTTTACAGGTAAAGCAGATATTGAAAAGTATGGTGTTGCTGCCTTCAACGATAAGTGTCGAGAATCTGTACAGCGACATGTTGGTGAATTTACCGATATGACAAAACGCATGGGTTTCTGGGTTGATTTTGATGAAGCCTATTGGACTATGTCGCCAGAATATATTGAAAGTGTTTGGTGGTCACTGCAGCAAATATGGAATAAAGGTTTGCTAGTTCAAGATCACCGCGTTGCTCCTTATTGTCCGAGATGTGGGACGGGTTTGTCCGATCACGAAATAGCACAGGGGTATGAAACTATAAAAGATCCTTCAGTTTTTGTTAGGTTTCCGGCAACCTCTGGCAAGTTATCTGAATTAAATGCTTCACTCTTAGTCTGGACTACTACACCTTGGACCTTAGTTGCCAATACGGCAGTTGCAGTAAATCCAAAGGTTGAATACCAAGTAATTGAAATAGTAAATGAAGAAAAAACTGAGCGGCTAGTAGTTGCTGCAGATCTAGCATCAGTGTTAGGTAATGAGCGCAAAGTAATTGCAACTTTTAAAGGGTCTGAACTTGAGCACACCAAATACTCAAGACCTTTTGATTATATTGAGATTAATGATGCTCACTATGTGGTTTTAGCAGAGTACGTAACAGTAGAAGATGGAACTGGACTCGTGCATCAGTCCCCCGCTTTTGGTGCTGATGATTTAGAGGTTTGTCGCAAATACAACTTGCCTGTAGTTAACCCAATTAATCCAGATGGACATTTTCAAAAGGAAGTACCTCTAGTTGGTGGAGTATTTTTCAAAGATGCAGATAAGGCGTTGATCAAGGAGCTTAAGTCACGTAATTTAATGTTTAAGAGTCTGCAATTTGAACACTCATATCCACATTGCTGGCGTTGTCATACAGCTTTAATGTACTACGCTCAACCTTCCTGGTATATCAAAACTACTTTGATCAAAGAAGAACTGCTTAGGGAAAATTTAAAAACTGATTGGCACCCTGAGACAATTAAAACTGGCAGATATGGTGACTGGTTAAACAACAACATCGACTGGGCCGTCTCACGTAATCGATATTGGGGCACACCACTACCAATCTGGCGATGTAAAAATAAGCATGAGATCTGTATTGGATCCTTGGCTGAGTTAGGTAAATTGGCTGGGAAAGAATTAAGTAAATTGGATCCTCATCGACCATTTGTAGATGACATTAAATTTAAATGTGATAAATGTGATGCAATCATGGAAAGAATTCCAGAGGTCATTGACTGTTGGTATGACTCCGGGGCAATGCCATTCGCGCAATGGGGGTACCCGCACCGATCCGGATCTGAAAAAGATTTTAAAGATGCTTACCCTGCTGATTTTATTTGTGAAGCGATTGATCAAACTCGGGGTTGGTTCTATACATTAATGACTATTGGTACCTTAGTTTTCGATAAGTCCTCATATAAAACTGTTTTATGTTTGGGCCACATCTTAGATAAAGATGGTAGAAAAATGAGCAAGCACCTAGGTAATGTGCTTGAACCAATGCCGCTCATGAATCAACATGGTGCAGATGCTGTTCGCTGGTACATGTTGGCAGCTGGCTCACCTTGGAGTGCTAGAAGAGTTGGTCACGATGCAATATCAGATGTGGTTAGAAAAACATTACTAACCTATTGGAATACCATCTCATTCTTCACACTTTATGCAAATGCTGCAGATTTTAAAGTCACTTCATTATCTAAAGATCTAACTTTAATGGATCGGTGGATTCTTTCAGAGGTCAATAAACTAATCAGTGGTGTGGATGTAGCACTTGAAAATTTTGACTCTCAAACGGCTGGAACACTACTTGCCGAGTTCATTGATGATCTATCTAACTGGTATGTACGCCGATCAAGACGACGCTTCTGGGATGGTGATTTAGTTGCACTAAATACACTTTACTTCTGCTTAAAGCAGTTAACTCTTTTACTTGCACCGATGGTTCCATTTATCTCAGAACATGTATGGCAGACTCTTGTTAAAGAGGCAGAAGAATCTCAAGTTGAATCTGTCCATTTAGCTACTTTCCCAAAAATTGATATCTCGATGATTGATAGCAACCTATCCAGTTCTGTTTCACTTTCTCGCAGGCTTGTTGAACTAGGACGAGCAGCAAGGGCGGAGTCTGGGCTAAAAATTCGCCAACCGCTTTCTCGTGCTCTAGTGTCTGCGCCTGGTTGGGAACAAATCTCAGAGGAAATAAAAACTCACATTGCTGAAGAATTAAATATATTAGCCCTAGATGGTATTCATGTTGCTGAATCGGACTTGGTTGATATTTCAGTTAAAGCGAATTTTCGAACACTTGGTACAAAATTTGGTGCCAATGTTCAAGAGATATCAAAGGCAATTGCCAGCGCTGATGCGACCCTCATGGTTAAAGAGCTTAGAAAAAATAAATTGTTTTCACTACAGGTCGAAATTTCTGGTGAAAAGAATAGTATTGAAATTGAGATTGAAGATTTAGTCATAACTGAAACACCCCGAACAGGTTGGTCAGTTGCATCTCATGCTGGTGAAAGTTTGGCGTTAGACCTCACGCTCAGCCCGGATTTAATTAGGGCTGGTTTAGTGCGTGAAGTTATCCGTGCAATTCAAGAGGAGCGGAAAAATATTGGCTTAGATATCAGTGACCGAATTACTGTTAACTGGAATGCTCCAGCAGAGTTGGCAGATGCCATCTTGTCGGCGATAGCAGAGATCAGTTCTGAAGTTCTGGCTACAAAGATGGATCGGGTAGTTTCGCAGAGCTCAACTAGTAATGAACTTGGCTTATGGCTTGAATTGAATAAGAATTAAATTAAAGAATAAATACAATACGCATTAATAGCTGGACAACTACAAATACAACTATAAAAGATAGATCCAGGGCTACACCACCAAGTCTTAGCGGTGGTACAAATTGCCTGACAAATGCTAATGGCTTGTCAGTTATGGTGTAAATCAATTCAGCAATCGCAAGAACTACACCAGTAGGGCGCCAATTTGGTGAAAAAATTCGTATGTAATCTAAAATCAATCGTCCAATCAAAGAAAGCAAAAATAGATTAAGTGCCCAGTAAATTAGGCTAGTAATTGCGCCCATCTATAAATTGTTTGATCAGCTCTGATTAAAAAAACTTGCTTGCGCTGCTGAATTCTTATCTTCAACACTCACTGAAACATTTGGTGGAGTTAATAAAAATACCTTTGGAGTTACTCTTTCAATACTGCCATGATGGCCAAAAACTAATCCAGAAGCAAAATCAACTAAACGTTTACGCTCTGTCTCTTCCATATCGCTTAGATTCATTATCACCGGCTTACCTTCACGGTAATGCTCACCAATCAACCGAGCCTCACTATAAGTTCTTGGTGTTAAAGAAATAATATGATCCATAATTTTATTTGAATCAGCATGTGGGAAAACCTCAACATTAGATTTGGATACTGGCTTTGAGTTTGCCCGGACTAAACGTGGTGCACGCTCAGTTAATTGGTCATTTCCATGATCCAACTCTTCCTCGTCCATAAGGCCGAGGTAACCTGCAACCCGCTTAAATGCACTAGCCATAGGTCAAGGTTATGCGATGGAGGCTCTGTTACCGAGGATTGAACTGCCAATTCTTATATGTGTCGCGCCATACTCAATCGCTGTTTCATAGTCACCGCTCATCCCAATTGAAAGGGATTTAGCAGTAGGAAATGAGGTCAAAAAAACTTCCCTTATTTTTGCTAACTTGGTAAATGCCAACTCGGCAGCCATATCTAATGGTGCGACAGCCATTAGGCCTTGCAATGATATCCCTGGTAATTCAGATACCTGTGTGGCCATTTTAATCAACTCATCCGGTTCTACTCCTGCCCTATTTCTAGAAGTTTTATCAAGTGAGACTTGAATAAAAATTGGCATTTTTGCATCCCCAATAAGCTGTGAAATTAGTTGTGCGTAACGCAACTGATCAACCGAGTGGATACAACTTGCCCAAGATGTTATTGATTTCAATTTGTTGCTTTGAATCTGGCCTTGAAAATGCCATCTAATATCTTTAGGTAGGTTAGTAATTTTTTTGCTCGCCTCCTGATCACGATTTTCACCAAAGTCACGAAGCCCAATTTGATAAAGGATCTCAATATCTGAGGTTGGAAATGTTTTAGTTACCGTAATTAAAGTTATCTCATCAACTGATCTGCTTACTTTTTTGGCTGCGATATTTATCCGCTGATTAACCTCGGTTAGATTATTGGTTAATTCCATAGCTCGGCTCATAAACTTATGACCCCAACCTGTCGACCTACCTCACCATAGGCACGGTGTGAAAAGTAATTTACGTTCTCCTTAGTGCAAATTCCTAAATTTTTTAACTCAATTCCCTTAAGTTGATCAGCAAGTCCAGCAAAAAGATTTAGGTGATTAGTTTTTCCAGCAGTGGCTGGGTAATCTTTCGTAATTTCATCAAACATCTGTGGATCAACCTCGTAACAATTGTCGCAAATATGTGGACCAACTACCCCAGAGATCTGCTCTGCTCCTAGTTTCTTCATCTCTACTATGGCATTAACCGCAACTTGATTCAGTAAACCTTTTCGACCAACGTGAACTGCTGCAACTACATTTTTAGAAAGTAACAAAAGTGGCATGCAATCGGCAACTTGAACCGCAAGGGCTACATTGGCTTGGTTGGTAACCAATCCATCTGATTCATATACAGATATATCTGCCTCAGATTTATTCGTAATTACCACAATCTGATTACCATGTGATTGATTCATAAAGTTAAGCTGGTTGCCAATCAATCTAGATAGATTAATCGCCTTATCCGAGTTTTTCGGATGATCTAGAGAGCCAAAATTTCGTGAAGTAAAAAGCAGACGTGCCATCTGACTTACTATCGCATGAAATCAGGGATATCGATCTCATCTTCTGCGACTAGCTCTTCAAAAGTGATTCTCTTGCGCGGACGATCAGCACCATCAACACTTAAATCAAGTGCAACAGCGATTGGATCATTTGCAGCAATTGGATCTGCTTCACCACTGATTGTGGCAGCATTAATAACCGGCATTAGTACTCGCTTGGGTTGTCCACCATCAAATCCGGCCGCGATTACAGTAACTCGCACTTCATCGCCAAGGGCGTCATCAATTACAGTTCCATAAATAATATTTGCATCTGGATGAGCAGATTGGGCAACTAACTCAGCTGCCTCAGATATTTCAAATAAGCCCAGATCAGAACCACCAGCAATTGAGAGTAGAACGCCATGAGCACCGTCAATTGAGGCCTCAAGAAGTGGACTTGAAATAGCTAACTCTGCTGCGCGGATAGATCTTGCTTCACCTCTTGCTGAACCAATTCCCATTAATGCCGAACCAGCTCCGGCCATAACACTTTTCACATCAGCAAAATCTAGATTTATCAATCCCGGTGTAGTAATCAAATCTGTAATGCCCTGTACTCCAGATAACAAAACTTGATCAGCAGTTCTAAAAGCTTCTAGAGCGCTAATAGAGCGATCTGAAATTGCTAACAGTCGATCATTTGGAATTACAATTAATGTATCAACTTCAGTTCTTAAATTTTCAATTCCTTCTTCTGCTTGGGCAGTACGTCGCTTACCTTCAAATGTAAATGGTTTTGTAACTACACCAACGGTTAATGCACCAAGATCTTTTGCAACTTTTGCAACTATAGGAGCGCCACCAGTACCAGTTCCGCCACCTTCACCTGCAGTAACAAAAACCATATCCGCGCCACGAAGTACCTCTTCAATTTCATCAATATGATCAAGTGCTGCTTGTCGACCAATTTCTGGCGCAGCTCCTGCACCTAGTCCTCTTGTTAATTTTCTACCAATATCTAATTTCACATCTGCATCTGACATTAACAATGCTTGTGCATCTGTATTGATCGCAATAAATTCAACACCTTTTAAACCAACATCAATCATGCGGTTAACTGCATTAACTCCACCACCGCCGATACCAACAACTTTGATAACAGCTAAATAATTTTGCGGTGTTGCCACGTTGCGCCTCTTCCCTAGCCTTAAACCTCAACTTGAGAGTTAAAGTTATAGCTTTTCCGACTACGCAAAAGTAGGCACTACCGGCAACTCAATCAAACACCGACACGATATAAAGCTAGTAAATATTTTTGGCAAATTTGCCAAAGTTCTCAAAAAAAGTATGGAGATTTTAAATCAGTTTTTCGATCTATCAACTGACAATTGGTGAATCTGGTTGCGATAAATCTACCAACTTAATCTGTTGATTTTCGGGCAGTTTTAACAGGGCTGCTAGGACTTTTGATTTTTGTTCAATCTCATCAGCCCGACCCCAATTGATTCTTACCAGTCCTCCATTGATACGAGTACTCATCCAAATGTAACCAGATTTTGTGATCGATATTAACTCAAGCTCATCAATTATATACCCCAGATTGCTCGGTATTTGCCTCAATAAAATAGCTGCTGAAGCCAAATCATCCTTATTATTCAAATCTGTGACTACCTGAGGCAATTTGTCCTGAATAGACAACTGTGATGGTGAAACCGGAGTAAATATGTTTCCCTCATTATCGAAATTTACAAAACTATTTTGTGATGAAGTAGCTTTTGCAATCGCTATTCGATCAATGATTGATATTGATACCTTCTTGCTGAACCAATCAATTGATACATCGCTACTCGATACCCAACTTAGTTGATTTAGCGATCGTTT
>Ga0214921_10004623_pt1 | contig 20111 bp, 13 predicted proteins | sample LL1505_MetaG_FD_177992 | JGI IMG/M metagenome (GOLD analysis project Ga0214921, IMG submission 177992) | Freshwater microbial communities from Lake Lanier, Atlanta, Georgia, United States - LL-1505 | ecosystem: Environmental > Aquatic > Freshwater > Lake | place: USA: Georgia | collected...
GGATTTGTCAGGTCCGAAAGCGCCACGGTATTATTTTTAAGTTGATAAATTTGATAGCCTTGAAAGCGGTAGGTTTTGTCGTCATTGGGGGAAGGAGGCACAATAAAAGGATCCACTTCTTGGTATCCTTCCTGGTAATTGTTGGAATTTGGCGCGTTGGAAAGAAAAAGGATCAATTCATTGCTTAGTTCTTGAACCGTTAAATCGGGAGCATGGGGAGCATCCATGACCTTAAAGCAATTTTCAAAAAGCGCTTGCGCTTTATCATCCGCACGTCGCAACGTTTCTACGGATTGGAATGGGTCACCGCCGTTGGAACGGGCCCAAGCAACACCGACCGTGATATTATTTACTGCCCCGGGTTTCAAAACAAAGGGTCCCGCGCTTTGCACAAATCGGCGATCATTGGGTGTATTGTTGGCCGTTTGTTCGGTCCAGTTGGGTTTTACTACTCCTGAAGTACCCCAGCCATAAATATCCGAAGTCCCGGGAAACATAAAATCGCAAGGGGTCAAAGGATCGGCTTGTGGATCGGAAATATGGCCGCTTCCACCGTAAACAAACTTGGTTCCGTCCTTCCAAAATCCGCGCAAATAGTTGTAGTAATCGGCTGCGGCGATGGGGTCGGTTTGGTTAATGTTCGCACCATTCGTAGTATTCGAGTAATAGAGAAACCTTCGCATACCATAGCGTTCGTTATCGATGATTCCGTCGCCATACCCTATACCGTTCAAGGCTTCGTTTTGTCCGATTCCAAAAGCATTGTCGATACCATCATCGTCTTGGTAAGGTCCTTCAAAAAAATCGACGCCCACAGCAGGAGGGGAGTAACCATACCCTTTGAATCCGGCGTTGTCGCCGTCGAAATTATCCCCATTGTAATAATAGCCTAAGCCCCGCATGACATCGCAGCCTACGTAATCATCAAATGGGTCGCCCAAGGCCCCATCCGTAAAAAAGCCAAAATAGGTGTTGTATAAGGTCTGGGTTCCTCGATTGATCAAAACATAATTGTAAAAGGTCATGTTGTTGACTTCGTCGTTGGCGGCAAAAGCGAATGCTTGGGCTCGGATTTCCATACCAATTGGGTCGGCACCGGTTTCGGTATGAATGTTCCCTTTATCGTTCATTACCCACCAAAAGTTCTTGTCTCCGTAGAGGGAAACATCCCGATCGATTTTACATTCTTTTTCTTGTTTGATATCATACCAAGGGTAGTCGCCATCTTCCCAATGGTAGGTTCCATCGTTGTTGAAATCGTAAAAAGGGGCGAGGTAATAGTCTTGTCCCAATGCGGTATTTCCGTGGGCAGGCCATGTTTTTATTATTTCAGGGACTTGATAATTTGGGAATAATTGGGTTTGCAGGTTGCTCCCGTTTTGTTGGTCGCTTAATCCGGTTTCATACCATGCATTGAAGGTGCGAATTTCATCCCGTGTACTGATGAAATGTTTGTCGTACTTGTCACACTCTTCATAGGATGTCTCGGCGTACACTTGGGAGAGCGGACCCGTCCAGTAGTCTTGTCCATTGCGGTAACGAAGTGCGGCGAGTTTTAATTGGTTATTGACGTCGGTTCCTCCTAACCACAAGGCCGCTGTAAAAAGGGCCATTATTCCTGAGTTCTTTGGCACTTCGTACATCGAAAGATTTTCCTTTGGCCGTTGCCATAAATTTCCCGCGGTATGAATCATTGCCCGCACATTGTTGATTTCCATAAACGAGGTCGTCGTGGGAGGTGCGCACGTGGCCGCTTTGGGATTGGATGTCTTGAATACGGGCTTAGCTCCTTGAAATGCTTGACTCAAGGCCAGACTTCCAAAAAACAGCATCAGCGCGAAAAGAAGACTCGATAATTTCACGATATGCAAGGTAGTGAATAATTAAAAAATGTCAATTTTTATTCAATAATTGTTCTACATCCTGCATAAGCTCATCGATTTCTGCCGAACTGGTTCCGTCGTAATAGCCGCGAATTTGACGCTGCTGGTCAATGAGCACAAAATTATTGGTATGAATAAAATCGTTTCCTGCGTCCCCCAGGTTTTCAGCCTCTGCCGGTTTGAGAACAAAGAAGGAGGTCCTTGCCAATCGGTATAAAGATTCTTTGGAACCCGTTATAAAATGCCATTGACCGGGCGTATAACCGTGGTTTTTTGCGTATTCCAACAATTGTTTTGGGGTGTCGTTTAGCGGATCTACCGTGTAGCTCAGGATTTCAAAGCGATCATCGTTCTTGAATTTTTCCTGAACCCGCTGCATTTGCTGGTTCATTTTTGGACAAATGGTCCCGCAAGTGGTAAAAAAATACTCTACCACCACGACTTTACCATCCATAATTTGGTCGGTGATGGTATGATTTTGCTCATCAATTAGCTGAAATTTCCCAATGCGGTGGCCATGCCCCTTTTCACGTAAGCTGGAATCTACCATTTCAGGAGCTACATCGTGCGGATTGATGAACGGCAAGGATTTTTGCTGAGAGGAAAGGGTTAAATAATAAGCTATGGAAATAGCCAACACCAAAATAGCAGCTACAACGGCAATCGATTTCACGGGGTAAAATTACGCAATTACTCATGAAAGCACATGGAATATTTGTGCTTGTCGAAGGGTTAACGGCCCCTCCAAAACATGATATTTCGTTCCTCGGTTTTGAAGGTCTTCCTCGTAGTAACGAAACAGGGCATCCCGTTCTTCCGGATGTTCTCGCAAGGGGTCGGATACCCAGGGAAAATCCGGCTTGCACAAGAATAGAAAATCGTAGTTGTCCTCTGAGGTCAATTGTTGTGTTTTCGTTGAAATCGAACCGAATTTTACCCGTTCCCAAATGCGAATAACCGTCATTTCCGTATCGCAAATTGGATGGGTCAAAGCATGGTTTTGTTTGAATTGCTGCTCACCAATGTGTTGAACGTCCGTCCACGTGTAGTCAGCGCGGGTTGCTAGGTATTTTCGTGCGTATTCCTCCACCCAAGGTCGTCCCGTTTGAAACGCGAGCCATCGAGATAAGGTGGTTTTCCCGGAACACTCTGGTCCGGTAAAGGCTATGTTACCCGATTGGAGGAGGCTTTTTTCCATTGAAATATACCGTACAAGGATAGCAGAAAATACCCAATAGAAACGCAAGCGAGAAAAAACAGGTGATTGTTCATCGCCGTTAATGTGGTTATTACATTGATTATGAGCCAAAAATACCAGTTTTCCAGGACTACCTTAACCGTGAGCAATGTGGCTACGATGGACAAAATAAGCGCCACGTTGTCCAGGTGAAAAGCCATGTTCGAGGTATGGAACAGCCATAACGAGGCAAAATATAACCCGGGAAGTAAGATTAAGGTAGCAATGAACAGTTTGGGCCAAGATTGGCTTTCCTTGGGATGGTTCTTCCAGGACCACAAGCCGTAAAAACCCATGAATGCGTTGATGGTTTGAATTATTCCTTGGCCTGTATAGCCTTGCAAAAAACAAACGATTCCAAACATCCCACAAGATACGATACCGTAGACCCAAGCGGAGGTTTTTTTTTGTGCTAGGAGGAGGATGTACATCAACCCCATCAAAGCACCAATCAATTCCAGTAAAACCTCCCATGGTATCATCGCGTCAAAAATACCAAGAACCCAACTAATTAAAGAAGACCTGTTAACAACTATGCGGGGCCTCTTTATTTGTAAAGCGAATTCAGTGCAATTTTGAAAAAAATAACTTCTCATGCGATTGGTCCTTTTACTTTTTGTGTCCGTCTTTTTTCTTGGCGCTTGCGTTTCCTCTAAAAAATATAAAGCGCTTGAAGAAAAGGAGCGTATATGCTCCGAAGCGTTGGAAAAATACCGATCAAGCAGCGCAGATTATCAGGCTAAATCCGAAAAACTTCGAGCGGAGTTGGATAGTGCTAATAAAACTATTTCGATGCTTCAGGCAGATACCGCCCGTCTTGGATCGGCCAAGAGGTCGCTTTCTAGAGAATTGGGGAATTCCATGAAGGAACTCGATGACCTTACCAAAACGTTTGATAAATTCAAGTCTTCTGGTCAAAAAGAAACCTCGGTGCTTCAAAAGCAGTTAGAACAAAAAACCTTAGAGCTTCAAAAAAAATCCGAGGCTATGGCTTCCCTGGAGGCTGAATTACGCAACAAACAGCAATTATTGGAGGAACGGGAACAGCGTGTAAATGAATTAGAAAATTTATTAAAACGTCAAGAAGATGCATTGAAATTATTGAAAAAGAAGGTTTCTGACGCATTAATTGGATTTGAGAACCAAGGACTTAAGGTGGAACAAAAAAACGGTAAAATCTATGTAAGCATGGAGGCCAAGCTGCTGTTTAAGTCAGGAAGCATTGTGGTAGAGAGCGAAGGTAAAAAAGCCCTGCTGCAAATTGGAAAAGCACTAGAAAACGAAAAAGACCTGGAATTTGTGGTGGAAGGGCATACTGACACAGATAAACTCAGCAGTGCTACCTTTCCTCGAAATAACTGGGAGCTTTCCGTGTTGCGCGCTACTTCGGTGGTGGAAATATTATTGGCGAATTCCAAAATGCTTCCCTCAAAAATAGTGGCAGCTGGAAGGAGCGAATACCAACCGGTTGACATTAACGATAAAGCCAAGAACCGAAGAATTGAAATCATTATCTCGCCCAATTTGGACGAGTTGTTTGAAATCATCTCGAAAGACTAACACCTTGCTTCGCTTTATTAACCGTCCTATTGCATAGGTTTCTTAAAAAATCTACTTTTGCCGACAAATAAAAAAATTATTATACGATGGAATCAATGATGATTTATGTGCCGATGGTACTTGCCTTGGTGGGATTAGTTTTCATGGCCATGAAGCGGGCATGGGTATTAAAACAAGACGCTGGCGATGGAAAAATGAAGGAAATTTCCGAATATATTTACGAAGGCGCATTAGCTTTTCTCAAAGCTGAGTATCGTTTATTAGCCGTTTTCGTGGTCATTTCAAGTCTTGTTTTGGCCGGGATCACCTTCATCCCAGGTGTAAAAACCCATCTTATGATTATTATTGCCTTTGTTTTTGGGGCAGTGTTTTCGGCGCTCGCCGGCAACATGGGGATGAAAATTGCCACAAAAACGAACGTTCGAACCACCCAGGCCGCACGCACAAGTCTTCCTCAAGCTTTGAAAGTTTCATTTGGTGGAGGTACCGTTATGGGACTCAGCGTAGCAGGGTTGGCGGTTTTAGGACTTACCGGGTTTTTTATCCTGTTCTTTCAGTTTTTCATGGGAGGGAAATGGACAAGCACCGAGGATATGACGATTGTTCTGGAAACTTTAGCTGGATTTTCCTTAGGAGCGGAATCCATCGCTCTTTTTGCACGCGTTGGTGGTGGGATTTACACCAAGGCAGCAGACGTAGGTGCTGATTTAGTAGGTAAGGTAGAGGCAGGAATTCCTGAGGACGATCCGCGCAACCCAGCAACCATTGCCGACAACGTGGGGGACAATGTGGGTGATGTGGCAGGTATGGGTGCGGACCTGTTTGGTTCCTATGTGGCCACGGTCTTGGCCGCCATGGTACTGGGTAATTACGTGATCAATGATATGGGAGGAAAGATTGCGGATAAATTTGGCGGAATTGGCCCCATTTTATTGCCTATGGCCATTGCTGGCGTGGGTATTATTTTCTCCATTATTGGAACACTGCTGGTTAAAATCTCAAGCAATGAAGCCAAAGAAAAGCAAGTTCAAGGGGCCTTGAATTTAGGAAATTGGGTATCCATTGCCTTAACGGCAGTGGCCTGTTATGGCTTGGTGATTTGGATGCTCCCCGGAACCATGAAAATGAATTTTTTTGGAGAAGGTATTCGAGAAATTTCTTCCCTACGCGTGTTTTTTGCGGCCATTGTAGGCCTTGTTGTAGGAGGGGTTATTTCCTCTGTTACCGAATATTACACTGGGCTGGGTAAAAAACCGGTGTTAAAAATAGTTCAAAAATCATCCACCGGTGCGGGCACCAACATCATCGCAGGATTGGCCACCGGAATGATTTCAACCTTTCCCACCGTATTGTTGTTCGCGAGCGCCATTTGGGGATCCTACGCTTTAGCAGGGTTCTATGGGGTAGCCCTTGCTGCTTCTGCCATGATGGCTACTACCGCAATGCAATTAGCCATCGATGCTTTCGGCCCTATTTCCGATAACGCGGGAGGAATTGCAGAAATGAGTGAATTGCCGAAGGAAGTCCGTCAACGTACGGATATTTTGGATTCCGTAGGAAATACCACCGCAGCTACTGGAAAAGGATTTGCCATCGCCTCTGCTGCCTTAACCTCTTTAGCCTTATTTGCAGCGTATGTTACGTTTACGGGAATTGATGGCATCAACATTTTCAAAGCACCGGTATTAGCCATGTTATTCATCGGCGGAATGATTCCTGTCGTTTTTTCGGCTTTGGCAATGAATTCTGTGGGAAAAGCGGCCATGGACATGGTGTACGAAGTACGCCGTCAGTTCAAAGAAATTCCAGGAATCATGGAAGGAACCGGTAAACCCGAATATGGAAAATGCGTGGAGATTTCTACCAAAGCGGCCCTTCGAGAAATGATGTTACCCGGCTTGCTAACCCTAGGGTTTCCCATCCTCATTGCTACACTTCCAATGTTGCTTGGATACGACAACCAATTAATTGCTGAGATGCTTGGAGGTTATATGGCCGGAGTTACGGTTTCAGGGGTGCTCTGGGCAGTTTTTCAAAACAATGCAGGTGGCGCCTGGGATAATGCAAAAAAATCCTTCGAAGCGGGGGTTGAAATAAACGGTGAAATGACCTTCAAAGGATCCGATGCGCACAAAGCTGCAGTTACGGGGGATACCGTTGGAGACCCATTCAAAGATACTTCAGGTCCTTCCATGAATATTTTAATTAAGTTGACGTGTTTGGTAGGCTTAGTCATTGCTCCGATTCTTGGAAACGGCTCTGCATCTTCTACGGAGAAGGATCATTGCGGCAAAATGCGTACCGAGTGCCATGGAAAGCAACAGAAATGTCATGGTGAAGCACACTGTAAAGGAATGTCTGACGGAAAAATGTGTAAGTCTGAGCTGCAATCAGGTAAGTGTGATGGAATGTGTAAAGTAGATGATCGAATGATCGGGAAATGCGCCATGAATGAGTGTGCTAAAATGAGCAAGGATGAATGTGCTAAAATGTGCGACAAAAAAGGGTGTACTCCCGAAGAAAAAGCGGCTTGCTTGTCACATTTTGACAAAAACGGAAAATGGATGGGGGGTAATATGAAACAAGATTGCTGCAAACATTAATAGGATTGATACCTGATAAAAGCCGCATTAAGCGGCTTTTTTTTTACTCGTAAATTTTTCAATGGATATCCGTGGCTATCTTTGTTGAGCATGGCAAAAGACTCGGATTTTTTTCAAACAGTTTATCAGATGGTGCGGTTAATCCCAAAAGGAAAAGTCACGACGTATGGGGCGATCGCCCAAGCATTAGGTGCGAAAAGCGCTGCGAGAATGGTAGGTTGGGCGATGAATGCTAGCCATGGCTTACCGGATGTGCCGGCCCATCGTGTGGTAAATCGGATGGGATTGCTTACCGGGAAAATCCATTTTAATCCCCCTGAATCCATGCAACAAAAACTGGAAGCTGAGGGCCTTAAGGTGGTAAACAACCAAATCCAAGATTTCCAAGCTTGTTTTTGGAATCCTCAAGAACTGATTAATTAATATTCCTTTTGTTAATTTTGGGGAAATTATTATCATGAAATTTGCCACAAAAGCCATACACGAAGGGGTGTCTCCAGACCCAGCAACCGGAGCCATTATGACTCCCATTTATCAAACCTCCACCTACGTGCAAGAAGGGGTTGGAAACCACAAAGGATATGAATATTCCAGAACATTAAATCCTACACGGCATGCGTTGGAAAAAAATCTGGCGGCGATCGAAAATGGAAACTTTGGTGCTTGTTTTGCCTCCGGTTTAGCAGCGATTGATTGCGTGATAAAAATGCTCAATCCGGGAGACGAGGTCATTTCAACCAATGACTTATATGGAGGATCCTATCGCATTTTCAAAACCATCTTTGAAAAATACGGCCTTGTTTTTCACTTTGTAGACATGACAGATGTTCACCATATTCGTGAAAAGGTGAATGCTAACACGAAAATGATTTGGGTTGAAACGCCCACCAACCCCATGATGAATATTATTGATATCGCAGCGGTGGCCGAAATCGCGCAAAGTGTCGGTGCTTTATTATGCGTGGATAATACCTTTGCTACGCCATACCTTCAAAGCCCGTTGGATCTAGGGGCAGATATTGTAATGCATTCTGTCACCAAATACCTCGGGGGTCACTCGGATGTCATTATGGGAGCCTTAGTAACGAAGAATGAAAAGATTGCGCAAGAAATCTATCGCATTCAAAACAGTTCGGGTGCTGTGGCAGGACCCATGGATTCTTTTCTTGTCTTGCGCGGAATTAAAACGTTGCATTTGCGCATGGAACGGCACAGTGAAAACGGGGAGAAAATCGCTCATTTTTTGGCGAAGCATCCAAAAGTGGAACAGGTTTACTGGCCTGGATTTCCGGACCATCCCAACCACCTTGTTGCGGCTAAACAAATGCGTGGGTTTGGTGGAATGATCTCTTTTACCCTTAAAGGAAATCGTTTGGAAGATGCCTTGCGCGTGGTGGAAAGGGTGAATCTTTTTGCTTTGGCTGAGTCGCTTGGAGGAGTGGAGTCCTTGATAGGGCACCCGGCCACGATGACCCATGCTTCAATTCCTAAAGAAGAACGCGAAAAAAGCGGGGTTGTGGACAGTTTAATACGCCTAAGTGTTGGTATAGAAGCGGTAGAAGACTTGTTAGAGGATTTAGAGAACGCCTTAGGTTAAAGGTTTTCTAAAAGCTGGAAAAACTGTTCTTTTTTCGCCGTGGATAATGGAACAGAAGCCCCATCTTTCATAATTACGGAACCGCCTTCGATTTTGTCATAACGGTCAATGTAATCGATATTGATGAGGTGCGATTGCTGAACCCTGAAAAACCCATGGTTAGCAAGTAGCAATTCAAAATCTTTCAAGGTTCTTGAAACAAGAATCTTTTTACCATTATTCAAATAAAAAAAGGTGTAATTTTTATCCGCTTCGCATCGAACAATCTCTCCAAGATCTACCACGTGCACACTTTCTTGGGTTTTAAGCACCAATTTTCTTTTTTGTTGCGCATTTAAATTGTGGGAAAGTGCCTCGTATTGGGTTTCCTCCTTTTTGAAATCAAGCGTGTCCAAGGCATTTACCAGGGCTGTTTTAAGTTCTTCAGAATCGATGGGTTTCAAGATGTAGTCCAAGGCACTGAATTTAATGGCCATGATGGCATATTCTTGAAAGGCGGTAATGAAAATGAGTTCAAACGATTTTTCCCCAAGTTGATTTAGCAAATCAAATCCGGTACCGTCAGGCATTTGTATATCCAAAAACACAATATCGGGTTTGAGGTTTTTTATTGCAGCAATGCCGGTTTCCACATTTTCACCGTCGGTATACACTTCAACACCGAGGTCGAAGGAATCGATCATTCGTTTTACAAAATCACGGATTCTTTTCTCGTCGTCAATGATGAGTATTTTTTTCATTTCGTTCAAATATAGTGTTTTCGAACATTAAAGGCAAGTAAATAACCACTTTAGTTCCTGGGCTTGATCCGTTGCTGAAGTCTGAAATTTCTAAGGTGCCTTTTCCTTTGTATTTCTTGTTTAAAATGCGGATACGTTCTCGGGTAATGTCCATGGCCATGCTTTTATGGTTGGTGTTCTTTTTGATTTTTGCGGCTTTTTCACGCCCCACACCGTTGTCATTCACTTCAATGATTAACATACCTTCTTGCTCGCGCATTATGATTTGAATCATTCCTTCGGAAATGGTGTGAAGCTGGCCGTGTTCAATGGAATTTTCAACAAAGGGCTGGGTTATCATTGGGGGAATCAAGGCGCGTTTAGCAATTAAATCCTCATCCATCCTTAGTTCAAAATTGAATCGGTCTTCGAAACGCAATTTTTGGGTGGTCAAATATTTGGTTAAAATTTCTCGTTCAATATCAATCGTAATAAACTCTTTGGGGGAATTTTCAAGTATAAGGCGTATGAGTCGAGAAAAGTTTACTAAAAAACTGGAGGTTTTCTCGGGCGTATTCTCATAAATATAACTTTGAATAACCGCTAACGCATTAAAAATGAAATGAGGGTTCATCTGGGACCGCAATAAGGTTTGGGACATTTCCGTTTCGCGCTGCTCTTGAAGGGTATTGCGTTGACGATTTACAAAAAACAAGATTAACCCCGATAAGAAAAAAACCACCACCACAATCACGATTCCTAAAAGTTGACGGTCGCTTTGAAGTTGAAGGATTTCTTTTTCTTTGAGCCCCTTGGTGAGTTTTTCCTCTTGGTCGTTGATGAGCCTCTCCCGCTCTTCTCGAGAATGGGTTTGGGTTAATTCTTCCACTGCTTTGGAATCAATGGAGAATGAGGTCTTTTGCAGAAAAGCAGTATATTTTTTTAAGTAATTGTACGCTAATTGAGGCTTTCCCATAAGTACGTATACTTCCGAAAGCGCATAATAATTTTCATGGATTCCTCGGTTATCCTTAAGGTTCGTGTAAATATTTATGGATTTATTCAGGTTTTGTTCGGCTTCTATCGCTTTTTTGAGTCCGAGGGAATTAACTCCGATTAAATGGTAGGCTTCGGCCATCTTTTGAGGGGCATTCTGTTGTTCAAAAAAGGCCAGTGCTTTGGAATAGGCATTCATGGCCTCCATCGGACTTCCCGAAGCACTCGTTGCCTGACCGTAAAGTAACCAGGCTTCGCCATAAAGGATTTCAGCATGTGATTTTTCAAGAAGTTTCAACGTGGACGGGAGCATCAGGAGAACTTCCCCCGGAATTGCTTTTTTAAGCAGTAGGCGATAGGAAATCAACGCATTTTCGAGCGCGATCAGTTGATTTTCCTTGCGCCGATTCTTTTGATTACTCTTTAATAAATAGTTTTCGGATTCCCGAACATTGCCCGCGTTTAAGGACATTTTTGCAATCAGTTGATAAAAAAGGGAGGCGTAATAGTCGTTCCGTACTTTTTGAACCAATTCGAGGGCCAATAATTCTTGTTGAACCGCTTGCTCAATCTGCAAAAATCGATGATTACTCATGGCAAATTCATGCAAACTCATGGCTAAAGGAAGTTTTCCAACACACCGTTTGGCAAATTCTACCGATTTTTTATGATATATCGAACTGGAGTCTTGGTTATTTTCATTACTGTAAAGCTGTCCCAATCGCGAATAAGCCCAGGAATTCCATAATTTTTCATTGTTTTCACCTGCAAGTTGCTGGCTGTTAAAAGCTTCTGTCTTTGCCATAAAGGGCTGGCCTTTTTCTTCATAGTAACACGACAATTGCAAGTGATAAAAGAACTTCAAAAATGGCGAGCCTTCGAAGGATCTCCTTTGGTCCGTAAGGCCCTCCATCGTTTGAATAAAATAACCTCTCCTGCCTTGTAACCGATGCAAGTAGGCCTCCAATAATTTTCGTTCTTCCGAGTTTGGCTTATAATTTTGCAGGATTGCTTGGAGACCATCCGGACTGAAATTATCTGAAGTTATATACGCTATGGGGCTTTCTTGCTGGCTTAAGATACCCCGCGTTCTTCCGAAGAAAATCAGTAACAAAAAAATGGGCAAACAGCCAATGGAGCGTAGGTTCATTACCCAACAAAGATATATTTTGACCCTCACTAATGCAATTACTTTTCTACCTTTGTGCATGTTTCAGGAGTACATTGCTCGATGGTTGGAAGAAGACCTAGGTTCAGGAGATGTATCATCCCAGGCAACAATGCATCCCAAGGCCATCGGCCAAGCTCAACTGTTGGTTAAATCACAAGGGATAATTGCAGGGATTCAAGTGGCGAAGGAAATTCTTCATTACACGGATCCTTTCGCTGAATTTGTGGCACTATTCAACGACGGAGATGCCGTAAATGTGGGGGATGTGGCGTTTAAAATCAAGGGGAATGCCATTAACCTACTTTCGGTCGAGCGCTTATTGCTAAACTGCATGCAGCGCATGTCGGGTATTGCCACAAAAACACATTTGCTTCAATCAAAAATTGCGCATACCAAGGCTAAACTCTTGGATACGCGTAAAACCACCCCCGGCTTTAGAATGCTTGAAAAACAAGCCGTGCTGATTGGTGGAGGCCTCAACCACCGCTTCGGGCTGTATGACATGATGATGCTCAAGGATAACCACATCGATTTTTGTGGAGGAATCACCCTGGCCGTAGCCAAAGCTCTTGCCTACAAAAAAGAACATAACTTGAAGGTAAAACTCGAAGTGGAAGTTCGAACCTTGTCCGAGCTGAACGAGGTTATCCAACTCCCTTCCGTCGATCGAATCATGCTCGATAACTTCACGCCTCAAGCGATTAAGGACTGCATTCAAACCATACCGAAACATTTTGAAATTGAAGCTTCCGGGGGAATCCATGAACACAACATTGTAGCCTACGCAGAAACCGGCGTGGACTTCGTTTCTGTCGGAGCACTAACCCACAACGTTCAAAGTTTGGACCTCAGCCTCAAGGCCATGGTTCAACCAGAATAGGGATTTCTGTTTTCTTGATAAGCCTTTAACGCCGGAATCAACGAAGCATCTTGTTCTAAAGCGTTACCAATAACCACCAGGTTGGCTCCCGCATCATGCGCTTGCCGAATGGCCTCAAGGTTTCTAAGCCCTCCGCCAACAATAAGCAACGATGTAAAAGAAGCAATGGAGGCGATAAGCTTTGCCGATACAGGATTTTTCGCGCCGCTTCCCGCATCTAAGTAAATGCAAGAATGGCCCATTAATGTTCCTGCAAGGGCCGTGTCGATAATGAGATTGCTTGAACTTGGATCGATGGGTTGGGTTGCTGATATGCGCGAGGTACTCGTTGCCGTACCGCCGTCGACTAAAATATACCCTGTTGAAATGACTTCCACCGGAGAACGGTATATTTCCCGGGCACTTTTCACTTGTTCTTCAATCAAATATTTTGGATTTCTACCCGATATTAAAGAAAGCAATAAAAGGGCATCGGCCTGATCGGTGAATTGCTCTGAATTTCCTGGAAACAATACCGTGGGGATGTTCGTTTTCTCACGAATCATGGATATGCAATGGGTGGTCTGTTCGCGGGTTCCCGTGCTTCCGCCAACGAAAAAAACATCGGGCGCAGCATCCATTAAAGCATTCAATCGATTCGAGAACGAGGAGGCGACGATTTCCTTATCCGGATCAATCAGGATAGCTATTCTGCGCTGACCGTCGGTAAATAAGGAATATAAATTACCCATTGGTTTTCTTGAAGGCAAAGGAAATCCATGCTTGATGTGCGTACGGAATTACATAACACTGTACCAACGCTGATTCTCCCCCATGATTCCAGCGAAAAGTTAACTCAGGCAATTCACCCCCGACGCATTGGCAATCCTTTTTCCAGTCGACTCCCGAACGATCCATGAGTTTATAGATTGCTTCTTTACAGGTCCAAAGAATGCAAAGTTGATCCAATCGATCAAGGCCTTTTAGGGTGTTTATTTCTATTTCACTCGTAAATTTAGCGTATACGCGATTCAGCCGTTCGTTGGGTTCTTCAATATCACAACCAAAACGGTCTGGTCCGAAGGCAAATAGTCCGAAATTTAACGAATGACTGATACTAATATGCAACGGGCTTTCAGCCAAATAGGGTTTTCCGTTGTTAGCGTATTCAATATGATCGTTCGGAAATAGGCCGTTTTTCATCTTTCTGATAGTCGCATATTCCGCTTTTCTTCGCGGATGCGCGAGGCGTTGGTATTCGAACCATTCCTTGGAGCTTTTGGTGAAATCCGGTTCGTATGAAAGTTCATCCAAGCAATATCGAGCGGTGTTTTTTCCAAACGAAATACTGTTTGCAGTAACCAAACTTGGTTTTGCCATGGAACAAATTTGCAGTTTTTTTGGCTTATTTTAACGTTATTTTTGAGAACCTAATTAAACTTGCTATATTTAGCAACTTAAATTTCACATGTTCTTAGTCTTTTAATATTCATTTTATGATTAAAAAACTATTCTTCTTTACGCTATCGTTTTTATTTACAGGGTCTTACCTTTTAGCTCAATCCGGCTTGGGTACCCTGAAAGGCACGGTTAAAGATAATAAATCCGGGGAGGTGGTCCCTAACGCAAAAGTGTATCTGATGTCGGGAACCACCATGAAAGGGAATGCCTTAACGGACGATCAAGGGGTCTTTCAAATCAATGCTATTTTGCCGGGAACCTACGATGTCAAAATTACTAATCGAACGGAGGGGTATCAGGATGCCTTGGAGCAGGGAGTTATCATTTCTCCGGATAAAATTACTTTTTTGGAAAAGTTAACCTTGGGTAAGCCTGAAAATGAGCTTGAAAAAGATGAGGTGAAAGTTACGCGATACAAAGTGCCGTTGATTGACAAGGACGGTGGAGCTTCTGGGGGAACCGTTACACGGCAGGACATTGCTCGTATGCCTGTGCGTTCTGCGGCCGGAGTTGCGCAATCTGTGGGGGGGGTTAACACGAATGAAGGGAGTGGCGCGATTTCCGTGAGAGGTTCAAGATCGGATGCCACCTATTTTTACATTGATGGAATTAAAGTACGGGGTTCGACCAATTTACCGAAAGCAGCATTGGAAGAGGTATCCGTAATTACTGGAGGGGTTCCTGCCAACTATGGGGATGTTACTGGGGGGATCATTTCCGTAACAACCCGTGGACCATCAGCCGTTTATTTTGGTAGCTTGGAAGCGGTAACTTCCGGTTTCTACTTTAAGGGAGCAGATCCAAACGGCTATGACGGAAAAGTTTTTGGCTTGGATAAATATGGATACAACCTGGTTGAGGGAATGCTTTCTGGGCCACTTTTGATGCAAAAGGATTCAACAGGAAAAAAAACGAAACCGCTGTTAGGTTTTTTAGTTTCAGGTAACTTGACCGATGAACCCGATAACCGTCCCCTTGCCGGGGGTGGTTGGCGCGTAAAGAAAGATGTCCGCGATTCACTTTTGGCGAAGCCGTTAAGACCAACCTCTACTGGATTTGGAACGTTTCATAATTCCCTCTTTCTTAGGGAAACCGACTTTGAAAAAGTGCCATGGAGAATGAATGCCCGCAATACCACCATTTCTGGGCAGGGTAAAATTGATGTAAATACAGGGCCATCGGTAAACGTTCAGTTTGGGGGTTCATTGAACTACACCAATGGAAGGGCCTATTCTTACAGCAGTTCGCTGTTGAATTTTACCAATTTTGGCCAGTCAAAAGGCTTGGATTACCGCGTTTATGGTAAAATTTCGCAACGTTTTAGGAACGATAATAAAAACGCTAAAATTAAATCGGCCAACTATACGTTGATGGTTGACTTTAGTAAATCCGTTCGAGATTCCTATGACCCTAAACATTCGTACAGTATTTTTGATTACGGTCACGTGGGCACCTTTACTACTCACAGAATTCCTTCGTATGAATTTAACGACAATTTGCAACGCTGGGAGCACAACGGTTTCAAAGATGTTCAAGTCGATTTTTCTCCTTCAGCGACCAACGCAGCTTTGGCCGCTATTACCACTCAATACTATGATATTTATGCTGGAAATCCTTTCGGACATTATCAAAACTTGTTTCAAATCCAACAAGGAAATGCCCTCAGAAATGGCGATTCCCCACAAAGTGTTTACGGTATTTGGGCCAACATTGGTTCGCCATATAACGGTTTTGGAAAGTTTGAAAACAACCAATTTCGAATTACAGGATCTGGATCTCTTGTAATAGGTAACCACAGTGTGTCTTTAGGGTTTGAATACGAACAACGCGTAGATCGAGGATGGTCTAACGGTGACCAAGGACCTATCGGCATTTGGTCTATTGCACGTCAATTGATGAACTTCCACATTCGTGAGTTGGATTATACCACAGGGGTTATTACCGACTCCGGTTCGTTCAAGGCCATTACCTACGATCGACTGAATTCCGGGTATGCACATTCTCATAACGGAGCCTTTGGAGGCCAACTTAATAACGATAACCAATCCTTTTTTGATTACAACGTTCGTAAGGAATTAAACCTTGCCACCGGAGGTAACGATTACGTAGATATTGATATGTATGACCCTTCGATGTTCAATTTAGGGATGTTCTCACCCGATGAGCTCATGAACCAAGGAAATTCGTTCGTATCGTATTATGGTTATGATCATACGGGTAAAAAAGTACGAGGGGCGACGGATATCAATAAGTATTTTAACGAATACGACCAAAATGGGAATTACCGCAGGTTTATTGGGGCCTTTCAACCGACCTATCTGGCGGGTTATATCATGGATAAATTTGCTTTCAAAGACATTGTATTTAACGTGGGGGTTCGCGTAGATGTATTTGATGCCAACCAACCGGTATTAAAAGACCCTTATTTGTTCTATAATGCACGAACCGTGAAGGAGGCAAGAGCCCTAAAAAGCAACGATCCGGGGCAATATTCATGGGTTAATATTCCGCAAAGTATGGGCGATAATTACGTCGTATATGTGAACGATGTGAACAATCCAACGGCGATCAACGGTTTTCGAAACGGAACCGAATGGTTTAATTCCGTGGGAACTACCATTGAAGATCCCAAGACGATTCAAGGGGCAGGAGGTATCGCTCCTTGGTTGCTAAATCCTGGCCAAAAATCTCCAGATGCCTCAGCATTTCAAGATTACAAGGCGCAGGTGAATGTGATGCCGCGTGTCGCTTTTTCCTTCCCGATTTCGGAGAAGGCCTCGTTCTTTGCGCATTACGACATCCTTACCAAGCGACCTACCACGGGACTGCGCTTTGACCCCTATGAATACCAATATGTGCAAACGCGTAGCGATGTCATCAACAACGCCAATTTAAAACCTGAAACCACCATTGATTATGAATTAGGTTTTCAACAAGTGCTTGGGCCAACATCCTCCTTGAAAATTTCCGCATTTTATCGTGAGCAAAGGAATAATGTACAGCTTATAAACGTGTTTATGGCGTATCCAGCCTCCTATAAAACCTACGGCAACCGCGACTTCGGTACCGTTAAAGGGATGACCATTTCCTACGACTTACGTCAAACAGGGAATGTGCGAATGACGGCTAACTATACCTTACAATTTGCCGATGGAACAGGTTCGGATGCTACCTCAATGGCGGCGTTCATCAATGCAGGGATACCCAATCTTCGAAATATTTTCCCATACAGTTTTGATCAGCGGCATGCCTTCGCTATTACCTTTGATTACCGTTATGGCGAAGGAAAAGATTACAATGGTCCGAGGATTGGTGATTTTAATGTGCTCGAGAATATGGGATTGAATATCTTTACGAACATTCAATCGGGATATCCATACTCCGGTCAAACATTCATTACAGATGAAGGAATCGGGAACTTGAGCGCTGGAATTAGTGGCACGGTAAACGGATCTAGAATGCCTTGGACGTATCGTCTGGACATGCAGCTCGATAAAAACCTGACAATTACCCACAAAGCTAAAGATGCCAAAGGCAAAGAAAAAGATAAAGTTTCCAACCTGAACATTTATATTAGAGCAACGAATTTATTTAACCAACTCAATGTTTTGGGTATTTACCGCGCCACAGGTAACTGGAATGATGATGGTTACCTAGCCGCAGCTTCCAGTCAAACATCCATTCAAAACCAAACCGACGAACAATCTTTCCGGGATTTGTATGCCATGAAAGTCAACAATCCGTTCAATGTGAGTGTTCCTCGAACCATTCGTCTCGGAATTAAATACGATTTTTAATTGATTAAATAGAATGAATAGCATGAAAATGAAACTATTTGCCCCACTGTTTGGTTTCCTATTCCTAAGCGTTACGGCTTATGGATATTACGGTCCAAATGAAAAAGACAAAAAACCTGGCCCTTCTCAAAAAGCAAATTGCAGTCCCGCTACGGCAAAATACATTATGGAGTTTAATGATGTTCGCGCTTTGATCGAGCAAGGGGGTTCCATGTTCCAAAACCGCCAGAATAGTGTGGCCGCCTATGAGGTGCCTAAAGGCAGTAATCGCTTTGCGATTTACGCAGGGGCTTTATGGATGGGTGGAACCGATGTAAACGGTCAGTTAAAGCTTGCGGCGCTTCGTTATCGAAAGGGAAATGATTTTTGGCCGGGCCCCCTTTCCGTTAATCCAGGAAGTGGTAACTATAATCCCTTATTTCCGGTAGGTGATAACGCTATTCGCGATTTTGGAGAAGCCAACATTGACCCCGATCAATGCATCGCTTACGATAAATTTTACACCATTCGTAAAGCGGAGGTAATTCGATTTAATATTTGGTGGGAATGTCAAGCAGGTATTTCCACGGAATGTACCGATGTTCAATCACCAACGAACGAGGAGTTAAATCGAATTTATAACTGGCCCGCTCATGGGGATATCTCCAAAGGTCAAGATTATTTTCTTGCGCCATACTACGATCGCGACCAAGACGGGAACTATAATCCAGACAACGGCGACCATCCTTGGTACGATGATATTTTAGGAAGAGATGATATTCAGTGCGGTTTCGATCGACGAATTTCTCTTTTTGGGGACGAAACACATTGGTGGGTTTTTAACGACAAAGGAAACATTCATACAGAGACCAACGGGGATCCTATTGGAATGGAAATTCGTGCCCAAGCATTCTCTTTCGCTACGAATGATGAAGTGAACCGAATGACTTTTTACAACTATGAACTCATCAATCGAGGGACGCAAACACTTTATAACACCTATTTCTCCCAATACTTAGATGCAGATGTCGGAAACTTTTCCGACGATTATGCCGGTTGCGATGTATCAAGAGGTTTAGGTTATATGTTTAATGGCGATTTACTCGATGAAACCAACGCGGGTAAATTAGGATACGGAGCCAATCCTCCGGCCATTGGATGCGATTTCTTCGAAGGACCTTATCAAGATGCCGACGGCATCGATAATCCTGGACCCTACTTCGATAACGCAACCCAAACCAACGTTGTACCAACAGTAATTGATGCCTTAGCGAATAAAGGGATCGTTTATAAGGGAGTAGGAATAGGTTACTCCGACGGAATCATCGATAACGAACGTTTTGGTATGCGTCGATTTACATACTATACCTCTACCGCGGCTTATCCTTACAGCGATCCGGGTTCTGCTTCAGAATTTTATAACTTTATGGAAGGTCAATGGGCGAATGGATCCGAGATGTATTATGGAGGCTTAGGGACTACACCAGGGGTGCTTTCGGATTACATGTTCCCTGGAACATCCGATCCACTATCTTGGTCCACCGCAGGGACCGACATGTCCGGTCAATACCCGAATGGTTGGGATGAATCCACCAACAACAACCCTCCCGGGGATCGTCGATTTGTGCAATCGGCGGGACCTTTCACCCTTAAACCGGGAGCTGTCAATAACATTACCGTAGGAATTGTTTTTGGCCGCAGCACGGAAGGGACCCTGATGGCCTCTGTAGACGCGATGAAACGCGCTGATACCAAAGCTCAGGCGCTTTTTGATGCTTGCTTCAAAATTCTCTCACCACCTGATGCGCCTAAATTAACGATTCAAGAATTAGACAAAGAATTGATCTTAATGATTGAAAACCCGGTTTCTTCCAATAATTATCAAGAAACCTATGAGGAAGTGGATGAAATTAACATCCCGGATCCAACCGTGGACCGCAAATACAGGTTCGAAGGGTATCAAATTTTTCAATTAAAAAGTCAGGATGCATCCGTAGCGGATATCGCGGACCCTACAAAGGCGCGTTTGGTAGCGCAATGCGATATTAAAAACAACGTAGCAAGGCTCATCAATTTTGAATTCGACGAAGCCCTTGGGTTCGCTGTTCCGGTAGAAAAAGTGGATGGAGAAAATAAGGGTATTCGACATTCTTTTCAAATCTTAGAAGATGCCTTCGCCCAAGGAGCTCGCCGCTTGGTCAACCATAAAACGTACTACTATGTGGCAGTGGCTTATGCATTCAATCAAT
>Ga0214921_10004624_pt1 | contig 20111 bp, 21 predicted proteins | sample LL1505_MetaG_FD_177992 | JGI IMG/M metagenome (GOLD analysis project Ga0214921, IMG submission 177992) | Freshwater microbial communities from Lake Lanier, Atlanta, Georgia, United States - LL-1505 | ecosystem: Environmental > Aquatic > Freshwater > Lake | place: USA: Georgia | collected...
CGACGTTGATAGGAGGGGTGTGGAAGCGTGGTAACACGTTAAGCTTACCGTTACTAATAGCTCAATTGGCTTGATTTATGCACTGAAAAAATTTTTCGATACAAATTACAATGTTAGACACTCCTAGAAGTTCACATTTTATATTTCACTTTTATTTATATTAGATAATATAATTAGCTTAGCTAATAAACTTTTTATTTAATTAAAGTATATAAAAAATGCACAATCTCACCCTTGGAAATGTTTATTTTTGTCAAATCTGCAATTCTAAAAAATTAAATACAATTTTGGACCTAGGATTTACCCCTCCTTGCGATTCATTGCCCGATGATAAAGCATTAAATGCTTCTGAGATTCATTATCCATTAAAACTTTTAAGATGTTCGGACTGCTTTTTGATGCAATTAAGTTACGTCGTGGACCCCAATGTTTTATTTCATATTAATTATCCCTATAAATCTAGTATTACAAAAGTACTTTCTGATAATCTTCAGAATGGAGCAAAGAAGATTATTGAAAATTTAAATATTCCAGAGAATTCTTTGGTAGTCGATATAGGTTCTAATGATGGCACTTTCTTAAAAGGTTTTCAAAAAAAAAAAATGAGAGTTCTTGGTGTAGAACCAACTAATATCGCAAAAATAGCCATCAAAGAAAATGTTCCTACTCTTCAGAATTTTTTCGACAGAAAAATTTGCAAGAAAATCTTATCAGATTATGGAGTTCCAAAGCTTGTTACGGCTACAAATATGTTTGCGCACGTCCAAATGCTAGGAAATTTAATTGAAGGAGTTGAATCTATATTAGATACTGATGGTTATTTTGTTAGCGAATCTCATTATGCGCTTGATATATTAAATACTTTACAGTTTGATTCAATTTATCATGAGCATTTAAAATATTATTCACTCAAAGATTTAATTAAACTTTTCAGTTATTATAATTTTACGGTTGTAGACGCTGAAAGAATATCGAATTATGGCGGCTCTATTAGGTGCTATGCCCAAAAAGGAAAAAAAAGAAGCGTAAGTCGTAATATACTCGATTTATTAAAAGAAGAGGAAAATAGTAAACTTTATGATGAGAGTACCTGGATAAAATTTTCTGGTAAAGTTGCAGATGTTAGAAAAAAATTTAAAATTTTTATTTCAGAGATCTTAAAAAATAATAAGACTATTTGCGGAATAGGGTCGCCAGGAAGGTCTTGTACATTGATAAATTATTTTGATATTTCAAAATTAGAAATGAATTATATCGCAGAGCAGTCTACCAGTCTTAAATTGGGATTATATGTTCCAGGAAAGCACATTCCTATTATCGATGAAAAAGTAATGTTAGATAATCAACCGGATTATGCCTTGGTGCTATCATGGCATTATTACGAAAATATAGTTAAGAATCTACGCAACAAAGGACTTAAATCAAAAATAATAATTCCATTACCAGAAATTAAAATCCTAGATTGATAAAAGATATAGATATTGTTGTTCCATGTTATTTTGAAAAAAATAATATGATTTCTTTGTTAGTTTCTTTATCGCGTCATGTTACCAGTAGAATAAGAGTGATAATTTGCTATGATGAAGATAACGACGACACTTTAACAATTAAAGAAACTTTTGTTAATTATAGTTTTGAGATAATTTTTATTAAAAACTTTTATACTGGTTTACACGGAGCCGTAAGAACTGGCCTTGAAACTTCAACAGCTCCAGTGGCAATTGTTATGCCGGCGGATGACGATTATAATGCAGATTTAATAGATCAGATTAAAAATATTCACAATAATGGTGCAGATATTGTCTGTCCAAATAGATTTTTAAAAGAGAGTATTGTTGAAAATTACCCAAAATTTAAACTTATTATGGTAAGAATCGCAGCTTTTTTAATGTATAGATTTGCTTTCGTTCCTACTTCTGATCCTACAAATGGTTTTAGATCTTTTTCCAGAAAGGTACTAAAAAATTTTGTTATAGAGTCTCGAAATGGAGGAACTTACAGTATTGAATTGTTAGTAAAATCTCATAGAGCTAAATATAATATAAAGGAAATACCCGCTAAATGGATTCAAAGAAAAAATGGATTTAGTAAATTTAAATTGTTTCATTGGATTCCATTTTATTTAAAATGGTTTTTTTATTCTTTTTCCACAACTTATCTTAGAAGAAAGAAGATTTAATTTATACTTATTTTTTTTTTTAATTTAAGCGACTTAACAGTTTCACGAATTAGAAATTCTGTCCTGTAGGCATCATTAAAGTTTGGTTTTTGAATCTTTTTATATTTAATCCAGATAATAAATTTTTTGTATAAACTTTCCATTGGTTTAATTCTTTCATCCTGGGTACTTTTTTTTAATTTGGATTTAAAAGAATTAATTATTTTACTATTATTAAATACGAGTAATTTAAAATTATTAGTTATATTATTTTTTGAGTTTGATAAAATAGAATTATATTTGTCGCCATATATTTTTATAGAATGCGTGGGTTCATTTTCATAAAGACTATTTAAACTAATAGTGACAGATATTTTATTTTTTAGTTCGATATAAATATTGATATTATTTTTGTTATTATCCGAAGTGTAGGCTTTTATTGATTTTATTTTTCCAAAAAAAAATTCTACATAATGAAAAACGTGTGGTCCAAAATTATTTAAAATACCACCCTTTTGTTGAGTATTAGATTTCCATGATTTTGTTTTAAGTTTATTAATATAAGATTTGAATAACCAATTAATTTGAACATGACTAATTTTTCCAAAGTAATCTTTATTAATTAGATTTTTTAATTTTTTCCAAACATCTATTTCAGGAAAAATATAACTTGTCATTAACGCTTGATTTTTATTTAATTTAATTTTTTTGTTTGGAAAAAATCCTAGAGGTTTTTCAAAAAAAATATGTTTTTTTTTATTATAAGATTTGATAAAAATTTTTTTTTGAACTTTTGGAGGCGTAGCTATTATTATTGCGTTTGCTAAGTTTATTAGATTATTAACTTCATTATTTGATATTTTTTTTTTTTTATTAATTATTCCAATTAATTGAAATTTTTTTTTAATTATTGGATAATGAACAGTTTTTCCAAATTTACATCCAAACAGAACAGATTTGAGCATAATATTTCTTTATGTAGTTTTAATTATTATAAATAAAAAGTTCTATAATTTATTATGACGTTTGAGGATTGTTTGATAGCAAAAAAAACATATCTTAATATATTTATAATTTATATAATTATAATTATAATTATTACCCAATTATGAATCATTTAGTAAAATTTTTTTAATATATGTTTTTTTTATGAAATTTTTAATAAAGAAAAATCAGAATTTAAATAATAGTGAAATTTTAAAAATTATCAAATTGAAATCTGAATGCTGGAAATACAATTATCTTTCTCAAAAAGTATGGTTAAAAAAATATGTTAAAAATAACGATCTTCATATTATGTTATTTTTAAAAAAAAAATTAATATCTTATGCTAATTTAATTTTAAGCGATTTATATACTAATGAGAAGTTATTTCTTCTTGGTACTCATATTACTTCGAGAAAATTCAGAAATAAAAAATATGGACGTAGTGTTATAAAATATTGTAACAAAATCATCGCTTCTAAAAATATTTTAGGAATTCTTAAATGCAGAAATAAAGATGTTAATTATTATAAAAAATGTAAATGGCGTCTACTGAAATCAAAAAAGCATTTACTTAAATTAGATAAAAGAAGTACTTGGTTGTGTTACAATTAATTCATTTTTTTCCTGTACAGACAGCAAATAAATAACAAGCCATAGGCGAAAAACCTGTATGTATAAGCTCATCGTTCATTGAAAAAATAATAACATTGCTAAAGTACTTATTTAAAAAAAATCTCAATTCTTTCTCACTTTTGCAATTAATGTGGCCTGATTCTTTTTTCGGTCTTGAAAATTTTTGGAATTCTTTTGATGGGATTCCAATTATCATCATTCCATTTTTATCTAGTGAGTATAAAATATTTTTTATAAAAGTTTTCTCAACTTTTTTATTTATATGCTCTAAAACATCCAAAAAATATATTGCATGATAATTTTTATTTAATTTTTTGATAGTAAAATCATGAAAAAAATACTCAGAGATAAAATCTGTATTTTTATTATATTCGTATTCATTTTTGTAAAAAAAATCTATGTCACATAAATCCAGCTTCTTTACTTCCTGTTTTACGAGTCTAGAATTAAAGCCGTCGCCTGCCCCAATTTCTAAAACATTTTTTTTACCAATCAACATCTTTGCAGTGAACTTATATCTGCTAAGCGATATAAAGAATTGTCTAGGATCATTATGCCATTTCCAATTTGCATCAGCACTCATTTGCTGCCTCTTTTCTAAGAGTAATTTCATATTTTTGTAGTTTTTAGTTTTATTAAATTTCATTTTTATAAAAATCTTTAATCTTTTTTATTACAAAGCGCTGTTGATTAATTTTTAAATTTTCACTTATTGGCAGTGATAAAATTTTTTTTACAATTTTTTTTGCGTTCGTAACTCTTTTTTTAAATTTTTGAAATGGTTTTTGATCACAAATTAATATTGGATGCTGTATATTTGTTTCTATTTTGTTTTTAGATAAAAAATTTCTTAATTTATTTCTCTGATTTGCCTTAATAGTATATGCATAAAAAATATTGATATTTTCACTGTTACTCATTTTTGGACACGAAACTATATGTCCGAGATGTTTATTGTAGAATCTTGCATTTTTATTTCTTATTTTTATTATTTCTTTAAATTTTTTTAAATTTTCAACAAGGATAGCGCTTTGTATTTCATCCATTTTGGAATTTAAACTTGGAATTTTACAATATTTTTTATTAATCATTCCAGAATATTTTAATATTTTAATTGTTTCATAAATTTTTTTATTGTTCGTTAATATACTTCCGGCCTCACCATATGCAGACAAAACTTTCATTGGATTGTGGCTAATTGCAGAAATAGTTCCAAAACTTCCAGACATTTTATTTTTATATGTCGCGCCAAAGGATTGCGATGCATCCTCAATAAGAAAAAGTCTATTTTTTTTACAAATTTTTAATATTTTGTCCATCTGACAAATCGTTCCAGTAAAATTCACACACAAAATAGCTTTAGTTTTCTTGTTAATTAAACTAGATATGCTTTCAGGAGAGATATTTAAATCTTCATCAATATCTGCAAAAACAGGTTTAGCACCTGATATTAAAATAGCATTTGCAGGTGAGATCCAGCTTAAAGGTGTTGTAATTATTTCGTCGTTTTTTTTTAAATTTAAAGCTTTTAGCGCAAGAAATAGCGCATCTGTTCCAGAACTTAACCCTATACAGTACTTTCGTCCAGATATTTTAGACATTTTCTTTTGAAATTCATTCAATTTTTTTCCATCTATAATTTTTCCGTACTTAAAAATGTTATTAATTGAAGATAGATATTTTTTTTTTAAATAATCGTCCTTAATTGCGAGATCTAAAAACTTTACTTTCATTAAATTGCTAAGAATAATTTTTTATTAAATTTACTGATATATTAATTCTAATTATTTATATTGATAGTATTTTAGTTAAAGTAAATAAATTCATAATCTCCAGTGTATCCAGAGTTTTTTAATAACCATTTCCACGAATTGACACAAATTAGTGTTTCTGCTGTTAAAGCCCAACACTGAAGATTGAATTGTTCTTTTTCGTTTCTGTAAGATTCAACACATATAAATTTATATTTCCCCACTCTTTCAATTTCTTTAAGACATTGATTTAAATTTTTTAATTTTAAATTATGAAGTGTGTTAATTGAAATTACCAAATCAAAAGATTTGTCATCAAAATTTAATTTTTTATTTATGTCGAAAATCTTTATATTATTTTTCACTTCGATTTTTGCGTTGTCTTTTGCATATTTAGAAATATCTATTCCATAAATTTTTACATTTTTAATTATTTTTCTAATCTCATATAAAAGATAACCTTTTCCACAACCAACGTCTAAAATCTTGGATTGGTCATTAAGAGAATAGTCATTTATTAATTTTTTTGCGAGTGCAGCGTGGTATCCTTTTATATATTTGTATCCACCATACCCATATTTTCTGTCTCCATCCCAGTAATTAAATCCATATTTTTTTGCAATAGACATGCATTTAATTTTATTATTGTTCATTCTTTCCAAATAATTTCTTGAAGTTTTTATATGTTTAAAAGTTACATAATTCTTTAGCACTCCTTTTCTGATAGAAGAATTTTTTGTATTTATAGTTTGATTTTTTAGTAAGAAAATTTTTTCAATATTTATAAAATCATTTTTATTTTTAACGGAAATATTCTCAACAACAAAATGAATTTGTTTTTTATATTTAATTATAGAATTATATACTCCGTGCCGTTCTTTTTTTTTAGTCGGAAGTTGGAATAAGCTATAAAAAATTATACCGTCATAATTCTTCAAGTCATGTACCAACTCAGACAATACATGCGCGCTTCCTTCAATGGCATATTCAGTTGCGCTCATTAAAAAAATAATATTATTTTTTGTGCAATAATCTCTAATTACTATATTCTGTATATGCTGAGGGACCCTTTCTCCTAAAAATGGTCTACTAAAAATGTAGCCTTTAAGTTTCATTATTTGTTAAATGGGTATTCAAAATTCATTCCAATTTCGCTTATTGCTCTTGTAGTTATAGGTAAGAAAAATTCGCCCACTTTTTTATCACCATAAGGTGAAAAAAAACTTTTAAATCTACAGTTCATTGACCATCTTGTTTCTTTTTCTATATTTACTACGTTACCATGAGGTAACGCTTGATTAAAAATTAAGAATTGTCCGTACTTAACATCTAACCATCTAACTTTGTTTTTTACCGATCTAAATATATCTTTACTGCTTGAATATTTTTTTTTTTGCATAACTTTTTTAAAATCTGCGTAATTTTTCTGTTCTAGAATGTACATAGATTTTGTTCCATAACAATTAACTAAAGGAATCCACAAATTAATTTCATAAGGAGAATCCCCGGACCAAACATCGGAATGTATAGGAAGCAGTGAGCTATTGTCGTTTGGCAATTGAATGCTTAAATTTATATTCTTTTGCATCATTAACTCATTTCCAGCAAGAGTATATAGCGCTTGTCTTGCAATATTAAAGTAATGGTATCTTAGATTTTTATCTTTGTTTATTTTACTAATTATGCCAAGCCTAAAATTGTTTAAAGCTTCTGTAGATATTTTTTCATGTGTTTTATTTAAATTTAAATTAGCGTTTTTTTTTAACTGTTGCTTGATAGCTTTTGATATAAGTAACTTTATATATTTTAATGAAAACATATTCTCAATTTTAGAAATAATATAACCATTTTCTAAAAAAGCTCTGGTTTCCTTTTGTTCTTTTTTATTTAAAAAATTCATTTCCAAATTATTTAAGATGCTAATATTATTTTATATAAAACGTCTGTCTACAATAAATATAAAATTAAAATAATAATTTATTGATTGGACTAAAATTTATTTTTAATTGTTATATCGTTTTTGAGGCTTATGAAATTAGGCCCGTTTTTTTTATAACTCTTAAGAATATATTTTTCAGTTTCATTGCCATTTTTTGGAAAATAGGAGTCAATATTTTTGAATAAGCTCATTAGTTTTTTTGCGTTAATTTCACTATGGGTGGGCCCCAAGTGAGGATAATCGGCGAACCCAATAAGCTTAACATTTACGTTTTGTTGATCAATGTCTAATTTTATTTGCTCAAATGGTCTTTCAATAAGAAAAGGTGTAATAGTATAAACCCATGGTTTTAATCCTTCCAAAGCAAGTCCTGACGCAACGCCAATCAAGCTCTGTTCACAAATTCCTAGGTTAAAAAATCTTTTCGGATGTGTTTTTCTAAAATCGTCAAAAATACCATATCCAATATCCCCAACTAATAAAACAATATTTTTATCTTTTTTCGCTAGTTCATTTATAATTTTTCCAAATCGCCTTCTCATAATCCTAATCGTTTTTTACCAATTTTTATTTCTTCACCTGCTAGTTTTCGTGCATGCCAAACAGGATCATTTTCAAACTCTTTTATTCCTTTGCCTTTAATAGTATTCATTAGGACAACTGTAGGTTTGTTCTTGATATTTTTTTTCTTTAAAGAAGAAATCATTGATTTAAATGAATGCCCATCTTTCACATTGATACAATGCCAATTAAATGATTTAAATTTTTTAGCCAAGTCATGAAGAGGCAATGCGTCATTTAACCTGGATAGAGCTTGTATTTTGTTGTAGTCTATAAGTAATACTAAATTGTCTAACTGGTGTTTTGAGGCAATAAGCAAGGATTCCCATGTCGTACCTTCTTGGCATTCTCCGTCACTTAACATTACGTATATTCTACCCTTTGCTTTTTTTATTTTTCTTGCAAAAGCCATGCCCGTAGCAATAGGCAATCCATGACCTAAACTGCCGGTAGTGCAATATATTCCATTTTTCGGATCAATTTCTAAATGAGTTGTAAGTTTAGGATTTAATCCTTTTTCTTTTAACAGCAAGCATAATGGAAATGATGAATGGGATTTGCTTAACACAAATTTATCATTTTTCTTTAAAATAATTTCGTAAAGGGAAATAAGAGTTTCAATCATTGAAAAACTACCCCCTAAATGAGCCTCTCCTTTTTCGACGAAGGCTAAAAAAGTATCTCTTCGAAGTTTTTTTGCTTTTTCTTTTAGATTTACAAAATTCATATATTTATTTTAGATTGATAGATTGCATTTTTTTAATGTTAAAATAGTTTTCGTTAGTTAATGAATTTATTAATATTTTTTTTTCAAATGCAATTTTTAAGTCTTCTACGGCATTTAAAATATTATATTTTGTAAAAAAACCTAATTCATTTTTAATTTTTTCTGAAGAAATGTGATAAGATCTATTATCTTCTGACGGTAGTTTTTTAATTTTAACGTCTAATCCAATAACTTTTTGAACTTTATGAGCTAGTTGATTTACTGTAAGATTTTCAAAGCCAATATTAAAAATTTTTCTATTAATTTTTTGAGAGTCGGCACTGATAAATAATTCGTAGGCTCTTACCATATCTTGAATGTGAATGTTGGGTCTTAGTTGATCTCCGCCAAATATAGTAATTTCTCTATTGTGATAGGCAAGATTTGTTAAAATATTAACGACTAGATCAAGCCTTTGTCTAGGTGAATAACCACAGACTGTTGCTGGTCTAATAATAGTAGTAATAAAATTTTTATCATCAAATTCTAATAAAATTTTCTCGCAATAAGCTTTAAATTTTGAATAATCAGTTAATGGTTCAAGAGACATATTTTCGTTGACGTTCTTTTCTTTTTTAACCCCATAAACAGACGATGAAGATGCGTAAATAAATCTTTCAATTCCAGCTTTTTTTGATATTTCAACTAACGGTTTAAATGAATCTAGATTAATTTCTTTTCCTAATTTTGGGTTAAGTTCAAAACTCGGATCATTAGAAATGCACGCCAAATGAATTACAATTTCATGATCTTTTATTGCCTCTTTTAACATTTCAGTATTTCTAATGTCTCCTTTGATTATTTTTAATTTATCATTTTTTTTTAAAGTTTCTCCATACATCATTAAATCGAAAGATGTTATTTCGTAACCTTTGTTTAATAAATAGGGAGTTAAAACAGAACCAACATATCCCGCCCCACCTGTTATAAAGATTTTTTTCACTATTATTTTCTATTTTATAGTTAAAATAATTAAAACACATTACATGATTTGCATGTAAATTAATAATTTAATTTTAATTAAAAATATTTAAAGTATAAAACCTATGTAATTATCTAAAAAATTATTACTATTTTTTAAATTTTAAAAAATATTTTAAACAATAAAATTTATGAAATTTATTATTTACCAATTTACTAATAAAATTTTTAGAATATTTATTTTTTTTTCAGTTTATCTATTTTTTTTTTTAAAAAAAAATAAAAATAAATATTGTGTACAAGATGTAAACACCTATGGAGATAGTGTAATTTTTTACGATTTTATACGATTAAAAAATATTAATAATAAAAAAAAATATATACCAATAGTTCCTAATTTTAATTTACCCTTATCAATCGCTAGAATATTTTTTAAAGAAAAAGAATACGTTGTGTACAGGCAATATATTTACTTAGCTTTAATTTTTATTCTCAATTTATATTATTTTTTAATAAAAAAAAAAAATGGAAGTCTCTTAATAGATTTGAATAATATTTTAATTGTTGAGTTAAAAAAAAGAATTTACCTCAAGTATAATCAAAATATATCTTTTTATTCAATTTATGATCCAGCAAAAGATATAAATTTAATTAAAAATAAATCTTTTTTTTCAAAAAGTTTTGTAGAATCTTATATTTCTACAAAACAAGTTAATAATGTTTTTCCTATGTTAAAGGAATATTTTCATCTTAGATCTAAATTTGGACCTTTTAGTATTAATTTTTCTGAATCTAAAATTTTATTAGAAACACTAAAAATTACAAAAAAATATGTTTGTTTGTTTATAAGACCCTATCCAGATAGAGGAACTTATTCGTTCAAAAAAGATTTTGAGACAGATCCGAGAGCAAATTATGATTTAAATAGTTTTTTTGCTACAATTAATTTTCTTTTTAAAAATGATTATCAAATCGTTTTAATGGGTAATTTTAATAATAAATTTGTAAATAATAAAATTTTCAAAAAATGCATAAATTATAGAAATTCTATATATCAGAACCCGAAAAATGATTTTATTATTACTCAAAATTGTGATTTTGCTATAGCTGCACAAGGAGGGTATGTCGTTGTTCCTCCCGTTTTAGGTATTCCAACTTTGGCTATTAATACTGTTTATTTAGCTGGTCTTTATGATTATAAAAAAATTATGTATCATCCAAAATATTTTATAAAAAATAAGATAAAATATTTGAAATTAAGAGATATAATGAAATCACCTATTTTTTTTGAATTTAGTAAAAAACTTTTTAATTTGTACGACATAACATCAAGAGATATTAACTCTAATGATTTACTGTCGTCTGTGAAAAATTTTCTTTTTATGGTCAAAAAAAACGATTTTTTTAACAAAAGTAATAAAATTAATCTATTAAAAAAATATTTAAATCCATTGCATCTTAGATTCAATTTAAGCTTTAAATCTTTAATGCCTAACTATCTAGATAAAAATTTTTAATAACAAAAGAATTAATTTTATGCCTAAAGTATTAGTTACAGGAGGAGCTGGATTTATAGGAAGCCATTTAGTTGAGGAGCTTGTTAGAAGGAGATTTAAAGTTGTAGTTATTGATAATCTTTCGACTGGAAATATAAAAAATTTAAGTCATGTAATAAAAAAAATTTCTTTTTATAAAGAGGACATTTGTTCTTTTAAAATATTTAAATATTTTAATCAAGTTAATTATGTATTTCATTTGGCGGCATTAGCCGACATTGTCCCTAGCATTAATGAACCTAAAAAATATTTTAACGCAAATGTTTGTGGTACTGAAAATATTTTAAATATTTGTTTAAAAAAAAAAATTAACAAATTTATTTATGCAGCATCCTCATCTTGTTATGGCATAACAAATCATTTTCCAACTTCAGAAAATGATAAAATCGATACAAGGTATCCTTATGCTCTTACCAAGTGGATGGGTGAACAGCTAACTATGCATTATGGAAATGTTTATAAAATCCCAGTTGTTTCTTTGAGACTTTTTAACGTTTATGGCAACAGATCAAGAACATCAGGAGCCTATGGTGCTGTTTTTGGTGTTTTTCTCAAGCAAAAATTAGAAAAAAAACCCTTCACAGTAGTTGGTTCCGGCAGTCAGAAGAGAGATTTTACTTTTGTTAGCGACGTAGTGAGTGCCTTTATAGCCGCAATGAAAGTTAATATTAAACAAAAAATATATAATGTTGGGAGCGGGAGAACAGTATCTATTAGTAAAATTGTTAAAATTTTAGGTGGGAAAGTAATCTATATTCCTAAGAGACCAGGTGAACCTGACTGTACATTTGCTAATATAAAAAAAATAAAAAAAGAATTAAAATGGAATCCTAAAATTAGAATAGAAGATGGTATAAAAAAAATGTTAGAAAATATTAATTATTGGAAACAGGCTCCTTTGTGGACACCAAAATCTATATCTAATGCAACTAAAATGTGGTTTAAGTATCTTAAATAATTTAAAAGTTTTGTGAAAAAAATAATTTCTATTACAGATCTGCAAAAAAAAATTGCTGATTATAAAAATAAAAAAAATACAGTAGTTTTATGTCATGGAACATTTGATTTGCTTCATCTTGGCCACCTAAGACACTTTGCCGAAGCCAAAAAATTTGGCGACATACTTATAGTTACCGTAACTTCAGACAAGTATGTTATAAAAGGCCCAAACAGGCCACATTTTTCTATTAACCAAAGATTAGAAGCTTTGTCCTATATATCTGAGATTGATTTTGTTGCTTCAGTAGACTCGTTAGACGCTGTGAATTTAATAAGATTTTTAAAACCAAATATTTATTGTAAAGGACCAGATTATAAAAATTTTAAAAATGATTTGAGCGGAAAAATTTACCAAGAGATAAAATCTATAAAATCAGTTAAAGGAATGTTCAAAACAACCAAATCCGACACATTTAGTTCTAGTAACCTTTTAAATGAACATTTTGATATTTTTGAAGCAGATCAAAAAAATATCATTTTTAACATAAAAAAAAAACTAAAAAAAAATCCTTCAGAGTTAATAAATAAACTTTCCGATTTAAAAGTTTTAGTTATCGGAGAAACAATAATTGATAATTATATTTATTGTGATCCGATAGGTAAATCTGGAAAAGATCCTATACTAACATTTAAAAAGTTAAACGAAAATTCTTATTTAGGAGGGGTTTTAGCTATTGCAAAAAATATTTCAGATTTTGTAAAAAAAGTTACAATTATCTCTTCAATAGGAGAAAAAAATGAATATAAAAAACTTATTATTAAAAATTTAAACAAAAAAAATGTAATTTGCAAATTTTTTAATAAAAAAAACTCTTCAACAATTATTAAAACAAGATATTTGGATCATACAAATTATAATAAAGTTTTTGCGATATATAATATTGATGATAATAACTTTGAAAAAAAAACTGATACTAAGATTTTGTCATTAATTAAAAAAGAGTCTAAAAAACATGATATAATTTTAGTTTCTGACTATGGTCATGGTTTTTTTTCTGACAGTATCGTCGATTACTTTAATAACATAAATAATTTTAAAGCCTTGAATACTCAAATTAATTCATCAAATCTAGGTTACCACGGTTTAAATAGATATAAGAACTTAGACTTGTTAATTATTAATGAAAGAGAAATTAGATTTGAACTAAGAGACCGAAACTCAGAATTAAAGTTGTTAATAAAAAGACTTGCGTTTCAAAAAAACGTTAAATGCTTAGTTGTAACTATAGGAAGTAATGGTGCGATTATGTATTTAAAAAAGTATAATTCATTTTATGAATGCCCAGCCTTTGCCGGTAAAGTTATTGATAAAGTTGGCGCTGGAGATGCCATGTTATCTTTATTGTCATTAGCTATAAAAAAAAATTTTGACCCTAATTTTAGTCTTCTTTTTGGCTCCCTGGCAGCTGCAAATAATGTAGAGTCAATTTCAAACAGCGTATCATGCAGCAAGAGTATGATCTTAAAAAATTTGAGTAGTGTATTTAAGTAAAGTATTTTCTAAACTAATCAAATTATTAATAAATTATAACCACTAATAATTTTTAAAAGTTTTATTTTTTAATAAAACTAGAGTATTGCTGTCCTCTTCCCCACCAATTTTTAAAATCCGTAAAAATTTTATTGCTTAGGATGTTTGTCATTTGTAATTTTTGATTAATAAATTTAGGTAAATCCATAATATAGTCATTAATAGAATTTTTTGTAATTTGGAACTCTTTTGGCAAAGCTTGTTCTATATTTTTAAGTATGTATAAAAAATTATCAATTTTTTTATAACTATTAGTTTTAATCATATTATTATGAACTTTACAGGCCATGACGCTTAAAAACTCTATATTTTCTAATTTTTTATTATCTATTTTTAAAACATCAAACAAAGGTACTCGGTAATCAAGAAAACTTGTTTCTATTCTAGAGTATTGCTCTTTTAGTAAATCATTAGTGTTTTTATTTTTAATTTTGACATGTTTATACCATCTATCGTCAATTAAAAAACTTGGTTGGCTTTGGTAAAAATAAAAATTTTTCTCCAAACAATCTAAGGCATCTGAAATGTTAAAAATAATTTTGTCACCGCTATATTCGCTTAAGATAGAATCTAGCACCCAATCTCTTATAGGTCTTGTAGACGAATTTAAACTTTTTAAATGGGGATAAAAAATATTTGAAGCCATATTTATACTTTCCTCAAAATTGTAACTTTCCTTAATAATTTTAATTCTCAAAAGTCGTCTACAAACTTCTGACAATAAAGAACATCCAGAGTGCGTTGTTGTAATTAATATGCCGTTTTTTTTGACAGAATTTGATATATGTTTTAGCATTTTTGCTGGTTTTAATTGCCCAGGTATAATTCCTTCTGCAATTGCACAATCAAACTTTTTTTTATTTTTGTAATTAAAAATATCTAATTTATTAATTACAATTTTTTTTGAGTTAATTTTTTTATTTCTTATTTTTTTTTTTAATTCATCAACGCTTTTATTAGAAGCGTCAACGAATACATATAATTTGGGTTTAAAAAAACTTGTAGCTACTGCATTCCATCCGCCACCCGGACCAAATTCAATTATTTCTTTATTGTGAAGAAAATTTAAAGGCAGACCTAATGTTGTGTATAAATAATTCCTTTGAAATAAAAATTGCTTAAAATTTTTTATATTTTGGCTGGTGGGAATAATGTTATGTTTGTTATAATAATCTACAAATGGTCGTTCTTTGGAAATTTTGAGTGTCAATTTTAAATTTAATTATAAGTTATTTTAAAATAAAAAAAATCATTATATAGAATTATAAAATACTATAATATAAAATAATATAAATTGTTTCAGTTTTTAAACATCAATCTAAATGAAAAATTTTAAAAAAGACAGTTCTGGAAATACAACGGCTTTTTTTTTTAAAGACAAAATATCAATTATAAATAAGAAATTATTAAGTAACTTTGTTAGTTACTCAAAGATTAAAAAAGATAATATTCGATTATGTTTGCATAGTACAAAAAAAGATAATCTTCATAGCATGTTGGTTCTGCTTCACAAAAGAAACAATAGTGATAATCCTCATAAACATTTAAAAAAAAGCGAAGTATATCAAATACTATTAGGAAAGATTAAAATAACTTTATTTTTAAAGAAAAGTAAGAAATATATTATTTTAGATAAAAATAAACCGATTATTAAAATTCCAAATAATATATTTCATTTAGTTCAATCAATTTCTAATATTTCAATTTTTCATGAGACCAGAGTTGGTCCTTTTGAAATAGGTGATACTAAATTTTTTAAAGATTAAAATTAATATTACATGTCAAAAAAAATATTTTTATATTTAAGTTTGCTGATATTAATTTGTGTGGGAGCTAAAAATCTTATTTATGCGTATATAAATTTTAGTGGTTACGGGACACATGACGATTGTGGATTATCAGAATGGCTTATAAATTATCAAGGGGGGTTTACCAGAAGAGGAATAGCTGGAGAAATTTTTTTTTACATCTCTAAAATTTTTCTTATACCAGCAAATTATTTATGGCTAGCAATTACATGTTTTTCTTATTTGTATTTATTAATTTACTTTATTAAGAAAACTAAAAATCAATTTAAATTAGAATTAATCATTTCGGCTATTTTGCTTGGAATGCCAATTTATACCAATTTTTTTTGGAAAAAGGATGTATTTCAGCTACTATTACTTTTATTAGGTCTAGTAATTTTTAAAAAAAAACTTAACTCACTTTTAAAAATAACACTTATTAACTTAATATGTATTTTTGGACTATTAAATCATGAGTCCTTCATGTTTTACGCGGTTCCTCCTTTATTTTTTTTATCTTTATCTTTATGGAAAGAAAAGCAATCTATTATATTAAAAATATTTAAATCAATACTTTCGTTTTCCTTTATTTTTGTAACTTTTTTTATGTTATTTTATGCATCTTTATATTTAACAGATGAGAGCTTATCAAAAAAAGCTTTTCTAGTTCTTCATTCTTGGGACACTTTATGGTTAAAAGTTGAAGGAAAAATTCCAACTGATCTCAGTTGCTTTACCTTTCTCTCTCATGTTGACATAAATACTAAAATTAGTAGATTTGGTTTTTTTACATTAATTTGGTTTGCATTAATTCTTATTTGTTTTTATTCTTTTATAAACTTTTCTATTAGAGTTAATCTCAACAGAAAAACTAATTTAATAAAAATACTACTAAGCCAATTAGTTTTTCTTTTACCATTATTCTATACAGCCGGAGATTGGAGTAGATGGATATTCTTTTGGACCACTAGTTCTTTATTAATTTATTTAGAAGTTAAGAATTATTATTTGTATAATTTTCGTTTTTTTGATAATTTTTTAAAAGTAATATTAAATTCAAAAATTTTTAATTTTAGATCTAAAACTTGGCCGCTACTTTTTTTAGGCTTCCCTTATGTTGATTATTATATAAGTAGTTTCAAAGATTATATGTGGGTTACACCTATTGGGAAATTATTAGCAGGAGTTTATAAATTATTTATCTGGACAATTAAGATTTTTTCTGGTCATTAATATTTAATAATTAATTTAAAAATCACATGGGTCTTATAAATATAGGTGCAGAACTTTTATTTCATGAAAATAAATACAAAAAAATTTCGGGAAATTTTCTATCAATAGGTAAGCAACTTAATACTATTAGCTATAATCATTTAGTACCGATATTAGAAAAATACGAGATGGATAAAAAGAAATTTTATCAAGCTTATAAAAAAGAAAAAGATTCTACAACCAGACACACGTTGGGCAACATTTATGACCATACTTTTTATTCATGTTTTGCGGATATTAAATATAGATGCGCGGATATTTCTAGCTATGAAGGAGCTGATCTAATCCATGATTTTTCTAAACCAATTCCTAAAATTTTTTATAATAAGTTTGATACTATAATCAATTTTAGTTCTATGGATAATATGTTCGATCCAGTGACATTCCTCCGAAGTACATCGCAAATGTTAAAAAATAGTGGAAGAATTATGCATTTGGAAGTAGCTGGACATTATCCCGGTGCTTATTTGATGTACACCCCCGAATATTTTTTCTCTTATTATGCAAATAATAATTTTAAAGATTGCAAAGTATATTTGCTTGTAACAAAAGGTTGCTATAACAAAAATAGATTCTTAAATAAATTCGATATATTTTTGTACTCTCCATACTTTACAAGGTCAAAAAGTTACGACTATTCAAAAGCGTGCAGAACTATTCCCGAGACAATGTATGTTATGATTGTAGCTGAAAAACAAAAAACTTCTACTTCGAATAAAATACCAATGCAAATGCAATTTTTACCAAAAAAACATTTTGATTGGAGAAGTAAATATAAATTATTTTGCAAAAATAAAAGGCCAATTATGAAGTTTTCAAAAAAACAGCCTTATGTGCTTCCATACAACTCTAATCATTATAAGTATATAGGAAGTTATTAATATTATTTTACAGAAAAAATTTGTAACTTAAAATTAAATTATCCAAAACTTAAATATGAAAAAAATTTTTTTTAGTAATTATTTCAAAAAATTTAACTTAGTTTTAAATAATTTAGACACTAATTATTTATACAAATCAGCAAAATTAATTATTAAACATCATAAAATCGGTGGACGAATAATTATTGCTGGGAATGGGGGGAGCGCTTCTATAGCTTCTCATATTTGCGTGGATTTTGCTAAAGAATTGTCCATCAAAGCAGTTAATTTTAATGAAGCAAATTTAATTACTTGTTTTGCAAATGACTTTGGATATGAAAATTGGTTGAAAAAAGCATTAGAAATATATACTCAAAAAAATGATTTAGTTTTTTTGATTAGTAGCAGTGGGAATTCACCTAATATTATTAATGCCGCAAAGTATCTAAGAAGCAAAAGAATAGGCTTAATAACATTATCAGGATTTAATAAAAACAATAAATTAAAGAAAATAGGAAACATAAATCTTTGGTGTAATTCTGATTTATATAATTTCGTAGAAATGGCGCATTATGTATGGTTAGTTTCAATTGTGGATTCTTTGAAGAAATTTAATTTTAGCAAATAGCTTACAGTAGTGAAAAATAATAGAAATAAAAAAATTTTTTGTTTTGATTTAGATAATGTTATTTGTGCTACCAACAAAAATTATTATTTAAAATCCAAACCAATAAAGCATTCTATAAATATTATTAATAAACTTTATGAAAAAGGTTTCGTAATAAAAATATTTACTTCAAGATACATGGGTCGGTCTAATGAAAATGTAAAAACTGCAATTTCAAAAGGCTATAAATTTACTGAAATACAATTAAAAAAATGGGGTATCAGATACCATAAATTAATTTTTGGAAAGCCATCATTCGACTATGTAATCGATGATAAATCAATTCATTTTAAAAAAAATTGGCAAAATTTATTAGAAAAAAAATTTATTTCAAAAAGTTAAAATTATTTATTGTTTTATTGATAAATAAAAATTTTTTAGAAATTCTTTAATTAGAAATAGAAAAAAAAAAAATTTATTTTTAACATTCATTTTAGGATAATCATTACAAAGGTTTAAATATAAATCCCTTAATTGTGTGTTATGCCAAATATTCAGTTGTTCAAATTTTTTAATTGAATTTTCTTGAAATAATTTATTAAATTTAATAAACCAAAATTCTTTCGTATCTATATATATATCACTGAAATATTCATGAGGTATATGGCTTTGCCAATCAGTATTAATTTTTTTTAATTTTGGAAAATTTTCAAAATTTGTATAAAAAAACATTCTGTTAATTGCAGGTTCCGACATTTTTTCTATCAACAAATGCTGACACATATTCCAAGCTTGTTTCAATTGAAAATTATTCCAATTAGCAAATTGAAAATGCATAACTGCACCCTCTGCCTCATCTATATAAATAGTGTTATTTTTTGTTATATTTCCAGGTGTCCTAGCATAGCCAAAAACATTAGAAAGATTGTCTTTTAAATTATCGCAAAATATAAAATCTTTATAAATGTGACTCCAGATACTTTTTTTATCTACTCTATACATAGAGTGATTTTTCCACATAGGCAGCCATTTAAGCATAATTTTATCACCTGGCTTCATAGATGAAATGTAATTATTGTAATTTTTTACAAAAGGATAAGTAAAAGCCTCATCCGTATCTAAAAAGATAAAGTGTGATCCGTTATGCTTTCTACCTAGCGACAGTAGTTCAATTACAGGAGCGTTAGTTCTAATTGTAGGATTTTTTTTTTCTAAAAAATACCTATAAATTTTTTTATCTTCAAAATTCTTTAAAATTAAATCATTTTTGTCATTAGGGTAGTCAAATAAAATGATAATTTCATCAACAATCTCATAAATACTTTTTATACTAATTTTTAAAAAGTTAATATTAAGTTTGTCTTGAAGGACAGGATACAACGCTATTATTTTCATACACTGTTAATTTTTTATTTTTTTAATAGCAAAAATAATTTCTGTACTTTTTTTCATTAATTTTTTTGCTAAAATTAAATTATTATATTTTTTATTTATAATAATTTTTTTATAAAAATTATTATATAAATTTAGAATTGGATAATCTTTCTTATAAGAAATATATTTAATTTTTTGATTAATTTTATTATGAATTTTTAATTTTTTATTTGTATCGTCATATTCGATATAATATTTATTTGTATGTAAATAGATTAATCTAATATTTTCGTTTTTTTTAGAATTTCTTATATATACACTAACATCAGTTTTTTTATATAAAAAATTTATATTTAAATTTTCAAAAAAAAAATTTTTTTTATTTTTTATTTAATTAAAATTTTTAATT
>Ga0214921_10004625_pt1 | contig 20111 bp, 19 predicted proteins | sample LL1505_MetaG_FD_177992 | JGI IMG/M metagenome (GOLD analysis project Ga0214921, IMG submission 177992) | Freshwater microbial communities from Lake Lanier, Atlanta, Georgia, United States - LL-1505 | ecosystem: Environmental > Aquatic > Freshwater > Lake | place: USA: Georgia | collected...
TTGCAGCCACCGTAGTCGCTCGGGTCGTGTTGGGCCAAAAAATCTGTTGCGCTGATATGCCCGCTTAACCAATGCATGGGCAGGTCACCACGGCTCAAGCGAGCGGGTAAGGGCAAGGCTTCGCGCACATTGGTCAACATGGCCACGCGGCCTTCGGGCGTGCAGCCCAGCCAGGTGCCGCCGGCCTGCAAGTCGCGTCCTGACAAAATAGTGGCTCCCTGATCGCTGGTCCAGCGGGCCAGCGGCAAAGTAGCCCGCTCACGGTGCTCATCCCGGTTCGATGCCAGCACCAAGGGCCAGCGTTCTGAGGCGCCAAGCGCTAAAACCAGTAGGCACATGCTCAGCGATTAAATGTCTTCGAGCAAGGGGTAGGGCAGTGGCAGCAAGCTCAAGGTTGCGCCACCGGCAGAGCTGGCGTGCAGACTGCCGCTGGCGGCCGCAGAGGTTTGAATGGAAATGATCGCGTCGAAACCGCCATCGGGCGCGCTGCAGGCGGCTGCCACCAGGCCACAGGGTTGGTCGGGGTCTGCGCTGTTAAAAATTTCCTGACCACTGCGCAGCGCCGCCCCAGAGTGGGCCAGATAGGCGCGACGCTTGAGCGTGCCGCGAAACTGGCTCCGTGCGACCACCTCCTGGCCGGGGTAGCAGCCTTTTTTGAAGCTCACGCCGCCAACTGATTCGTAGTTCAGCATTTGCGGCACAAATGCTTCAAAAATAGGCTGTGTGAGCATGGCAACTCCCGACCGCACACTGACCCAGCCCCAGGCTTGCGGCGTGATGGCCGGGCTATCAGGAAGGGGCGTACCTACCGGGGCACACCAAAAAGCGCGTAATACACCTGCCCCCCCGGGGAGTACCACGACATTGGCCGGTCCGGCATCGGTTTTAGCCCAGGTCTGCCGGCCGTCTGCGCCCTGCAATGCGACCGCGTCACCCATCAGACCGATCAGGCTGAACTCCGGCGTGGCGTCGCTGAGTTTGGCTTTGGCGCGCAATACAAACATGGACAAACGCTTGAGCGTGGTGGCCAGCAAGTCGCGGCTACAGACTAGGAGCACTTCTTGAGGGCTGCGTTTGAAGACGATAAAGCTGGCCTGCATGCGCCCTTTGGCATTGCAAAAGGCCGCAAGTCTAGCCTCGTCCAGGCTAGCCTGAAGCACATCCTGGGTCAGCTGGCCCTGTAAAAAAGTGGCGGCGTCTTCACCTGACACGCGAATCACGCCCATGTGATTGAGTTCGAGCTGACCCGAAAAACTCCAGGCGGGCAAGGTTGGGGGCGCTGTAGAAGTAAATGTAGGCATGGCTGAATTATCATAGCCAACAGGTTTTAATGATGTCTTTTACTAAGGTGGACTTCTGGTGCGTCGTTTCTTGTCGGGTTTGTTCATGCTGGTGTTGGCCGTTGGCCTGCTTTTTTCCAGTGCGGCGCTGTGGTGGCTCAACGCTCCCCTGACGCTGCAGCCCTTGCGTGGCAGCCTGGTGGTGGACTTGGAGATTGAGCCAGGCACGCGTGGCCGTGAGTTGGCGCAGGTCGTGGTGGCCAGCGGCGTGCAAACCTCGTCGAACTGGCTTTATGGCTGGTTTCGCTTGTCAGGTCAGTCCCGCCAGATTCGCGCTGGCAGCTATGAAATTACCCCCGGTACCACCCCGCGCAGTTTGCTGCGCATGCTGGTGCGTGGGGAAGAAACGCTCAAAACCATCAGCCTGCCCGAGGGCTGGAACTTCAAGCAGGTCCTCACAGCACTGCAAAATGCTGAGCAGCTGCGCCCCGACACGCAGGGCATGAGTGCTGAAGCGATCATGGCCAAAATTGGCAAACCCGGCCTGCACCCTGAGGGTCGTTTTTTTCCGGACACCTACACCTACGCCAAAGGAAGCAGCGACCTGGCCATTCTCCAGCGCGCCGCCCGTGCAATGGACAAACGTCTGGCCAGCGCCTGGGCGCAGCGCAGCCCGGACACCCCGCTGCAATCGGCAGATCAGGCATTGATCTTGGCCAGCATTGTCGAAAAAGAAACCGGCAAACCTGGCGACCGGGCTACCATAGGCGGTGTTTTCAGCAACCGCTTGCGCATAGGCATGCTGCTGCAGACAGACCCCACTGTGATTTACGGCATGGGTGAAGCCTTTGATGGCAATCTGCGCAAACGTGATCTGCTGACAGACACGCCTTACAACACCTACACCCGCGCCGGTTTGCCGCCATCACCCATAGCCATGCCCGGACGCGCAGCGCTGCTGGCAGCTGTGAAACCGGCCCGAACCGATGCCTTGTACTTTGTGGCCCGGGGCGATGGCAGCAGCCAGTTCAGCGTCACGCTGGAAGAGCACAACCGTGCCGTGAACAAATACATACGGGGTCGCTGAACCGTGAGCGTGCCGTCCGGCCTTTTCATCAGTTTTGAAGGCATTGATGGTGCTGGAAAGTCCACCCACATCAGTGCCTTGGCACAAGCCTTCAAGGCGCAGGGCAGGGCTGTCACACTGACCCGGGAGCCCGGCGGTACGCCGCTGGCCGAGAAGCTGCGTTCGCTGGTGCTGCAGGATGCTATGGACCCTTTGACCGAAGCTTTACTGATGTTTGCGGCCCGCCGTGACCACTTGGACTGCGTCATCCTGCCTGCGCTGGGGCGTGGCGATGTCGTCTTATGCGACCGTTTTACAGACGCGACTTTTGCCTACCAGGGCGGTGGCCGCGGCTTTGATGAAGGGGTGCTGAGCCAACTCGAGCGCATGGTGCAAACAAAGGCTGACCAGGCAGCGCTGGTGCAGCCTGCTCTGACAGTCTGGTTTGACCTGTTGCCCGAAGAGGCGGCCAAGCGACTTGCTGGTGCCCGTGTGCCGGACAAATTTGAGTCGCAGCCGCTGGCTTTTTTTCAGCGTGTGGCAGACGGCTATGCCCGCCGGCTGCTGGCTGAACCTGCGCGCTTTGCGCGTATCGATGCAGCGCAAACCCAGGCGGCGGTATGGCAGTCGGTGTTGGCGGTTTTTATAGCCAATGGCTGGCTCAAGTGAGCAACAGCGCCCCCGTGAAGGCCGTCCCTGCACTGGCACCCTGGCTGCAGGACCAGCTGCAAAGCCTTCTGTCGCAACGCGGGCATGCCTGGCTTTTGAGCGGGCCATCGGGCCTGGGGCAGTTTGAACTGGCGCTGGCTTTGGCCAGGGCTTGGTTGTGCGAAGCCCCTACGCCCCAAGGCGCCTGCGGTCTCTGCGGCAGCTGCCACGCGGTGGACGTGCACACCCATGCTGACCTGTGCATGCTCATGCCTGAAACGCTTTTTTTGGAATTAGGCTGGCCTCTGGACCAGAAAACCCAGGAAGAACTGGACGCTAAAAAACGCAAACCCAGCAAAGAGATCAAGGTGGATGCTGCACGCGAAGCAGTCAGCTTCACGCAGTTCACTCGCTCGCGTAGCGACACCAAAGTGGTGCTGGTTTTTCCGGCAGAGCGCATGAACACCATCACGGCCAATACATTGCTCAAGACCCTGGAAGAGCCGCCCGGCGAGGTCAAGTTTGTGCTGGCGACCGAGGCGACGCAGCAGCTCTTGCCCACCATTCGCAGCCGTTGCCAGTCTCACGCCATGCGCTGGCCCGGCTTTAAAGAGAGCCTGGCCTGGCTAAACCGGGTTAGCGCCGAGCACTATGCCCCTGCTGCAGACGGCGATGAGGGCGGCAAAAGTGTCAAGACCGCCAAGGCAGCGAGCCAAGCGGCGCCCCCCCAGCCCGATGATTTGCGTGTATTGCTCGCAGCGGCGGGTGGCCGCCCTGCGGATGCGCTGGAATGGGTGCGCGGTGGTGCTTCAGCCCAAGCTGCGCGCGACTGGCGTGCACTGCCCAAAGCCATGGCTCGCGGCGATGTCAGTGCTTTGGGCGATTTGACCCCGCCCATGGTCGTCGATGCCTTGCAAAAGCTGTGTCATGACATGTGGACTGTCAAGCTGGGTGCACAGCCGCGGTTTTTCAGTGCGTCGGACTTGCCTTTGCCTGCGCAACGCCCCGGCGCCAACGCCGCTTTGCCTGCGGCGAGCCCGGCCAGTTTGTTCGCGCTAGCGTCCTGGTCCAAAGAATTGGCTACCACCAGTCGAACCGTCGAGCATCCTTACAACCCCGGCTTGATGCTGGAGGCGCTGGTCTGCCGTGCCAGTCTGGCGCTCAATACGCGCTAGGCCTTGGCCCTGAACCCACGCTCAATTTCAGATTTTTCAATGTTCACAGACTCACATTGCCACCTTAATTTTCCGGAGCTCAAGGGCGATCTGCCGCAGATACGTCAGGCCATGCAAGCGGCCGGTGTTGATCGTGCGATGGTGATCTGCACCACACTGGAAGAGTTTGACGAGGTGCATTCGCTGGCCCTGTCTTACGATAATTTTTGGTGTACCGCTGGCGTTCATCCGGACAACGAAGGCGTGCGCGAGCCCTCGCTAGACGATCTTTTAAGCCGAGCAGCCTTGCCCAAAGTGCTTGGTATTGGTGAAACCGGGCTGGATTACTTTCGCTTGGGCGAGCGCAGCGTTGCCGACATGGCCTGGCAGCGTGAGCGCTTTAGAATTCATATTCGTGCCGCTCGCCAAACCGCCAAACCCTTGATCATTCACACACGAAGCGCCTCAAAAGACACTTTGGAGATCTTGAAAGAGGAGGGTGAAGACGCTGGAATCGGCTCTGCAGGGGGCGTTTTTCATTGCTTCACTGAAACTCAGGACGTGGCCCGTGCAGCCTTAGATTTGGGGTTTTACATTTCCTTTTCCGGGATTTTGACCTTCAAAAACGCCGCCGACTTGCGTGAAGTGGCTTCTTTTGTGCCTATGGACCGCATGCTCATCGAGACCGACAGCCCCTATCTGGCGCCCATGCCCTACCGTGGTAAAACTAACAATCCCTCGTATGTGCCTCTGGTTGCCCAACAAATTGCAGAGCTCAAAAGCCTGCCTATCGAGACTGTTGCCGAAATGACAAGTCTGAATTTCGAACAGCTTTTTTTGCGAACTGACGGCCACTGATCCCGTCACAGACAGCGCATGAAAAATCCAATAATTTACTTTAAGTTTGTCTTTATTGGCCTTGTTTTATATGGATTTTCTACCTGCAAAGCCGGCTCCTACGAAGACTATTTCAAGGCCATTAAACAAGACGATGCGCTGACCGTTCAACGCTTGATACAGCGCGGTTTTGACCCTAACACCCTGGACCCTGAAGCTCGCCACGGGCTCATCATGGCCATTGCCGAGCCCTCACTCAAAGTCGCGAAGGTGCTGATTGAGGCCAAGGGAACGGACCTTAATTTTGTCAATCAGGCCGGAGAAAATGCCCTGATGTATGCGGCGCTCAAAGGCCACTTGTCTTTGGCCAAGCTCTTGATAAGCAAGGACGCAGACGTTAACAAGGCAGGCTGGACGCCGCTACATTACGCGGCCACCCAAGGTGATGTTCAACTGGTTCGGCTTTTGCTGGACAACCATGCATTTGTGAACGCCCAATCGCCCAACGGCACAACACCTTTGATGATGGCTGCCCAGTACGGCAGTGCCGCCGCTGTTAGACTTTTGCTGGATGAAGGCGCTGAGCCTTTGTTAAAAAATGAACAAGGTCTAAACCCTCTGGATTTTGCCCGGCTTGGTAACCGCGTTGATGCACAGGCACTTATTTCCGAGTCCATTTTGCGCCTGCTGCCCAGAGGCAAATGGTGAAAAGATCTTTTAAATCTGTTCTACTATGTATATTATGTTAACTAAATTCCAGGCTTCCTTTTTTGAAATGCCAAGCTGAGGATTGATTGCTGATAGGAAGCCCGAGATGACCGCCTACCCCCATATGCTCGCCCCCTTGGACCTTGGCTTCACGACCTTGAAAAACCGCGTGATCATGGGGTCCATGCACGTCGGTCTTGAAGAAGCCAAGGACGGTTTTGCACGCATGGCCGCTTTTTATGCAGAGCGTGCCAAAGGTGGCGTCGGCTTGATAGTCACAGGCGGCATAGCACCCAATGACCGGGGACGCCCGATGCCAGGCGGCGCTCGCATGACAAACCAGGCTGAGGCCGATAAACACAAAGTAGTCACCCAGGCAGTGCATGAAGCCGGCGGCAAGATCGCCATGCAAATACTGCATTTCGGTCGCTACGCTTACCACCCTGAATTGGTGGCTCCGAGCGCCTTGAAGGCTCCAATCAATATGTTTCGCCCGCATGCCCTGACGGGCGAAGAGATCGAGCAGACGATTGAAGACTATGTGAATGCCGCCCATTTAGCACAAAGCGCCGGCTACGACGGCGTAGAAATCATGGGCTCTGAAGGCTACTTGATCAACGAGTTCATTGCCACGCAAACCAACCAGCGCGAAGATGCCTGGGGTGGCAGCTATGAAAACCGTATCGCTTTTCCGCTTGAAATCGTACGCCGAACACGGGCCAAGGTCGGTCCTAATTTCATCATCATCTTTAGGCTGTCTATGCTCGACTTGGTCGAGGGCGGCTCAACCCATGAAGAAGTACTTCAACTGGCACAGGCACTGGAGGCTGCAGGCGTCAGCATTTTGAACACCGGCATTGGCTGGCATGAAGCACGCATCCCGACGATTGCCACCAAAGTGCCAAGAGCTGCATTTGCATGGGTCACGCAAAAACTCAAGGGCAAGGTCGGCATTCCGGTGGTCGCCACCAACCGCATCAATACCCCCGAAATTGCAGAACAGATTTTGGCCGACGGCATGGCTGACATGGTCTCCATGGCCCGCCCTTTCCTGGCCGATGCCGAATTTGTCAACAAAGCGGCTCTTGGCAAAGCCGACGAGATCAACACCTGCATAGCCTGCAACCAGGCCTGCCTGGACCACACCTTTGGCGGCAAGCTCACCTCCTGCCTGGTCAATCCGCGCGCCTGTAACGAGACGCTGATGATTGAAACCCCTGCCCCATCCAAAGAACGCATTGCCGTGGTGGGCGCAGGGCCGGCAGGTCTGGCTTTTGCCACCACGGCCGCAAAGCGCGGATTTGATGTGACATTGTTTGATGGCGCCAGCGAAATCGGTGGTCAATTCAACGTGGCCAAACAAGTGCCTGGCAAAGAAGAGTTTCACGAAACCCTGCGCTACTTTGGAAAGCAGATCGACTTGACCGGTGTCACATTGAAGCTGAACAAGCGTGTCAGTGCCAAAGACTTGACTGGGGCCGGCTTCAAACAGGTGGTTCTGGCCACAGGCGTGAGCCCGCGTGTGCCGGAGATCGAAGGTATCGGGCACCCCAAGGTCGTGGGTTATCTCGATGTCCTGAGGGACAAGTGCCCAGTGGGCGCTACAGTGGCCTTGATCGGCGCCGGCGGCATTGGTTTTGACACCGCTGAATATCTGTTGCACACCGGTATCAGCCCCAGCCTGGACAAGACAAAGTTTTTTGCTGAATGGGGCGTAGACACCCAATACCGCAGTCGGGGCGGCTTGCAGGCTGCGGAGATTGAAAAAAGCCCGCGCAAGCTCTTTTTGCTACAACGCAAGACTGGCAAAGTCGGTGAAGGTCTGGGCAAAACGACAGGCTGGATTCACCGCACCTCGCTGAAAAATCGCCATGTCGAAATGCTCAACGGCGTGATCTACCGCAAGATTGATGACGCTGGACTGCACATCACGGTGGACGACAAAGACATGCTGATACCCGCCGACACCGTGGTCCTTTGCGCCGGTCAAAACCCGCAACGTGAACTGCAAGCCGAGTTAATTGAGCAAGGTTGCACCGTGTACCTCATAGGCGGCGCCGACCAAGCGGTTGAGCTCGACGCCAAACGAGCGATCAAGCAAGGCACCGAATTGGCACTGGCCATGGGAAGCTAAAGCACGCTGTGTTTATGGTCAAGTAAGTGCTTGGCCAGTTGACATTTTTTCAGTGCGCGTGACCCCATAGTAAAAAGGCGTCACGCCCTTCCACCAACAAGCTCACGGAGGCACCCACCGGGAGCAACACTTTGGTTGGCACATGGCCAAAAGGCAAGCCGGTCAGCACGCGCGCCTTGACCTTGGACTGCAACCACTGCACCACGCTGGCCAGCTTGAAGCCCTTGTCGTGGGGTACCAGTTTGTAGTTACTGAACTGAGCAAACACAATGGCTTTTTGTTGTGCCAACACGCCCGCGTGAAGCAGCTGGCTCAGCATGCGCTCAACCCGGTAAGGGTGCTCGTTGACATCCTCAATAAACATCACACCGCCTTTGACCTTGGGCAGGTAAGGTGTACCAACCAGGGAGGCGAGCAAACACAGATTGCCGCCCCACAGCGTGGCTTTATTGATTTTGAAGTTAGCGTCCCCGCTGGCCTGCTCCAGCCCTGTTACAGAGCGCTTAGGCAGTTGCCAGCCGGTGCCTTCGCCCTGCCCGCTCAGCATGTCGTCAAAGCAAGCTTGCATGATGTCGTCGGGCTCACCATCGACGCCAAAGTCTTCACCCAGCGCAGGGCCGGCCCAGGTGCTAGCACCAGTCTTGGCCATCAATGCCATTTGAAAAGCAGTGAAGTCACTCAGCCCCACAAACTGCGTTCCCTTGACGATGGCTTTGGCAACCGCTTTGTAGTCAATGCCCGGCAGTATGCGAGACAGTCCATAGCCGCCGCGCGATATCAACGCAACGTCGGCACCGCTGGCGGCGGCACGGGCAATGGCCGCCAGGCGCGTGGCGTCATCGCCGGCAAAGCGTTGATGGCTGCTCAAAGCTGCTTCGTCGACCTCGACCTCATGCCCCATGGCTTTGAGGCGCGCAATGCCACGTTTGAAACTAGCCTTGTCGCGGACGGCGCTGGAGGGGGAGTAAATGTAAATATGTTTTTTCACGATGATGAGTATCCCACCGGTAGCGACTTAAAAAATCAGCTTGAGTTGGCAAGACCGAGAGCCTCAGCCAGGGTGCTGAAGTTGTGCCCGCGCCAAGCGTTTTCCGCTTCGGCAACGACGGGCTTGGGGTACAAGCGCGCAAAAGCCCGCAGCGCCGCCGCATGGCCGGTATCCGGAAAAGGGGCTTTGCAAGCTAGCTCATCCGCCAAAGAAGCGGCTAAGTCGAGGGGCAAGATCCCGAGGTAGCGCTGCGGCGCCGCCATGGGCAGCGACAAGCCGGGCCAGTGGCTGCCCTTCAGTATCACCAGCACGATGTTTTGTAAGTTCAGTCTTTCGACCAGTTCATGCAATGTCTGTGTATGAAATTCAAGTTGGTGAAAAGCCTCTTTTTTGGGCTTGTCACTTTTGCCAAAACCGATCATGTCGGGAGCCACTACGCGCTGTCCAGCCGCCAAAACAGTGGGAATCAACCTGCTGAACATGTAACTCCAGCGGGTACTGTCGTGCAGGCACAAAAAAGTAAGTTCGCCGGTTAGCTTGCTTGCGCCGCTCTCGTCCAGGTAATGCATGCGCAAGCCGCTCAAAGCCGGCAGATCATTGAGGTAATGCGCTTGCCACGGGAATGCAGGCAGGTCAGCGAAAGCGGCATCGGGTGTGCGCAGCGCGATATCTTGCAAGGGGTGATTGAGCCGGGCTGCGTCGCGTTGGGCGGCCCGGCGTTCGCTAAAAAAAGTTTGCAGCAGCGCCCCGCTTTCTGCCGCCAGCACGCCGCCTTGCAAATCGGTCTGGTGATTAAGCCTGGCTTGCGCAAACAAGTCGATGACGGAGCCCGCGGCACCCGTCTTGGGGTCTGCCGCACCAAAAACCACGCGCTTGAGCCGAGCGTGCAGCATGGCGCCGCTGCACATGGCGCAAGGCTCCAAAGTCACATACAACTCGCAATCGTCCAGACGGTAGTTACCCAAAACCTTGGCTGCAGCACGAATCGCATTAATTTCTGCATGCGCCGTCGGGTCGTGAGCATCTATGGGTGCGTTGCGCCCGGTACCAATCACCTGACCATTTCGTACCACCACCGCCCCCACGGGCACTTCACCGGCAGCCATCGCTGTGCGGGCTTCATTCAGGGCCAGTTGCATCATGGCCTGATCATTCATGAAGCGCTGCCACTCCCGCTGGCTTTTTCTGCCTTGAGGCGATGCATCCATTCGGCCAGAATGCGTTGGTCTTCGCTGCCGCTGGCGTACATGTTCACCGTGGCTTCATGTGCTTCGGGACGGTGCTGGTTGAGTTTGAGCTTGCACTCAAAAGCTGTTACCCGCAACTCAAACCCCACCATGGCAGAGAGCATCATGCGCTGGTAATCAGGCGCCAGCCCACGCCACTGCTCGGCGTAAGCCGGTTCGTGCTCACCAATAAGTTTTTTCAGCAAAGCATCCTTGGCCTCGGGCTCGTCAATGAGCGTGGCCTCAACGGTGCAATGCACAGCCAGGTAGTTCCAGGTCGGCACGCGCGCCAGGTCTGGATAGACCTGGGGGGACAGGTAAGCGTGCGCCCCGAGAAAAGTCACCACGGCTTGCGGTCGCTGCTGCAAAAGCCGCCAGTGCGGATTGCCACGGGCCACGTGACCCAGCAAAACCGGGTTCACACCCTCCTGGCCGGGGGCTTCGTCTTGCAATTGCAGAGGCAAATGCGTCACAAAGGGCAAGCCCTTATCGTCAATACTGATCAGGCTGGCAAACGGATCCGCGCGCATAAGGGGAGCCGCGTGCCGGGTCCATTCGCCTTTGAAATGTGCTGGTAAGTACATGGCTGATGTCCCGGCTGAGTTAAGTGCCGGCCCGGGCTATCTGGCGCAGTGCCTGCTCAAATACTTCGACCGGCTGACCGCCAGAGATCAAGTGGCGGTCATTGATGATGACAGCAGGCACCGAGTGAATGCCCTGAGACTGGTAGAACTGCTCACTTTCGCGCACTTCTATGGCGAATTCATCCGAGTTCAAAATACCGGCCGCACGAACGGGATCGAGTCCCGCAGATTGCGCCACTTTGATCAATACGGCGTGCGATGCAGGGCTTTCACCATCAGTGAAATAGGCCTTGAAAAGCCCTTCTTTGAGCGCTTTCTGCTGGTCAGCGCCTACCGTGTGAGCCCAATGTAGCAAGCGATGCGCGTCAAAGGTGTTGTAAGTGCGGCTGCGACCGCCTCCGTCTGCGTTGGTGCCGCTGAAGGTAAAACCCAGCGCCGCACCTCGCTCACGGATCACCGCCCTGTTGGCTTCGGCCTGAGCTTCTGAAATACCGTACTTTTGCGTGATGTGCTCAGTGATGTCCTGGCCTTCAGGCCCCATGGTCGGATTCAGCTCAAAGGGCTGAAAGTGCAGAGTCGCACTGACCTCCAGGCTGACCCGTGCCAGGGCCTGGTCCAGCGCCCGCAAGCCGACCACGCACCATGGGCAGGAGACATCGGAGACGAAATCTATTTTGAGTGATGTTGTCATGGCGGCGAATTACTAGCTCTTGAGTGTGAACCAGATTTTACGTTGGCCAATTACCGTAATGACGGAGCTTGATTCAGGCTCTAAAGTCGAGCCAGCTCAAGTCATCGACCAACCTGGCCACCCGGTTCTCGCCGGAAGCTAAATCAGCATCGCGCATATCAGAGAAATGGCGTGGACAGCCGTAGATGCCCACAATCAGGTCATAGAACTCTTGGATCTTCAGGGTCAATGCCCCGTTGACCTTGGCCATGGACGAGAGCCTAAATTACGCACGGTTCTCCGTGAAGAAAGCGTACTTCACCCGGACGCTTTGCCACCTCGGATTGCATGGCTTTGAGATCACTACCGGCAACGGGGTCATCAGCTTTTTTGAACTTAACCAGCCATGTGTTAAGCACGCCATCAGCTGAGAGGGTGCTTGTTCACGGCAACGGGTTTGACAGGGAGCGGACGCATGGCCTCCGCAACGTGGTGCAGCGGGAAGGCGCACGCACGTGCACCGACCATGACCACAAATACCGGGCTTGTTTCTAAAGCACGGTCGGTTAAGACGTGCTGCATGACGCCTTGCGCGTCAGCGACAGTACTCGTGAAATAAGCGAGCTTGAGAACGAAAGAAAAGCAGATTTTCTTAGCATGGCGATCTCTGTAATTTGTCTGGCGGTACGCGCAAACAAAGCTTCGAGCAGCAAATCATTATTTGCCCTCATTCGGTGCATAGTACGCTTTTGTTAGCGGGCGCCGGAAAAAGGGGGGACTTCGGGGATAGTCAAGCAGACAGGCGGGGCTTTAAAAGCGTCGTTTCAAGGCTTGAGCGGCTCCAACCTGAGCAAAGCCCCTTGAGCATCGTCAGTCAGCAAATAAACAAAGCCGTCTGGCCCCATGCGCACATCGCGAATGCGACCTAAGCGTCCTTGCAGCAATCGCTCTTCCTTGATCACTTTCTCGCCAGACAGCGTCAGACGCACCAGCATCTGCCCGCGCAATGCGCCCACCAGCAAATCGCCCTGCCATTGGGGAAACTGTGAGCCGCTTACAAAAGCCATGCCAGATGGCGCAATCGACGGCACCCACACGTGCACGGGCTGCACCATGCCTGGCTTGGTCTGACCTTCACCAATTTTGCTGCCCAAACCGTACTCGACGCCGTAGGTGATGACGGGCCAGCCGTAATTGAGACCCGATCGCATTACATTCACCTCGTCCCCCCCCTGGGGCCCGTGTTCGTGCGTCCACAGCTCACCAGTTACAGGGTGCAGCGCAGCGCCTTGAATGTTGCGGTTACCCAACGTCCATTTCTCAGTAAAGGCCCCTGCTCCCCTGACGAAGGGGTTGTTGGCAGGCACACGCCCGTCGTCGTGCAAGCGAATGACAGAGCCGGCGTGGTCGTCTAGTTTTTGAGCACGCGCTTTGTCGCCTCGGTCACCCAAGGTCAAGTAAAGCATTCCGGATTTGTCGAACACGATACGCCCGCCAAAATGATGGCTAGAACGCGTTTTGGGCAGCATGCTGAACAGCACCTGAACCTCGGTCATTCGGTGGCCTAGGAGCTTGCCACGAGCCAAGGCTGTTCCCCAGCCGCCCGGTCCAGGCGCGTTGTAAGCCCAATAGATCCAGCCATTTTGCGCATATTGGGGGTGTAAGACCACGTCAAACAAACCGCCCTGCCCTTGCGCCACAAGCTCGGGCAAACCTTCAATGGGTTTGGGATCAATTTGGAAACCCTGCCCCACAAGGCGCAAACGACCCGCCAGTTCCGTGACCAACATCCTGCCGTCCGGCAAAAAAGCAACGGACCAGGGATTCACAAGGCCCGTCACCATAGTAGCGACTCGGAAAGTGTGCTTTTCAGATTTGAGGACTGTAGACCCGTCCTGCGCCCAAGCGGGCAGACAGGATGCCGTGCAAATAAACAGAATCTGCAGTGTGCGAAAAAGTTGCACTTTCATAAAACTAAGACTGTGCTCAATGCCTGTGTAATTATTTAATATTCGAGAACATCCCTATTGCTTTTGCATTTAGGGAGCAGCTATTTATTTGCACTTGGCGTTGACTAATATTAATATCGACTGTTTCGCTTACTAGTTGTTGCTGAAAAACTGGCTCTGTAATAGGCTCATCCATACAAATAGTTTCTCTGATTTTAGTAATATTACCCCTGCGGTCCTTTGAATCTCTTATGTTGGTTCTACAAACATTTCGATTCCCAATAATTTTCTCTCCGATAAAAAAAGGTCGCACAACTTGTTGAGTCACTAATTGTTGTGGAATCATCTTGAAAGCTTCAGCATTGCAGTGCGCAAAAATAGCTTTCTCTTGCGGGGTTGCGCAGCCAGCAAGAAAGAACAACATAAGTCCACTATAGATGTATTTCATTTTTTGTAGCAGTATAAAATACTATTAAGTTAGTTTAAGGAGCAACAAGGTAAACTCTTTTTTCAAGAAAATCGACTCCTGCTGCCCTTTAAAGAATTTTTGACTCAGTTTCTATTCCCACTCAATAGTCGCAGGCGGCTTGCTTGATACGTCATACGTCACGCGGTTAATGCCACGCACTTCGTTGATGATGCGGCTCGAGACTTTTTTGAGCAGTGCGTAGGGTAATTCGGCCCAGTCAGCGGTCATGAAGTCGCTGGTTTGTACCGCGCGCAGGGCCACCACGTAGTCGTAGGTGCGGCCGTCGCCCATCACGCCCACGCTTTTGACCGGCAAAAACACGGTAAAGGCCTGGCTGGTCAGCTCGTACCAGCTCTTGCCGGTTTCGGCGTCTTTGAAGTTGTGCAATTCTTCAATAAAGATCGCGTCGGCACGCCGCAGCAGGTCAGCGTATTCGGGTTTGACTTCACCCAGAATTCGCACGCCCAGGCCGGGCCCGGGAAAGGGATGGCGGTAGACCATGCCATGCGGCAAGCCCAGCGCCACGCCCAGCTCGCGCACTTCGTCCTTGAAGAGCTCGCGCAGCGGCTCGAGCAGTTTGAGCCCCAATTGCTCGGGCAGGCCGCCCACGTTATGGTGACTCTTGATGGTCACGGCTTTTTTGTTCTTGGCGCCGCCGGACTCGATCACATCCGGGTAAATAGTGCCCTGGGCCAGCCACTTGGCACCCTTGACGGCAACCCCGCCGCCGGCCTTGAGCTTGGCGGCTTCAGCCTTGAAGACTTCAACAAACTCGCGGCCGATGATTTTGCGCTTGGCTTCAGGTTCGCTGACCCCGTCCAGATGACCGAGAAACTGCGCTGCCGCATCAACGCGAACTACCTTGGCGTGCAGCTTGCCGACAAACATGTCCATGACCATGTCGCCCTCGTTCAGGCGCAGCAGACCGTGGTCCACAAAGACACAGGTCAGTTGATCACCGATGGCGCAGTGAATCAACGCCGCAGCCACTGAAGAATCTACACCGCCGGACAGGCCCAAAATGACTTCTTCGTCACCCACTTGTTCACGGATCTTGGCAACCGCTTCTTCGATGTAGTCGCCCATCACCCAGTCGGGTCGCGTGCCGCAGATGTCCAGCACAAAGCGGTTCAGCATGGCCTGGCCCTGCACGGTGTGCGTGACTTCGGGGTGGAACTGCACGGCGTAGTACTTGCGCGCTTCGTCGGCCATGCCGGCAATCGGGCAGGAGTCGGTGGAGGCCATGACCTTGAAGCCGGGCGGCAACTCGGTGACCTTGTCGCCGTGGCTCATCCAGACCTTGAGAATGCCCTGCCCTTCGGGCGTGGTGAAGTCGGCAATGTTCTTGAGCAGCGCGGTGTGGCCGCGCGCGCGCACCTCGGCGTAACCGAATTCGCGTGTGGTGCCGCCCTCAACCTTGCCGCCCAACTGCTGCGCCATGGTCTGCATGCCGTAGCAAATGCCCAGCACTGGAATACCCAAGTCAAACACGGCCTGCGGTGCCCGGTCTGTGCTTTCCTCGTAGACGCTGGCATGGCTGCCGGAGAGGATGACGCCTTTGAGCAAGCCGTCTTTGGCGTACTCATGGACCCACTCATCGCTGACGTCGCAGGGATGCACTTCGCAAAAAACATGGGCTTCGCGCACGCGACGGGCGATAAGCTGGGTGACTTGCGAGCCGAAGTCGAGGATCAGGATTTTTTGGTGTTGCATGTGGGTAGAGCCTTAGACTGGCTCAGTGCGGGTATGGGTTGTAGATCAAGTGCCTTGCCCCTACAACCACCGGCCGCGGATCTGGCTTCGCCAGTCCGCAGGCGGGACGGCCCCCACGGGGGGCAGCGCAGTACACGAAGTGACAAGCGTGGGGGCCTTATTAATCAGCGCGGTAGTTAGGAGCCTCTTTGGTGATTTGCACGTCGTGAACGTGGCTTTCGCGTATGCCGGCGGAAGTTATCTCGACAAACTCGGGCTTGTTTTGCATGTCATCAATGGTGGCGCAGCCGCAGTAACCCATGCTGGCGCGCAAGCCGCCGGCCATCTGGTAAATGATGGCCACCATAGAGCCTTTGAAAGGCACGCGCCCCTCAATACCCTCGGGCACCAGTTTGTCGGCATTCGGGTTGCCGGTGCTGGACTCTTGAAAGTAGCGGTCCGCACTGCCCTGCTGCATGGCGCCTATGCTTCCCATGCCGCGGTAGCTTTTGTAGCTGCGACCCTGGAACAGGATGACTTCGCCGGGCGCTTCTTCGGTGCCGGCGAACATGCCGCCCATCATTACCGAGCTTGCGCCGGCGGCAATGGCTTTGGCGATGTCACCGCTGTAGCGGATACCCCCGTCAGCAATCAGAGGTACGCCGCTGCCGCGCAAGGCAGTAGCCACGTTGTCAATGGCCATGATTTGCGGCACGCCCACGCCCGCCACGATGCGGGTGGTGCAGATGCTGCCGGGGCCAATGCCAACCTTCACCGCGTCCGCGCCGGCCTTGACCAGGGCCAACGCGGCAGCGCCGGTGGCAATATTGCCGCCGATCACGTCGATCTGAGGATAGTTCTGCTTGACCCAGCGCACGCGGTCGATCACGCCTTGGCTGTGGCCGTGCGCCGTGTCCACCACAATGGCGTCCACCCCGGCCTTGACCAGAGCCTCTACACGCGCCTCGGTACCCTCACCAACACCGACCGCAGCACCCACCCGAAGCTGGCCCTCGGCGTCGCGGGCTGCATTCGGAAAGCTGGTTTGCTTGGTGATGTCTTTGACCGTGATCAGGCCCTTGAGCTCGAAGTTGTCATTGACCAGCAGAACGCGCTCAATCCGGTGCTTGTTCAGCAGGTACTTGGCGTCGGCCAGGGTGCCGGTCTCGGGCATGGTGATCAGGCGTTCCCGCGGTGTCATGATGGAGCTGACAGGCACTTCCATGCGGCTTTCAAAGCGCAAATCACGGCCACTGACAATGCCGACCACGCGGCCGCCTTCAATGACGGGAAAGCCCGAAATACCGAGTTGCTCGCTCATTTCAATGACCTGGCGCACAGTGTGATTTGGCGAGATGACCACCGGGTCGCGCAGCACGCCGCTCTCGTAGCGTTTGACTTTGGCCACCTCGGCTGCCTGCTCTTTAGCGGTCAGGTTTTTATGGACGATACCGATGCCGCCCTCCTGCGCGATGGCGATGGCGAGGCGGGCTTCCGTGACGGTGTCCATGGCCGCAGAAACCAAAGGCAAATTCAGGCGAATGTTGCGGGAAAACTGGGAAGAAAGTGAGGCGTCCTTGGGCAGGACTTGGGAGAACGCAGGCACCAACAAAACATCGTCGAAGGTGAGCGCTTTGCCGAGTAGGCGCATGGGTAAAGCTCCAAAAACGCGATTGTACCCGTGTGCAATGGGCTCAATTGAGCTCAGTAACCGGCCTTGCCACCTTCACGGCGCTTGGCAAAAAGACCGGCGCCGCGGCTGCCCTGCCCTTTGAATCGCTCGCGCCTGGCGACTTTGGGGTCCACCCGCAAAGCGCGGTAAAGCTCCACCCTGTCGCCATCTTCCAGCACCTGTGTAGGCAGAGCAGCCCGGCCCCAAACGCCTGCCGTCAACTCGCCTGTGGCCAGCCGTTCAGCCAGGTCGGTCAATTCCGCCAAGGCGCCGCTTTGCGTCAAGGCATGCCTGAGCATGCTGCCCGTAGGCATGTCGATCAACCACTGCCGCATTTGGCGTGCCTCAGGGGCGTAAACCAGGGTGATTTTCATACTGGCCAGGGTATTCAGGGTTCGCCGTAAACCTGGCTGGCACGCTTGACAAAGGCTTCAATGAGACTGCCTGCAATCTTGCCAAAGACTGGGCCTACCAGCGCAGCCAAGGCGAAATTGTCAAAGTCGTAGTGAAGCGAGAGTTCAACTTTGCAGGCCCGCTGGCCATCAGCGCCGACCGGGCTGAAGTCCCATTGGCCTTCGAGTTTGGAAAAAGGCCCGTCCACCAGTTTCAATTGAACCTGGCGCCCCGGTACATGGGTATTGCGGGTGGTAAAGCTTTGTTTGATGCCGCCAAAAGCAATGCCGACACAGGCCGTCATGCCAGCCTCGTCATCGGCCAACACGCTGGCCTGGTCGCACCAGGGCAAAAAAGCAGGGTATTTGGGCACATCGGTGACCAGCGCGAACATTTCTTCGGCGCTGTACCAGATGAGGACGGACTTGTGAACGGTTTTCATACAATGCTGTGCGGCTTGCAATTGTATGAGTCGATCGCGCCCTCACCTATTTGCCATGGCCACCAAAGAAGCTAGCTCCTCTAAAAAACCTGCTGCGGCCTCTAGCGGCAAACCCGCCAAGCCCGGAGCCAAGCTGTCGCCCAAAGCGGCGGCTGCGGCTGTGCGCATTGCGGACAACAAAAAAGCCAACTTCAACTATCACATTGAAGAGCGTTTTGAAGCCGGCATGGTGCTCGAAGGCTGGGAGGTCAAGTCGGTACGCGAAGGCAAGGTGCAACTCACCGACGGCTACGTGGTCATCCGTAGCGGGGAAGTGTTCATCATCGGTTGCCAGATCAATCCCTTGGGCACCGCCTCCACCCATGTGCGACCGGACTCGGTACGCACCAAAAAACTGCTGCTGCACAAAGATGAGATCAAACGCCTGATGGGCAAGGTGGAGCAAAAAGGCTTTACCTTGGTGCCTTTGAACATGCACTGGAAAAACGGCCGTGTGAAATGCGAAATCGGCCTGGCCAAGGGCAAAGGCGAGCATGACAAACGCGACACCATCAAGGACCGCGAGGGCAAACGCGAGGTCGAACGCGCAATGAAATCACGCAACCGCTGAATCTCAAGCTGGCCCTTGCTGCAAAGGCCATGTTTTTTCAGCGCTTCAAAGTGCTCGCAAGGGATGCGATTCTTTGGCCCAAGGGCTGACAAAGAAAGCATCCGCCATGCCCGGCTTGACGTCTTCTATGCGTGCCGGATTCCACTTGGGCGCGTAATCTTTGTCCACGGCCAAGGCCCTTATGCCTTCGACGGTTTCGCTGGCGGTGCCAGGGCGGTCATGAAAACAGTGGTGAACCATGTCGCGCTCCATGCGCAGATCGTCGGCCAGACTCATCTGGCGGGCTCGGCGAATCTGCTCCAGGGTGACATGCAACATCATGGGTGAACGCTTGCGCAGAAGTGCCGCTGTTTTTTGAGCCCAGCGGTCGTCCTTGGCTTTTTCAAGTGCGTCCACGATGTGCTTGACGCGCAGCAGTGAGAAAAAGCCGTCAATGTGGGCATCGGGCCTGATCAGCTCAGTATTTTTGGGGCCAAGCTGTGAAGCAAGCCATTCTTCTACCTGTTCACGATTTGCAAAGGTTTGCGTACCCAATGCAGCCCACAAGTCGGCTTGTTGCGCGGCTTCGATTTGAACGTCCGCCAGACCATATTGAAGTGCTTGTTGCGCCGCAATCACTTCGCCTGTGAGTGCCAGGTATTCGCCGATGTGGCCGGGACAACGGCTGAGAAAGTACCCGCCGCCCACATCGGGGAAAAGGCCAATGATGGTTTCAGGCATGGCCATGCGGGTGTGCTCGGTGACCAGGCGAAGGCTGGCACCTTGGCTGATGCCCATGCCGCCGCCCATCACTACGCCGTCCATGAAGGCGATAAATGGTTTGGGGTAATGGTGGATCAGGTGGTTAAGCCGGTATTCTTCAGTAAAAAAATCATCAAACGAGTTGTCGCCGGCCAACGCCGCCTGGTGAAAGTAGCGTATGTCACCACCCGCACAAAAGCCGCCAAACAGGCCGTCTGGTGAGCCGGGTTTGCCCAGCTTGTTGCTGCCGCGAATGGCCACCACTTGCACGCCGGCATCTAGCGCAAACGCTTCAAGCGCAGTCTTGAGCGCACGCACCATGTCCAAGGACATGGCATTGAGCGCTTTGGGCCGGTTCAGGGTGATGAGGCCGGCATGACCCTGTCGCTCGACACGAACATGTTGGGCTGGCTCAGCAGTGTTCAAGTGTTCTTGCATGTCCTTGCTGTGATCCTCATCAGCTGCGTTGACGCCAGCCGAGCAATTCATTGGCCATCAGTGCGCCAAGGACCAGCGCGCCGCCGGTCAGCACATTGGTGCCGGGCACCTCGCCGGCACCCAACCAGGCCAGCAAAATACCAAAAATAATTTCAAGCAAGGCCAGCAATGCAATTTCCGGCGCTTTGAGCACGCTGGCACAGCGCACCGACAGCACGCAAGGAATCGCCAACTGCACCAGGCCCAGCATGGCCAGCAGAGCAATGTCGTGCTCCGTCGCTGTGAGTGGCAGGGCCAGTGGCAAGGTCACCAGCGATGAAATGAAAGCGCCAACCATCACGGCCGGCACCAGATCTACCTTGTCGCCCTGCGCCTGGCTGCGTTGCACCACAGTCCAGTTGACGGAGCAC
>Ga0214921_10004626_pt1 | contig 20107 bp, 28 predicted proteins | sample LL1505_MetaG_FD_177992 | JGI IMG/M metagenome (GOLD analysis project Ga0214921, IMG submission 177992) | Freshwater microbial communities from Lake Lanier, Atlanta, Georgia, United States - LL-1505 | ecosystem: Environmental > Aquatic > Freshwater > Lake | place: USA: Georgia | collected...
ACTGGGTCGACCCGACAGGCTCCTGCGAGGCACCGTCCTTCTTCTGCTTCTCAACCTGGAGGAAGCGGCACGAAATCGAAATTTCGCTTCGTGCTACGCCCTGCTTGTCGGTCCACGATGAGACCGAAGGAACGCCTTCGACATAGACCAAGTCGCCCTTGCGAACGATTTTTTCGGCAATTTCAGCCTTCGCATCCCAGCATGAGACGCTGTACCACGTGGTCTTCTGCTCTCCTGCCTCTTTCTGGTTGTCCGCTACGCTGAAGTTGGCAACCGTCTTGCCGGTCTTCGTTGCTCGGAGTACTGGGTCGCTCCCGACGCGACCAAGGAGTGTCACCTTGATCATGCTAGATCTCCTTCCTGCCAGATCGACAGGTCTACATATTCGGTGTCTTGCTGCGTCTGGAGAGACCAGACCCTTGGCAAGAACCACCGATCATTCATCCCCAAACCTGATGCAACAGCATCAAGCGTGAGTTTCAGGATATTGTCGGCATCCATCGGCCTCTTCAGGCTGATACAAATGTCGACGATTGTCCTCTCTTCTTTTGCGGACCAGAGTGTCTCGTGCGCCCTGGCCCGCACCAACGATTCTATCAGGGTCTTCCACTCTTTTGCAATCCGTGTCTTGTAGACGATGCTGCCATGCGCACGATATGCCGCATTCCAGGATGGAGGCCTACCGAGCAGTCGTATCCTCAGCGGCTCGCGCACGAGGGCGATAGTCGGGGGCGTCCATGCGGACGACTCTGCATGTGTGTTGGAGCCGAGAGATTGCTGGGCCATAGCCAAGATCATCCAATTCATCAAGCGTGCGATTACTGGTAGCAATCGTGGGCTTGCAGGCACTATACCTGCTCTCAATCAGCACGTACAGTTTTTCGGAGGCCCAATCCGTCGCTCGCTCCTTCCCTAAGTCGTCGAGAACGACCACAGATGCCTTGTCGAGGCAGTATTCGAAGAGTTGCGATGCCTCACCCTCCGAGTAGCGCATTTGCGAGCGTAGACGCTCCAGGAACAGCGGGACGTTGAGGAAGCGCATCTTATGGACTGGTTGTGCTGAGGGCTGGTAGTAGATCTCGCGTTCCACATCCGCATCCTGCTCTGCCAGCCATGCCTCTGCCTTGCCCCGTAGTGCTGCGACCGCGAGGTGTGTCTTGCCTGTGCCTGGGGTTCCCAAGAGCATGAAGCCCTGATCTGATAGGGGGCTGGTAACCCATTCCTGCGCAGCATTGAGCCCTTTCTCCGTGCCAGGACGATCAATCCAAGTAGAAAGGGATGAGGCAGCGTGACGCTGCGGAATCCCTACTTTTTCTAAAATTTTTTCGACCCTTTCCGCCTGCGGCGGAGTCGTTTCGGCATGCATGCCTCACCTCCATTCTCAATCGTCCGTCCGCGACGGACGATTGTGTGCATGTGTTTGCTATTCGACGAAAGAATCCCGGCTTTCGCTTCGCGTGGTTGTTGTGACCGTGGCGCCGAACTTGGCTCGACCTTGACCAAGTTTGGTGATGTACGCAATGTAGTCCCCCTTCACATCACGTAGTGCCGCCTCGCATACCGCCGACATGAGCGCGGGGATTCCGCCCGGATAGGACTTGATGAGTCGTGCCACGCGACCATAATCATTCTTGTCGGGAATGATGCCGAACTGCGCTGCGATAAATTCGGTCAGCCTGCCCTGCGGATTTGGCCCACCGACCACGTACTCCAGCCACTCTTTCATGGTGCGGACTGGGACGGGATTGTCGTCGATGTGATTGATTTCCAATCGCTCGTATCGCTCTCGTGCTGCGGCAGACTTCTTCAGTCGCTCTGCGCGTGAAGCATCTTGTGGGGTCTCCTGCCACTCGTCCCAATCGTGGACGACAAGTCCATCAAGCAGCCCAACCCGTCGGAATACGGCAAGCCACTTGGCGTTCTGCGTGCCGATGACGGCTTCGATGTGCTGATCAGATTCGAAGACGCCGTGTGTTTCTGATGCCGCGCACAGAAGCGTAATCCACGCCCAGCGCGCATTATTGTCGGGAAGTCGCCACAACTTCTTGTGCTTTGGCAGGTCGCTGTAGCAACGCCACCACACGCGTTGAACCGTCTCCTTTGCGACAAGGTCTTCTGGGAAGAATGGAATGTCCTTGTAGTCAGTCAATTTAGTGGCCTCCCTCCGCGATGCAGATCTCACATCCGCATGTTGCAATGTTGTGGCACTTCTCGCATCTCCACACACCGAGCCCTGTGCCCGACTTTAGCGTCTCGCTTGTCTCGTCACCGCAGTCTTCGCACGGCTGATATCCGTACTCATCTGGCATCATTATTCTTTCTCCTTGTCCGACGTGTCCAAAAACGTAATCATTGCCAGTGGGCTGCGAAGATTAACGAGTGCTTCCGCTGGTGTCAAACCGCTGGCAATCACTCGGAAGAATCCTTCACGGTCAGAAGCCTGCGCTTGGTAGGAGTCAGGCTTTGATTCAACCGAAAGGATCATTGTTGCTGGAAGATACATATTCAACACCCGCACCGCACAGGCGACGCAGTCTTTCTGATACGGATCGTGCTCGCACTTTGGCGGAAGGATGTCGTAGAAGTCAACATACGCCGCCGACGACATTATCGAATCCTCGGTGGGTCTTGCAGCGTCTTTACCGCATTGTCGGCGAGCGTTGGAAGAAGAACCTTCAGCGCGCGACGCGAGTCTGGCAACTGCTGCGGGTGGCTCTCCCACTTGTCGCATAGCGCACGGAATTCGCACTTCTCATGGATGAACGCTGTTGGGTTTGGGTAGATTGCACCCTTCTCTCGTGCGTCAAGGAACGCCCGAACCTGAACATACAGGCGGTCAATCTGATCTTGGCTTCTTCGGGTTGGCCTTCGGTCAACGTTCGGACCCTTTGCTGACTTGCTAATGATGTTGAACGTCACCTCTGGGTCGTGACCGAAGTTGTCACGGACAGCCAGAGCGTAGGCTGTTGCCTGGATGTCTCCGTGCTCTCGACCCTGCTCCCACTTGCGCTCTGCCGTCTTGTGCTCAACAACATTTTTGTTATCAAGCAACATGTCGACGGTCGCCTTTAGTTGGATCGGGAGTGTGCCCAACTTGCTGTGCTTAATGTCGGCCATAAACGTCTTTTCAATGCCGCCATCCTGGTGCGGGGTCCAGTCATCGCCTGCAGTGATTGCGGCCTCAAGCATCTCCTGCCCCGTCGCGCTGTCCGTCAGAATGTTGCGCGTGGTCTCTAGCGACCAGTCCACCTTCTCCGCCTCTTTCTGATACGTGTCAGAGAACCCCAGCAGTGCAAATTCTTTAGCCCGACCGCTGGTCAACTTGTTGGACTTGTTGCTATACCAAAGCGCCAATCCCGAATGCACTGCAGTGCCAAGCGCAAAGAACGGTGTCGTTCGCTCGGTCCACAAGCCCATCTTGTACTTGTACCACCAGCGAAGTGGGCACGAGAGATACTCTCGCAACTCACTTACGCTGATATAGGTAGGGTTGCGCTCAATAATTCCGTGACCGCCAAGGTCTGGAAACGGCGCGCTGCTCACTGGGTAAGCGCCTCACGCTTTGCCTTGTAGACATCCGCAAGATACTTGCGTGCGTCAACGCCAAGCGACGTCTTGCTGATGTCCAAGCCAATCTTGCTCAGTTCATCAACCGAAGTCGCGTTTGCAATTGTGGAGGACCACTCATCGGCAGCAACCTGCTCCTGCTCGGTTGGCTTCGATGCAACCTTCTTGGTCTTTGTCTCCTTAATCACGCCGTCGGAGTCGGCCTCTCGTGGGGAGTCTTCTCGCTTTGCGCGAATCTCATCGTCCGACGCAACACGCTTAGACGGAAGCCCCGCCATCACGAGTGCGCGACCGACAGCCGACGTTTCGCAGTTCTCAATTTCGGAACCACGGGTGTATGGCGTTGCCCCTGGAATCTGCATGGCGCTGTGGCCAACCCCAGCGGGTCGGTCGTCCATAAAGCCAAGTTCGTCGGCTGCGCCGTCAAACTTTACGCCACGGTAAGCGCGAGCCTCAATGACCACGCGCTTCTCGTTGTGCTCAACGATACGAGTCTCAATGCGACCATTTGGGTATGCGTCATACCACGCGCGAATCCGCTCCGCGACATCAACGTAATCCTTGAGTGCGCTCTTATCGAATGCCATTACTCTGCCTCCTCTTCAATGTCTACAAACAATTCCGACTCGGGTCGCCCCAAGTAGGTACTCAACTTCTTGCGAAGCGAATCGGTCATTGGGCTCTGCCCGTACTGAACCTGATTCAAATACCCGTATGAAATGCCCAGATGCTTCGCAACCCATCTGCGCTTTACGCCAGAGGCGGCAATGATAGCCCACACCTTTTGGGTGGTCTCTCGCTGAACCTGGCGCTTCTTGACGTTGTCTAAACCGCTTTGCTTACTCACTCGTTGCCCCCTCGCTAAAAATCATCTCTTGCGTTGCCCACTCGCTATAGGCCAAATATGCGCCTTCACTAATCAACTGCCTGCACTTTGGATCTCTGCCTGCAAGTTCTTCGGAATGAATTACCGAATCAACAGCCTGCTCAGTGGTCTCCCGAGCAATCCGCAGTAGGTCAAGTTCCATATGACTATACGGCTTTGGGAAATCTTTTAGCGCTTCAAGCGCAAGGTCCTGACCACGCAAGAGCCAAATATACTCCTGATCCGCTGTCATTTCCGTTTCAGGCACTGCCATCTTTCTTTCCCCCTCTCCATCCGCCGCGCGCATCCCGCCGCGCCTTCAATCCGGCGGCCTCAACCACCTGATATACGCGCTGTCGAGATACGCCTAGCGTTGCTGCAATTTCCACCATGGTCATCCCCGCGTCTCGCTTGCTCATGATGTCGCTTGCACGAATCACGGCCGCACTGCGCCAATTGGACTTCTTGTTTTTCAATGCACAATCCCAGCATCGAATAGAAGTTTCGGTTGATTTCGGGCCGCCGCAATCAAGGCACCGAAACCCTGACTGTTTGACCTCGCTGTTCTCCATAGGTGGTAAGTATCAGGTATTACAAGCGTATCGTCAAGAGCGATATGGCTCGCCCGTGCGATTTCGGGCTTCTGCGCACGAAACATGCAGTTGCATGGCGCCCAACTGAAGGATTGGGCCAAGGTTTTTGATGGCTGCCGTCTTGTCGTTAATGCGCACGCGGTTAGGGCACTGGGCCCACTGGCATATAGCGTTTAATCTCGACAACTCTTCTGCAAACCTAGCCATTGTAGTTCTCCAAATAATCATTCAATAACGGACGCCAACGCTTTGAGGATTCCGTCTTCATTCGATGGTGCCAGCCGCACAGCACAAGGCAATTCTGCTCAGTGCTGGGGCCACGCTTCCCAAATCCAGCAGAGTTTACATGATCTATCTCCAAAATGATACGTCCGCCGGTGCCAAACTGGCTTCCGCACTCCTCTGGCATGCCAACCCTGGGCCCGACGCAGCCATTATCCCGACGAAGGACGGCAGAGCGCAGTTCGAGGGTGACTGGGTCTTTGTGGGCCATATTATTTAATCCTCGTCAATTTGCCCGCTGGAGAGTAGGCGGGCGCTCATTTCAAACTGACGAGAAAGTTTCTCTAGGCGGAGCGATGCGGAACGTAGCGCGAGGACCGCTTGCTGGTCACCCGTTGCAATGCTGGCAACGGCATACATTACGCCCAGTTTGTTCAACTCTGCAGAAGTCTGCATCAGCAGAACGTCCACCGTTAGTTTTGCAGTCTCTTCCGCCGCTTCAGAAGCGGGCGCTTCAACTTCCGGCTTGTTTCTTTGAAACAGGTTTCTTAGCACGTTTTACCTTCTTCTCTTCTTGAGGTTGCTCAAGTGATTTCATCACTTTGCACGGCAAACAAAAGCACGGTTGTTGATGATACATTTCTTGCTTTGCCATCCTACCCTCGGGCCGGATTTCGCGGAAGGCCGTCCCATGTGACGAGATTATCCGCGCGAAGTTCTAGGTATGCAGATAGGCTCTTAACGTCTGGATACCTTTGATACGTAAAGCGGAAGACGCCCTCCTTATCAAAAAAGCCAAGCCCGGCGCGAATGTACGCTTCCTTATCAGAGAAATTTGGCCAGGACATTGGATCTTCCGTTGTGGTGATCTTTGGCTGTGAGAATTCAGCAATTTCCTCTTCGGTCATTCCGCTTTTGCTAAAACCAAGTTTTGCCAGCACATTCCGAATAGCGCGCTGTTCTTCTTCACCATAGCCAGATTCGGCAACGGCGTCGTTGAAATCAGTCATCAATCGTTCCTCTTATCTTGCGCTTCAATGGATCGCATTACCTTTGCAGTCCAAGACTGACCCGCATCGCCACCCCAGAGGGCCCACGCGATTCTCCCTGCTGATGGGTATCCTGGCTCCCCAGGGCTAAATCCTTCGCCCTTCTTGTCTACCTCATGGCGAGCGAGATAAGCGCTCATCTTCTTCACGCGAGCAATTGTCATCCTATTGCCGATAAGCATTCGCGCAGTTCGCTGGCCCGGACCAATGCCGCCGCGACCATACTGCTTGCGCCAGACAAGACCACGAGCGGCCTCAACCTTGACACTATTGGGGACAGTCAGATTAACCGACTTAAGCAAGCCCTTTTCAGTGTCATCTTCCTCATCGGGAACCTGGGCCGGAGTCATCGTCTTTACGCCAAGTTTTCGATACTCGGCAAGAACTGCCTCGTCGTTCTCAATCGCAAAAGCAATGTCGTTATTTGCCATCAACTCTTTCATTACGCGCTTCTTAAAAACGGGCTGCGAATCGTCTGTGTCGTTCATGATGAGTCGATCGTATGGAACATCAAACTTGCTCAGCATTGCCTCTGTCTCACCGCGCTTACTCTCGCTTCGTGCAGTAAGAATGTAGATTGCAAACTCATCCGCCTGGTCAAGCAAGAAATCAACAGTGTTTTCGATTGGACCACTTGGCGTCGTTAGCGTCCCATCAATGTCGCACGTGATTACAGGCCTACCAGCGGCTTTTTGGTCTGCTGGCTGCTGGTTCGGTCCCATCTGTGGATTTTCTGGGCGCATTGTCTCTGGGTCTGTTGCGTCCTCTGGGGAAGTTTCGGTGTCCCCGCCGTTGCCGTCGTCAGGGCCCTCTGGGCCGCTTTCGTCAGGGCCTTCACCATCCGGTCCCTCATCCGGCGTCTCGCCAAGCAATTCGTGCTCAAGATACTCAATATAAAGCGACATTGGCATGTAGCCCTTTGGCGACATTACCCAAATCTCATCACCGTAATCGCCGATGCCGTCCTGACCACGCTCCTTAAGCGCGTCATTGATGCGGAGCCACGGAAGGCCGCCAAGTGCAGCCTTGTAATACTCAGCAATGACGGCCTGACTTGCTCGACCAACATCGGTGTAAGCGAATCGAAGGGTCTCATCAAAGCGCCAAATGATTTCTCGGGTCAGGTACTCAGCAATAAGATCGAGCAATGGTGCAATGCCGTTGTCGGCGGTAAATGCTGCGCCAACCTCTGCGCTTGATCGGTTTACGTCAAACGAGATGCCGATGTCTTGTGGCTGAACGCCAAACACCGCACAAATCTTCCGCGCCAGATAAATCTGCCACTCCATAAACTGCATGTCGCGGTTTGACGCGCCAAGCGGTGTCCACTTAACGCCTTTGCCGCCGCCAACAATTGCAACCATGCTCTTGCCGCCGATTTCGGCTTCCCAATACGCCTTGAACTGATCAACCTGGTCGGGGCGAATGCCCTCGCCAAGGTCAATGATTCCCGGAGGCGCAGCCTGCATAACAGACTTTGAGTTATAGGCAGCCGCAGCAAGGTCAGCCTCAATGGTTTCAGCAAGAACCTCTAGTGGCGAAAGGCCAAGTGGAGAATACGTTACCGGGTTGTGAATCAAGACAACCATTTCATCATTGCGGTACTCGGCAACAATCTTGCCAGTCGCATCCAGTTCGAAATAGCGAGGGTCGTTCTTCTTTGTGCCGTCCCAGTCCTGATCGAACGCAATAAAGCCTGCGTCTTTTGGCCACAGGTTGGCAATCTTCTTGGAGCCGGTTGATCCTGCGCGCGAGCCGCGCGTCAACTCGACTTCGATGCACCCCTGATCGAGGACGAGCAGGTCTTCAACTACCGGCTCAATAAACGAACGGAATGAATCACCGCGTGAGTTTGGGTGGCGGAACATGTAGCGCAACTCGTCAACAATCTTTTGGTTTGGCGTTGAGTTACCGTCAAGATCCACAATGTCCCAACGGGCACGGCTTACCTGCTGGCGGCGAAGATTAATCGCCGCGCGAAGCCATGGGTTGTTTCTGGACCAGCGTCGCAACTGCGCAACGCTGCGCTTCATTACGCCGCCCTGCCCGACTGCGGCGCGAGCGTAGGGGCTGTTCTCCCAGTCCGGGATTATTCCAATTTCGGACTTGGGCGCAGTAACCACCTGCTCGGTTCGACCAAGTAGTCGATCCAAAAGGCTGGGGCGTTCGTCTGCCATCTATCTAGTTCCCCTTCGGTGTCGCCGTAAAGCATCCTGCCAGACACCATTCAGCATGTCCTGATTAATCAAATCTCTTGTTTCGGCAAGCGTTCGCATAACGACTGGTTTGCCATCTTCGTATGTTACCGCACGCATGCAAGGGTACCTTGTCCACCACTGTGGCACAACAAAGTTTCCGTCTGTGAACTTTACCTCAACCGTCCCCTGAATATCGTAGCCCATGGCTACTCCTCTTCTGTCGACCCCTCGATTGATTCGCTCTCCTCGTCGGCAATCTCCTGGTCGATCATTGCGCTGACTTCAAGGCTGTACTTCTTCCGCTGGGGAACGCTCATTTTTGCCTTGTGCAGGTCAATATAGCAGGCATCGCAGACCAAATAGCGCCGTTGCCCTTTTGCCCGGGGCACCATGGGCTCTGGGACGATGTTCTTTTCCAAATGATGCTTGCCGGTCAAAATCGTGCAATTTGCACACTTTGGGTGGGCGGAGCGATTTGCCATGTACTCCTTGAAGATGGGGGCAGCCTGTTTCTGGAGTCGTTTAATGGCCAGCGTAATCTCACGCAGTTCGTTTTCCGTATGGTTAATCTCTGTGCACAGTGGGCATATAGGTTCGTTCATGGGCATATTGTAGCAGTATTGCAAGATTATGGGATCTTCTGGGGATGTTTCACGTGGAACGCAGCCCCGCATATTTGAAAGATGTTGTAATATGCCCCAATATGAGTGTATGATCTTCACAGGGACGCCTTGTTGGCGAACCGCCAAGTCAACTACGGGTTGACGGGATGATGATACTTACGTAGATGCGACCCTTAGAGTCGCCAAAGCAGCCCGGGGGGATTACTGTGGATTTTAAACTTTTTACCGGAACTCTTAAGGCTTACGAGACAGAGAGCGGCGACCGCTACGTATCCGGAACCACATCCTCGACCATCCGCGACCTCCATGGCGACGCCATGGCAATGTCCGCGCTGAAGAGTATGGAAGACACTGCCAAGCAGAATATGACCGTCTTCCTCAACCACAACTACAACGTTCCTGAAGACCTTTTCGGCTCTGCGACTGATGCCCGCATCGTTAAACGCATAGATGAAGAGACAGGCGAAGAGGTCTATGACCTTGATATCGACGTAAAGGTTTGCCCAGAGGATGAGAATCCCCAGGCGATGCAGGCCTATCGTGCTATTAAGCGCGGCGTCAAGTTGGGCCTCTCTATTGGCGCCCGCGTCGAGAACGCTGACAAGAAGCGCGACGAGAAGAGCGGCATTGACACCTATGTCATCAACAAGGTTCGCCTTCTTGAGGCAAGTGTTGTCGGCATCCCAGCAAACCAGCGCTCGTACCTGCACAATGCAGTCAAGAGCCTGCGTTCCAAGCCAGAAGAGAGCGAAGTAGAGCACGCCATAATCCACGACCTTGACGACGCCGTTAAGGCGGCCGGAGATTTCAAGGTTGGCGATATGGTCACCTGGGGTTCAAGCGGCGGCGCGGCCCGTGGAAAGATTACAAAGATTGTCCGCGAGGGGACCGTCAATATTCCTGATTCCTCAATTTCTATTACTGCTGAGAAAAATGATCCAGCGGTATTAATTAGGATCTATGACGGAGCAAAGCCAACAGATCGAATTGTCGGCCACAAGATGTCTACCCTTCGCGCAACAAAGTCTTTTGACGATCTTGTCGAGAAGGCAGTAGAGATTGAGGGTCAGCAGGCTGCTGAAAGGGCGCCACTTGTTGGTGCCCTATACGTACTCCTGTCCGAAGCAACATCGTTCTACCACAAGGCGCATGGCGCCCACTGGAACGTTGTTGGGGAAAATTTCTCTGCGTATCACAAACTGTTTCAGAAGATCTATGAGGACGCACACGAGTCCCTAGATCCAATTGCAGAAAGTCTTCGCAAGTTGAATTCACCGGCACCTGCCGAATTGAAGGATCTTGCAGACATGGCCAACGAGACCTCGCGCTCGGAAGGCTACGATGCGGAAGCCCTGGCGGCAGATCTTTATGCTGCTAACGAAAAGTTGATTGAGAACATTATGGTTGCCTTTAAGGCCGCCATCGATCTCAATGAGCAGGGTATTGCTAACTTCCTGGCAGAGCGTCAGGATCAGCACAAGAAGTGGTCTTGGCAGTTGCGCGCCTCTTTGGCGCCAGAGGCTGAGGAAAAGAATGAGTCGGAGGGGTCACCCTCTGCCGAAATGGAGAAGAGCATGACTGAAGAGATTGCCCCACAGGTTGCAGAGGAGACCCCAGAGGTCGCCCCTGAGGCCGAGCCGGCGGTGGCCATTGAGCCTGCCGTTGAGCCAGTAGCCGTAGAGGCCACTGCCGATGTTGAGGAGTACCGAGAGGTCTCCGAGGCTGATGTTGCAGAGGTTCTTGCTTCGGCAACTAGCAGCCGCCTTGCACTAGAGATCGGCGCGCCCCTTCAGGGCGAGGCTGAGGCTCCAGTTGCAGAGCCAGTTGCTGCGGAGCCAGTTGCAGAGGAGGTTGCCGTTGAGGCTGCCCCTGCAGAGGCTGCGCTTATTGATGCGGTTATCGAGGAGCCAGTCGCCGAGCCGGCTTCCGAGAACCAGGGCGTTGAGCCCATTGTAGACCTGAGCGATGCCGAGAAGTCTTCCGACGTGGACGATATCGGTAAGATTGTTGAGGTCGCCAAGTCAGCACTCGATGCAGCCAAGACGGCTCAGCAGGAGGTGGAGACTCTCCGCAAGGAGATCACCGAACTCGCTGCCGCGAAGGCCAAGGTTGAGAAGGATTTGGAGAGCGCCATGAACGTTATCGACCGCTTGTCGGCCGAACCGGTTGGGCGCAAATTGATTAGCAAGGCTACGGAGCAGCGACATAGCGATGCTACATGGCTGCATCCTTATATCCAGCGCGTTCTCGAAGCGCAGGACTGAAAGAAGGAAAGAAATCATGAGTGAGATTAAGGAAAAGTTGCAGGATCTGGAGAAGGGCCTTGAGGCTCTTTCCCACACCCCTGCGGTAATCGGTAAGGATACCGATTCGACTGTAAAGACATACGACGCAGCAGAGGGTGCTGCTCTTCAGCGCGAGTTGCGCAAGCGATTCAAGCAGATGGGCACCGCCGAGATCACCGAGATGCTCGACATTCAGGCTTCCCGCGAGAATGGTAAGCAGGCTTCGTCCGAGGTGCTTAACACCTTGGCAGTTGCCAACCCACAGATCGCTAAGTTGCTTGATGCCAGCGGCGGTGCTGCACTTATTCGCCAGGACTTGGAGCCAATGCTCTACGCCCTGTTTGTAAAGCGATTCCCGCTGTTTGAGCGCCTGCGCAAGGAGCCTGCAAACGGCTTGGTGCACGCTTACAATCAGCAGACCTCGTTCGGTGATGCAGTATTCCAGACGGAGTTGGGCACGGTGACGGATGACGTGAACGTCTACGCTCGCCAGACCACCAACGTCGCGGTACTTGCTACCCGCCGTGGTATTTCTCTCAAGTCACAGTTCGCCATTCAGCAGGGTGGCGCGGCCGGTAATCACGGCCTCGCAACCGAGTTGTCAGGCGGCGTAACGGCAATCGCCAAGAAGTTGCAGAAGCAGATCCTTCAGGGAAATGCCGCCGCAACTTCATCGGGTGCCGGTGCATCGACGGAGTTGGGCGCGTGGGACGCGAACGGCTTTGACGGTCTGCGCAAGTTGTTGGGGAGCGCTGCCAACGCAGGCAACGTTATCACCAGCAAGTCCTCCTCGTCGTACACGGCTGCTATCAACGACACCGTTGCTGGCATCCTGAACAACGGCGGTAATCCTTCGGCCATCGTTTTGAGCCCAACGGATTACGCTGCCTACACGAACGAGTTGCTCTCATTGGTCCGCTACCCAGGCGCTGGGAACGTCGACGCAGGTCTTGGCCTTGGCAGCGTTGCCACGCCAGCCGGCTCGTTGCCGCTTCTTGCAATCCCTGGCGACGGAATCGGTTCGTACACCTTGTCTTCGGTAAACTACCGAGACATGTACGTAATCGACGAGGATGTTTGGTCGATGCCATATCTTGGCAACGATGCAATCACCACGCTTGAGATTCCAGTCGGTGTTGCTGGTGCCTTGACCCGCTTGTACATCCAGTTCTGCATGTACGGCTTGGCCAACAAGGGACCACAGTTCAACGGCAAGGTACGCGTCACAATCGCGTAATAGCGTTGTAGCGTAGTCCTAACGAAAGGGGCCGGGCTTAGGCCCGGCCCCTTTTAATTTGTAAGGAGTATTTATGAGCGACAAGTTGGTTGACGAAAATGGTCGATACATTGATCCGACACGAAGGCCGGAGCAGAAGCCTGAAGAGGCCGGTGCGGCACTTGCTTCCCGCGTGATTGCAAAGGCTGCAAAGGAGCAGATTCTCCCGAATAAGATTTACCGAATCTACATGCCGATCGGCGACGCATCAGTTGCGCTTTCGGACGGCCGAACGTACCAGTTTGTTAATGACGAGTGCAATGTTCTTGGTAAGCACCTCCAGGAACTTATTGACATGGGCGCTCGTGAGGTCAAGCAGGACCGTGGAGATGTCGACCGCGTGTTCTCGGACGAGAACCGCTAAACAGCCTCAAAACTAGCCACACCACGTTCATCGCAGGCACTAGCCGGATGGACGTGGTGTCTTATTTGGCATAGTATTTACCCATGATTAAAGTAACAATGTCCGTTCCAAACATTACAAGCGTGATCAGTTCGTACACCCACATTCAGTTGGGGAGAGCGGCCACGTCTGCTGAGGCCGCCAACCAGACTGGCTCTTTTGTCAATCTTGGCCCAGTAATCCGTTTGTCAGCGTTGGTGTCCGCTTACGATTATTTTGATGACGGGGCAATTGTAGGCCAATGGCATACCTGGCGCCCATCAAACTCAACGGGAAGCAGTGGCGGCTCTTGGTCGGCGCCATTTCGCGGTCAAGAGCAGGGATACATTACGGTTGATCAATTTCGGGAATATGAGATAGGGGTTTTGACAAATCCTGACGGCTCAACAATGGGGGATAGAAAATTAGAACGCTTCATAAAGGTTGCAAGCAGTCTTGTTGATTCCTATACCCAGCAGTCATTCCAGTTGCGACAAGACACAGAGAAGCATAAGTGGGTCCAGGCAACAAGAAGGGTATATCCATATCGCCGGCCGATTGACTCACTTGTCTCAATGACTGTTTATGTCAGCGCCCAGCAAAGCGCCGCTTTCACTGTAAATGATGTTTATGTAAATAAAGACAGGAACTACTTTGAAGTAACTAGTCTTGCAAACGTTACATACTCATTATTCCCAGTTTTGGTAAACCTTGGTCTTATTGAGCCAGTTGCCGTTATTACATACAAAAGCGGATACCCAGAAGTCCCTGATGACGTAAAAGATGCAACCGCCATCATTGCGGCACACCTGATTGCTGAAGACTCGCTTGATAAACAGGGCATGGGTGCAATGAATGAGTTAACTGTTGGCTCAATGACCATGAAGCGTCATAGGCCAGTGCCGGGGGAAAGGTTTGATGCAATTCCTGGAACAGCAGCAGCAATCCTCGACCAGTACGTCGGGGTAAATGTGAGATGAGCCTTCCCGGATTTAATACATCGGTCACAATCAAGCGAGTCGGCCAGACAGGCCACGAGGCAGATGGGACACCGAGAGTCGAACTCACTACAGTTTGGGTTGGAAAGTGTCATTATCAACCAGAAAGCAAAATTTCCGTTAATCAGTTGTATACCGATACCGGCCAGGCTGCAGAGGCAAGATACTTATTTTTTATCCCTTATCTAACCGGCTCTAAGCAGCCATGGATTGCGGATTTGGTTGAGGCGGACAATATTCAATTTCAAGTTGATGAAGTTATCAGGGAAGGGCTTCATCATCACCTCATCCTGGGGGCAAAGAGGGTAGATCGCTAATGGCGAGACGACCTTTGCCGCCTAGCCTCCGCCGAGGCCGACGTCAGGTATTTCTTGGCGGCCTTCTTACTATTGGTGGGAAAAAGAGCCTAGATGAGATTGCAAAAGATTTGCGGGCCACGGCAAAAGCCATGAAGGACATTGGGCTTAATAGGTCGTTTCTCATGATGCGAATAAGAGGGAAGCCGGAAGTCATGGCCGAACTACTAGACGCTTGGATTGAGGCGCTGTACGGCAGTTCCCCGCTCACTTCTTGGTATCAAAAAACAAGACCAAAAACCATGAGAGGCGTTGCCGGCGGGCCAAATCTAGGCGTTCCGGTAGATTCTGGAAAACTGCAAGATGCCCTCACCATGGAAACGGCTGAGGGGGCAATACACCAGGTCACAATTGGTAGAGATGCAAAACTGCGCTTCAGGTACGGAGCGGCACCGCAAACAGAGTTTGTGCCCTTTGTTACCGATAAAGGATGGATTATAGCGAACATGGGATTTGATCCATCTGACAACCCGGACCCAGATTCGTCATACATTGATGAAATTAATCAGTTCTACTCCGAGGGCGGTATAGGGTTCTTTGAGGTTGGGTTGGCAGACATGGGAAAAAGCACGCGGCTTGATGACTTTCGTAAGCAGGTTGCAAAGATTATTAGGCGCGAGGCCGCAGCGTATATTGCCGAAAGGAAGCGCTAGGGCTTAGGCCTGTAGACTCTTCCGCGCCACACCAGCGCCTCGCCAGTCCACGAAGCAAAGTCTGGTTGCCATTCTCCTGCCGCCTGGCCAAATCGCTCAATCACGGCAAATCCCGCCGCCCATCGGCTGACCTGGTGCTGTGCGAGGTAGCCCAACTCAGTGCGCCGACACATCATCCCCGTAGAGATTGCAGCAAGCCTGCGCTCGTCAACGCCAGCAAAACCGCCAACGGTCCTGAAGGCAAGGCCCTGTGAGTGGTCGTGCCCACCAACGACAGAGATGCCAGCAGCATCAACGATTGGCATAATGCTTGCTCCACCGCCGGTGGCCTTGGAATACGTACCGTGAGTTGCAATGAGGTCTGGGGCAATCTGGTAGTAAGACCGCAGGTTCTCTGGGCCAGCAAATGCTGTCCCCTCATACACCGCTGGCTCAATGCCAAGTTGGTCGAGCCGAAGAAGTGCGGCAAGAGAAAGCATCTCAACGCCGTTGACATCGGTAATTCCGACAAGTTCTGGAGCCTTCCTGGCAAGCCACTTGCTCATTCTGGCTTCGTGGTTTCCGTAAATGAATATGATCTTTGCGTTCTTGCCCACGGCTGCGCGGATCTCTGCAAGCCTGTTGTGGGAGTGCTGCAGTTCGTCCTGGATGGACATCCCTAGCCTGGGGTCTCGATCAAACGCGCTTGCCGCAGTCAGGTCAAGGATGTCCCCTGTGAGCACAACGCGATCTGGGCGCTCGGCTGCTAGGAACGTGAGGAATGAGGCAAACACATCGCCATCCTCAAATGGGAATTGGAAGTCGCCAGCGGCAACAATAAGTTCTCCGCGATCCTTTGCTGCGGTACCAATACGGGAGACGTAATCAATCTTCCTAAACTTCACCATCCCGACATCGGACATCTGTTCTAATTCTTTCATCGACGAAGGAGTTGGCATTTTATTGTTACCTCCATTAAATCTTCGACCATCCGCTATGTCAGTTTCGCCACGGCGAAGACGGTCACGCTTGATTCGGTAAGAATCAAATTCTCGTTCCGGGTATTTCTTGTGGAATTCCTTCCACTCAAGATGCAGGGAATCCTTACGCTCGGCTTCGGTCCAGTAGCGCGTAGCCATAGAAACCTCCCTTACGGTTGGGGTGCTAAGGGCGGACTACGCCTTCTTAGTCTTCTTGGCAACTGCCTTGGCGGCAGGCTTGGCAGCCTTCTTAGCGGCAGGCTTTGCAACCTTGGCCTTTACTGCCTTCTTGACGGCTGGCTTAACAGCCTTCTTAGCGGTTTTCTTGCTACCAAAGATCTTATTCAAAATCGACATATCCACACTCCATACTAGGTTCGGGCTACTTGCCGAACACCTGCATGATAACAGCATATAGGGCCAGCAACAAGGCTAAAACAGAACCCCCCTCAGGGAATGCCCATTTAATAAGGGACTTCTGCTGGGTTTCCCTGGCTTCCCGCCGAATCTGCTCCTCGCGCATCTCGGTCAGGGTCTTATGAATCTTGTCCATGCTCTCTTCAAGGTTATCAATGCGACGGGATACGTCGCCAAGTTTAGTCGTCATTTCACCCCTCCAGTGGGCCCATTCGGTGAGGTAGTCAATGTCTGCCATGCGGGTATTCTCTCTCATTACACAATAAGAATAAAGTTAAACACTTGCTGCGTAGGGCCCGCAGCCCTAGACCCCCTTTGAGATGTCGTATAATATCTCTTGTATGAAGGGATTGTATGAGACGTTCTTTTCGGTTCTGAGCGCTGACGGCTCGCTGCAAGGCTTGTTGTCTGGTTCTGCCGTAGATAAGAAGGTCTATCCAATTCATCATGTCGGGGCTAGTAGACCCCCGGCGGTCAGGATTGCCGTCCTAAATGGTAACAGTGAAGTCGGCAGGCTGGTCGAGAGAGTTGTAGTGGATGTGCTTATTGCGTCGGCGAGCGGCACAACCGAACTCAACAGTATCTCGAAGCGGATCGACGAACTGGTTAACCGAAGCAGGATATCCGGACCAGATGGCTTAGTAGTGCATTTGTGCATCAAGATGCTTGAGCGCGATGCCTATGACGCAAAGTCTTTAGAATATCGGAGAATAATCCGATATGGCGTAATAATGAAATAGAGTAGGAGAAATACTATGCTTACACTAGGATCTGGTCGCATTTATGTGGCCGATTGGTACGAGGGAGCCTCGACGGTTCCAAGCGCCACTTACGTAAGTGGTACGCCAACTTCGACCCAGAAGAAGTTGTACGAGATCGGCGAAATCGCCGGCGACGTCGACTTCACGCTTGAGTTCCAGGAGAAGGAGTTCTTCGGTCAGGCGAACTTCGCAATTCAGAAGGCCTACTACGGTGGTAAGTGCGAACTTAACGCCAAGAAGGTCGAGTTGAACCTTGCGAACCTCCAGAACTTCTGGACGCGTTCGAGCGTTATCGCCCGCGACACCTTGACCTCGTATGACCACGACGTGACGGCCTCTGGCCTCCCACGCCCAATCTACGTCAAGTTTGTCCACACCCGTTCGGACGATCCGACGAAGACTGTGACTGTTCACCTTTTCAAGGCGTACAGCCCAAAGTTGACCTTCCCGTTCACGCGTGAAGACATCACCACCATGGACCTTGGGTTCATGGGTGTGACGGACCGCGATGTGCAGGGTGCCGCCGACAAGATTCTTCTTGTCGAGGCTTCCTAATTGATTGCGGCGTAAGCCGCAATCAAACCCCCGCCCGGCTTGCTGGGCGGGGGAGCGACTCCCCAGATACAACCTCCCCCTCCTGCTCCACCCCCACTCAAACCCTTTACTTTGTTGTACAATGAATAAGCCGTTTGGCAGGAAGTTATAGAGGAGATTACCCATGGCAGATCTTAAGGCCCTACAGAACAAGGGCGCACTTACGCTCAACGATTTGGCAGACCTTGAGGAAAAGTTCAATACCCGACTTGACCAGTTGGACACAACTCGGTTTACCGTCCTCCGCTTTATCATGTGGCTGGTGCTTCGCCGCGAAGAGCCAGGCGTTACGGAGCACGCCGTTGGCGAGCGATTTGACCTCCAGAGCCTGCAGGTAGAGGCACTTTCCGTCCTTCGCCGCAGCGGGCTTCTCCCAGAAGAGTCAGAGGGCGGCCCAGCCGACCCAGCCGAGGCCCTCAAAGAGGGAAAAGCGCTCGGGGAGTAAGTTGGTCCGAAATTGACTGGGGTGGGATCATGGCTTCCTATGCGGACGCTTATGGCTACACTCCAGAAGATTTCTTGGCTTTAACGCTTCTGCAGGTTGGAATTTTCGGGGAATACGCCCGCAACCAGTCGGAAGCAATGGAGAGTAAATCAAAGAGCAAGGGGCAGACCTCTTCCTCCTCGCTTTCTCCCCGAAAATCTGGTAATAATAATGGCCAATGGGGCGGCACCCACTCCATTGAGTCCCTGATCGGTCTGTACGGTTCCTCCGAAGCAAAGCAAACCCTCATGAACGAGACCCTTCGGCAAGAAAACGCAATCATTGAATCCCAAAAGAAAGACAAGTAGGCTAGATGGCTGATTTTGAGAACCAGGGCAGTGAAGAAGATGTCGTAAGCATTGGCGCTGACACTACTGACCTTGCTGCCGCCTCTCAGCAAATCACCGAACTTGCAAACGCCTTTGATCGTCTTGCCGCTGCCACCAGCGCCGTTAGCGCCGCTGGGATAGACCCGGAAACCGGAGTCATTGATCCAGAAAAGGTTGCTGAGGCCGCCGCTGCTCTTAAGACGCTTAAGGAATTCTCTTCCGATGCAAGAAAAGAGATTTTCTCTATAGGCGCAATCGACCTGAGCGAACTTAGCCAAGAACTAGAAGATATATCCAGAAAGATGGACCTTGTGTCCAGGGCAGCAGATAGGCTGCGCACAGTCGCATCAAAGAGGACAGCGGACAAAGCAGAATCCGAAAAGAACGTTCGCTCGGCTATTCAATCGGGGACATACACAAGTATGTCCCCGGAGTCTGCGCGTGCACTTCTTTATGTAGATGAAAAGCCGCTTATGGAAGCGCAAGAAGAAATCCGAAGGCTTCGGGCAGAACTTGCAGTTGCCGCGTCGCGGAGGTCTGGATTTAGCGTCAGTTCGCCAAGGCGGGCCCAGGAAACCATAGACAGGACCGTACGGGAACGGCGAGATGCAGCAAGCAGGAGAGAAGAAGAGGCACTTAGGAGCAGGATAATTGACGCCGAGAGCGACGTTCGGCGAGATCCTGAAATTGTCTCAAGGGCCACAAAACCCCTCACCAAGGACGAGCAGGAAGCGGCACGGCGGGTAAAAGAACGAGAGGGGCGCGCCAGAGAACTTTCTGCGGCACTAAAGCGGGCAAATGAGGCAACGAGAAACCTGCAAAGAGAGGCGGAGGCGCTTCGTAGGCAGGAGATGCTTGCAGAAAGTAATGCCAAGGCAACTGGTCCAGTTGACGAAACACCAGGGTTCTCCACGCCCTACACCGAAGAGGGTGATCAACTTGGCGGAGTAAAAGGTGGCCTTCCCAAGTCAAAAGTCATTGCGCGCCGCCTGCCAGGACCGGGCGCAGGGGAACTCCCAAAGATACGAGCCGACATTGCCGCAAAAAGGGCCGAGGTGGCAAAGGCAAGAAAAGAGCAAGTTGAACTAGCAAGGGCAATGGGAGAACTCCTGTCATCAGACCCAATGGAGGGGCTGTCGCTTCCGAGTTCATCAGTTATCGACACCGGGAAACTAAAAACAGAAGTACGAAAGAAACTCCTTGCCGCGTTCTCCGCAAAGATAAAGGAAGAGACTAAATCCGAACCAACTGAGGAAATGATTAGTGATTTCAAGAAGATCATTAATCAAGAGCAAACTGGCGCAGTAGACAGAATAGTAAGGGATATTGTCAGCGAGCGGGCATCACGGAGCCCCCTCTTTGAAAGGGGCATGTCTACTCGCGCCGCACGGAGGTCATCCCGAACAACGTCGGCCGCAACTGGTCCAGCATCGGGCCTTGCGTCGGAAGATAAATTTCCACAAGTTGATGCGGGTGACCTTGCGTCACGTTTGGCC
>Ga0214921_10004628_pt1 | contig 20104 bp, 15 predicted proteins | sample LL1505_MetaG_FD_177992 | JGI IMG/M metagenome (GOLD analysis project Ga0214921, IMG submission 177992) | Freshwater microbial communities from Lake Lanier, Atlanta, Georgia, United States - LL-1505 | ecosystem: Environmental > Aquatic > Freshwater > Lake | place: USA: Georgia | collected...
ACCGTTGCCGGCGAGGAAGACAACGGCATGAAGGAAACAGAACGGAGGCTGCTGGATGGAGGCTGCGACGTCCCTCCAGGCCCCTGCTTGGTGTTGCCTGAGCCTAAGTGCGCTTAATGGGCCCGAAAGACCTCGTTGAGGCTTGCGGCGTCCAGCACACGGTCCACCCAGCCCTCGAGTTGCTCGCTCGAGGCCGAATGGATCTGCTAGAGGACAGAGTGCCATTTCCAACTCCTGGATCAGTGACTACTGGTGCTCTTCGATCAGCAAATAGGACAGTCGCGGCAGATACTGCGCCACCATCCCCGGTTGCGCTGGAATCAGATCGGCCACATCCTTGGCTGCGCGCCATCGGGTATGGCCGAGGCTAAACAAACCCAGCCCTAAGAGCGAATACCCGGCAACTCGTCGAGCAGGATTGATTCTAAGGCGCGGGTGCGCGCAAGCGTGCTGTGCTTGATGGTGGCTTGCCTCTTTGCGCCACTGCCGTTCATGCTACTTGAACGACCGTCAGCCTTTGAGGCCGCAACGACTCTCCCGATATGCTCTTTATAATTGACTAAGTCCTTTGAGATCACACTGACTGCATCAAAGTCTGCGGCAATACTCTCGCCCACGCGCGCAGCAAAGCTTCGGCCTTGAACCGAGACCATCGGAAGCCCCATGCGCAATACATCGGTTGCCGTTGAATGCGCGTTATAGGGGGTGGTGTCCATGAACACATCGGCAAGTCTATAGCGCGCCAAGTGATCTTCAACCCGCGGCACCCGCGTTGCAAACACAATGCGCTCGGGATCAATGTCGTGGGCTTGAGCCTCCCTGTGAAGATTGGCCGTGGCATCGTCGTTGAGTTTCATGAGCCACAGCACGCTTTGCGGGTGCTCGTGTAGGAGCTCCATCCATTGGCGCCATACGGGCGGGTTGATTTTGTAGTCATGATTAAAGCTACAAAAGACCGTAGCTTTTTCAGGAAGCCCGTAGTCACTTCGGCGCGGGGTTTCCGCCGCTACAGCAAGCCCGTCGTCAAGTGGCAGATAACAGTGCGGCAGCCTCAGCACCCTTTCTTCGTAGTGCTGCTCTGCGCCTTTGGGGATCACGATGTGATCGGCGAGGATAAAGTCCATCCATGGCGCGCCCATCGAGCCAGGGTAGCCGAGGTAGTTGATTTGTACGGGTGCAGCGCGTGCGGCAAAGATCTCTGATTTTGAGCCTGCGGTGTAGCCCGCAAGATCAATCAACACGTCGATCTCAGCGGCGCGTATGAGATCCACAACCTCGCCACTCGTTTTTTCCTTGCAATCGATAAAGTGGTCAAAGGCAAGCTTGAAGCGGCGCCGGAGCGAGCTGCCATCGTCAATGCCAAGCGAGAAGGCAAAGGTTTCGATACGGGTTTTATCATGATGCTCGATCACCCCCGCAAGCAGATGTCCCACGGGGTGCTCGCGCAAATCGGGTGAAACATAGCCCACGCGAAGCTTATTGTGTTTGTAGCGTTTCCCCTCCCAAGCGCTTTTGGCCGCTGCGCCAAACCGTTGTTGGGTAAAGAGCTGTGCACAGCGCAAGTGCAGGGCAGGGTCATCGCACATCGAGAAAAACGCGAGCGGGTTCACAAGACGCTTGCCCGCACGGATGCCTTCGATGATACGTTGCCGATCGGACTCAAAGTCGCGCCAATCGCAAGTGTGGAGCTTGGCAAAAAAGCGATAGCCCTGCGCGTAGTCGTAATCGGGATTGATCTGTATCAGTTGGTCAAAGACCTTTACCGCATCGCCATGTTTTTTGAGCGTGGTGAGTATCACGCCTGTGTTCATCAGGATCTTTTCGTCTTGGGGCTTGTAGTGAAGCGCTTGAACAAGGCTCAGATAAGCCTCGGGGATCTTATTGAGCGCCTGAAGCAGGCTTGCCCGATTGTTGAGGGCTTCCAAATAGTCGGGCTGCAACAAGATCGCTTGATCAAAAGCTAAAAGCGCCGCATCAAATAAGCCCATGCCCTGCAAGAGCGTGCCGCGCGCGAAATGCGCAGGGGCGTAGTCGGACATCACTCCAATAGCCTCGTCGATCAGGGCAAGCGCCTCGCTCGGTCGGCCTTGTTGTGAGGCAATCACCATCAATGAGTAAAGCGACAACATGTCACCAGGCAAGTCCGCAATCACCGCTTCAAAGCAGGCCTTTGCTGAAACCATATCGCCTTGGCTTTGAAACTGAAGGGCTTGGCGTTGCATCGGATGGGTGATCTCGAGCTGTCGCGGTGGGGGTAAGTCTTTTTGGCTTGCTAGGGGCTGTTCCTCACAGCGCTTGGCGTTTTGAAAGCTGAGAAGGGCTTCTTGGCCGCGACCGAGCTTATTAAGGAGCACGCCTTTGGCGTGGTGCGCCATCGCCTGGCGCGGCATCACCCTTAGGGCGCGGTCGATGTAGTCAAGAGCGAGCGCTGTGCGCGAGCGTTGGCTCTCAATGGCAGCCATTGAGTAAAGGGCGGCGTATTGATTGGGGTTGAGTGCCAACTCCTCGCGAAACAGACGTTCGGCTTCATGCACCTCTCCTTGTTGTTGGCAGGTGACTGCTTTGAGCAATCGCTCTTGACTATTCATCGCATATTCCATGCTTTGCTTATCCCATGCATCGCCCACCCCAATCAAAGAAACTCTTGGGCAACTTGAAGCCCATGCAAGGCTAACAAAGCTGCACGCCTCGCTCGGATCGCCTCATCGGGGCCAGGATAACGCCGATAAACGTAAAGATAGTCCAATACCGCATCGGTTCCCGTCGCCTCAGTTGACCCTCCTCGCCGATCGCTTGTCTCGTCGTAGACCTCAAAGACAAAACTTGCTTGTATGCCCACATGTTCGGCGGGTCGCTTTCGATAAAGTCCCAGCAAAAACTCCCAGTCTTCATAAGCACGCATGTAAGGGTCAAAGCGCTGCGACCCGATGTAGTACCTCGGCAAGGCGTAGCACGACATATGCACTTGGTTTTTCACATGCAGCCAATCATTCAAAAGGCCGGCACAACTCATGGGCGTTGCGCTAAGCATCTCAGGTCCACTTGCGAGCCTTCGTTCGGCAATGACTGTGCAATCAGCATAAATGGGTATCTGATGGGCAAACGCGGTGCTCGCAGCGAGCTCCTCAAGCCAATGCGGCTGCAGGGCATCGTCATCATCTAAAAAAAGCACATAGCTGCCTTGCGCCATATCGAGTGCGAGGTTGCGACTCAGCGCAGGCCCAGCTACGCCACTGCGGCGAAGGTAGCGATCGTGGCTGCCAAGCAGTTGGCTGCACACCGCATCGGTGGATGCATCAATCACATCCGAAACCACGAGCACTTCGACCTGCCCGGCCTCTGAGCCCGATAAGAAGCTTTGCTGTTTGATCGATTGCAATGCCCTGCCTAGAAGCATGGGGCGCTTGTGGGTGGGCACGATGATGCTAAAGACAGGGGAAGCGCTCATGGTGTTTTGCAAGGCATGACGGACAGTCGATCATGACACAGCAGCGAGATCATGATCTGCCTATGGCTCTCAACCTGCGCACGACCGATATCCTGCGCTTTGCCTGCAAAAATCCTTGATCGTCCGCTTAATGATTCTGCAATCGACGATTCTTCGCAAACATCTGTGCCATCCGTTTCGGCAGCTCATGTAAGACGTCGTCCCATTGTCCGTGAGCGCCTTGACGAAGAAGCTCCACACTCGCATACCATGGGGCTTCGCTACGACCGAGTCCCCATCGCCAGTCGGGGCTGAAGGGCAACAAAACAAGGCTGCTTTGACCTAAGGCGCCTGCCAGGTGGGCAAGACTTGTATCGACCGAGATCACTAAGTCCATAAGACTGCAAATGGCTGCTGTATCGGCAAAGTCAGCAAGCCCCGCGCCAAGATGGGCGCAGCGCGGCCTCGGATCGAGGGCACAGGCGTCAGGTGGGGCAAATTGGTCGATCTCATCGGCTTGCAAGTCTGGCTGCAGAGTCACGTATAAGTGTTCCCTCGGTAGCTTTGGCAGGAGTGAATGCAGCTCGATGTTGCGAAGTGGATTGGGTTGACCGCGCCCTCTCCAGACCAAGCCCACACAAAGAGGGCGTGGGTGAATGAGACTCAAGCGCTCTTCGATACGTGCCTGCCAAAGCGACCGGGTCGCCTGCGAAGCCTCTAGATAACCCGCCCGATCAGGAATCCTGTGGGCTTCACAACCAAGCGCGAAGGCGAGGCTCACCATTGGGATGCGAAAGTCGGCGCCTTCAGTAGCTTCAATCGTGTTGACCAATTCAATGTTTGGCGCCAATTGACTAAAAAGTCTGTGAAAAACATCGGGGACGAATAAGAGAATCTTAGATGCTTCGTTTGCCACGTGGCGCACAAAGCGCACAAATTGCAAGGTATCGCCAAGGCCTTGCTCGGCGTGAATCAAAAGGCATTTTCCCGCAAGGCTTGGCTCACCAAGCCATAACGGCGACTTGAAAGGGTGGGCGCTTTGGGCTGATTGCGAGGACAAATGGCGCCACTCATACTGTCTGAAACCTTCCTTGTAGTCACCGAGCAAAAGTCGCGTGAAGGCCTGATTCAGGTGGGCGTTGGAGTAGTCGGGTCTTATCGCGATGGCTTTGGAAAAACTATGGATCGCTTGGTCAAGGGCTTGCGAATCGCGAAACGCCAAGCCGCGGTTGGAATAAGCTTCTGCATAGCCGGGGTTGACCGCAATCGCTTGACTAAGACTCTCGACCGACTCCTCAAAGCGTCCAAGACTGCGAAGCACCACCCCGCGATTACACCACGCGCCCTCATATCGCGGATCAATTGCAAGAGCCTGATCGTAGAGCGCCAGGGCTCGCGTGAGCAGTCCTTTGGCTCGCCAGGCTTCGGCAAGGTTGAAAATCCAGGTGCTTTGCTGAGGCTCCAGGTTCAATGCACATTCATAATCCTTGATCGCTTGATCAAACTGACCCAGGCCGTGATGCAGCACGCCGCGGTTAAAGTAGGCAAGCGCAAGTTGATTGTCAGCTTCTATTGCTCGGCTGTAGCTTTCGAGGGCTGCCGTTGATTGGCCAAGGCTGACGAAGCATGCACCTCGGTTTAACCAAGCGTGCGCATGACTCGGTTCAATAGCCACAACGCGGTCGTAGCGGGCGAGCGCGGCGCTTATGTCGCCGCCATCAGAAACGGGTGCTTGCTGCAGTGCCAGGGCAAATGCGAACTCAAAGGCGCTGCTGTTGATACCGTTCGCATCAAGGCTGTGGTAAGCCCACAAGGCGCTATGCCAGTCCCCCGCCGCGTGAGCGTTGATTGCCTTTTGATACGTTTCCCAGGGCGTTGATTGATCCGAGCTAGCCATAAGTGCATTGTATGGGCGTTGCCGCTGTGACAGCATAAGGGGTATGAACACCATACCCACTGTTGGCCCCGACACAGCAATCGCACCGCGGTCGGGTTCTGGGAGTCCACAAACACCGCCTCAACAGCGTGCAGATGCGGCGCCCGCGATTCTCGCTGACAGCATCGCAAAAGCCGACCCCGGAGTGATGCTCAAGCTGGTCGCACCGGTATTGAGTCAAGAAGCGCAAACCGCGATCCGTGACAGGCAGGTTGCAAGGGATCCGCTTAATGGACTCATTGCCTACCTGTTCGGCCCATCGCGTGCTGCCCCTTCCACCGAGCAAAGGGCGGCGCAAAAGCTTGGGATATCGGATCTGCCGGAGCCTCCCGAAAACGCGTCGTCTGAAGAATTACTTGCTTGGTTTGCCTCTTTAGCGGAGTTGGATCTCGATCCGGACGCCTTAGTTGCTGCACGGGCGATGGCCGTCCTCAAACGGCTTGCGCCTGATGTGCAAGAAGCGATTCGAAACGCGCCAAACCCTTCGATGGCTCGACTCTTGCGTTTTGCTGCGCTGACCGAGGAGGGTTTCCGCGATGCGCCTGCGCAAATCAGAAGCGAGCCGTTTGCACTGGGTCAAAACGCTGAGGATGCTGCACAAAGGCTACTTGCAGCAATTCGAGCCAGTGACGCCTTCGCGCTTGTGGATCGACTGCGGGAAAATTTTTCGCCCGATCGCCAGTTCGCACAGCAATTATCACCAGGATCCGCGTCGCAGCCCCATGCGCCCGCATCGCAGCTTCAGACGCCAGCGTCACTGCTACAGGCGCAATCACCGCTGACCAACGAAAGCGCGCAGCGGTCAAACGACGCTTCAGCCGCGTTGCAGCCGCAGCAGGAACTTGGAGCGCGGCTGATCGAGTCAGGTTTGAAGGACGCCTTACGCTTACTCATGGACGGACGAATTCTGTGGCAGGGCGTCTTTACGCCCGAAGTTCCAGCCCGTTTCGAGCGCGGCGATGCCTGGCAGACCAATCGCGATGCGCTTGGAGGCATGGAAAAGGGCACCTCGTTTCGAGCGGTCGTTGAGCTTCCAAACTTGGGCCGACTCGAACTTCGTGCACTTGGCTTCGGTTCGCAGATTTCCATTCGATTGTCTGTGCCCAGTGACTCGGAGCAAGTTGTGACACAGGCTCTCCCGAGCCTTCAACAGCGCTTGCAGGAGCGTCGACTGACTTCGGTTCAAGTCGCGTTGGAGCCGCGATGAGTCAGGGTCGATTCAGCTCCAAAACCCATGTCGGCGCAAATGCAGTTGCACTCAGCAACGGCCCCGCAAAGCCACAGGCGGTGGCCTTGTCCTATGAGTTAAACGCAGTAGCACCACGTGTGTTGGCTAAAGGCGAAGGTTTGATCGCTGAAGCAATTCTCTCTAAGGCCTCCGAGGCGGGTATTCCTCTGAAAACTGATCCAGAATTACTCACGGTACTGATGCAGCTTGACATTAACGAGTTTATTCCGCCCGCTCTTTACGCAGCGATCGCTGAAGTACTTGTCTGGGCTTATGAAGTTGATGCGCGAGTCGAGTCGAGTCGGCAGCCCACTGTTTAAGAAAAGGTGATGCCGCCGAACTTATGTTGAAAGCGCCAGGCAAACCCCTCATTTATCTTGTGGCCTGCTGCTTTAACGAAGCAGCTCTTATGCCGTTTTTTCTCGATTACTACACCCATTTTGTTGGCGTCAGCAGGTTTATCTTGTTCGATGGCGGAAGTACGGACGGTTCAGATCAAATCGTCAAGCCCTACCCGGTTGAGTTTATTGTGGAGAAGTCCGACAAACTCGATGATCGGCAGTTGATGCATTTCAGAAACGAGGCCTACAAGGCGTGGAGACAGGAATGTGACTGGTTCATCGTGTGCGACATCGATGAGTTTTTGTACCATCCGCGACTGCATGAGGTACTGCTCAGGTACAAAGAGCAAGCGATCACCATTCCCTTGGTTGAAGGGTATGAAATGTATAGCAAACAGTTTCCTGAATTCAGTCCGGGAAACTACTTGCCTCATCGTTTTCCGCACGGTACCCCGAACCCGCTCTATTACAACAAACACTTGATCTTTGATCCTGTGGTGGACATCAATTACACGCTTGGATGTCACGGCGCAAATCCGACGGGCCCGGTGAAGTACAGCGAAGGCTACGAACTGAAAAATCTCCACTACAAGCTCTTGTCGCTTGACTACGTGTTGAAGAAGGCAAAGGCATCTTTCGAGCGCTTGAGCGACTGGAACGTCGCAACGGGCGCGGGACATCACTACGAGCAGTTGGCTAGAACAGGCTATGAGCAATTTATTGATCAGTTTCGTCAAGCTGACAATGTCTTCGATCCAGTCAACGCTGAGCTTGAGCACGATCTCTTGGCGAAATTTGTGGTTGAGGTGCTTGTGAGGCAATCCTTGCCGCCGAAACGAATCGCGTTGAGCGACGAGACAAAGGCTGGCAACCCCTTATTTGCCAGCATTGCCCTAGTGCAGCGAAAGTTGGGCGGATATAGCCTGGAGTTGGCGCAAGCATCGGTCGGGCTTAACTGGGAGGGAGTGTCTCGCTTGGCAAGCGATGCGTTTGGAGCAAACCTGCTTCACCTCGATGCGGCTCTGATTCCGCAACTCGGGGTCGATATTCAAGACGGCTTGGATACCCTGTTGTCGATTTTCACAAGTGTTGGGTCTGAAGAAGGAACCTTGCTGCTTCTCGATCTTCACGGTTGCACCGAAGATCAAAGAACCAAGTTACTGCGTTCCAAACTTCTCCATCGAAAGTACGTCTTGTTTCGTCACGGGGAAGTCATCGTTGGCAACAGTCAAGCAGCTTAAACACCAAACGAGACTGAAGAAAAAACGGGACTGACGAGAAAACCGAGACCGTAGGCAGAAACGAAACTGAAGACAGAAAAGCGACTAAGAACGAAACACAGGCTGCAGATGAACAAGAAAGCGCTGAAGAAGAAAGCGCTTAGGCTCGTCAGACCTGCATATTCATAACTTCACGGTAGGCCTCGACGAGTCGGTTGCGAACCTGAACCATGCCTTGCAATGCGAGACTTGCTTTTTGCATCGAAATCATCACCTCTTCAAGACTCACCTTGTCATCACCCAATTGATAGGCCTGCGCCTTGGACTGCGCGACACTTTGAGCCTCAGAAACACCCCGAACGGCCGCTTTCAGTACCTCTTGAAATTCAAGGCGCTCGCCAGTTCTTTCACCAGATGACCGGTCTAATCCGGTAAGCCCCAACCCGCGGGCCGGGTTAAAGTTGATGGCCGAACTCGATGTCGCACCGTCAATTCGAGCTTGAAGAGCAGAGGCGCGGGAGGCCAATTCCCTCATGCGGGCAAAGACCTCGTCAGAGGAGAGTGCTTGAATAGCCATGGCCTAGTTATCGTTGATTTCGGAGAGTTTGTCAAATAATCCATTTCGCGCGCTTGGAAATGAAGCGCGAATGCGAGGCTCGTCCGGGCGTATCGGGACGACGCCGCTTGGGTGCCTATCCGAACTTCCCTTTGTTTCGATCTACAATGTGGTACGCAACGACCTCGTGTGTCTCGGCGCGCCTTTCACAGGACAGTCATCGAAATGAAGCTCTCAAACACCGCGATTTTTGCTGGCTTGCAGGAACTTGCGACCTCTTTTACGGCCGCGTTCGCACCAAGCCAACAATACATCGTTCAACCTTCTGTACCCAAACCTATCGATCCGCCTAGCGCAAGCGACAACACCACGACCACCGACGATCCGCCACTGCCAGATCCTGACTTTTCGGGAGATGACTTCACCGAGGGCACGGATTTAGCTGATGAGATCAACGCATCAACGGGAAACGATCTTGTCGCAGGGGGCGATGGCGACGACACGATTTGGGGCGGGGACGGTCGAGACACGCTCGAGGGTGGCGCAGGCGATGATGAGCTCTACGGTGGAGCTGATTCAGACCTCGTTGATGGTGGTGAGGGGGACGATCGCATCAGCGGGGGTGAGGGCGCCGATGTTCTTTTTGGCGGAACCGGGGACGATGTGGTGCTCGGAGGCGATGGCGATGATGAGGCCGTTGGCGATGAGGGCGATGACACGATTGCAGGTGAGGCAGGACAAGACACACTCATTGGAGGCGAGGGCTCGGACGTTTTGACGGGGGGTGAGGGTAACGACGCGCTACTCGGCAGCGATGGCAACGACTCACTTGACGGCGGAATTGGCAACGACCAACTCTACGGTAATGAGGGTGAAGACACCCTTGTGGGCGGCGTAGGAAACGATGTGCTCGATGGCGGCGAGGACGCCGATGTGCTGAATGGAGGCGCAGGCGATGACACGTTGATCGGCGGCGACGGGGATGATTTGTTGTTGGGCGAAAGCGGTCGAAATCGATTCAATGGTGGCCAAGGTGAAGACATCATTGTCGGGGGCAGTGACCGAGACGTTGCGGTATACGCGGGCAACCTGAAGGATTTCGAGCTCAGACTGACGACAAAAGGCGAATCGGTCGTGATTGATCTGCGCGGACCCTGGACAATCGACAAGGGCGTGTTGCCTTACGCATTCCAGGGTATTGACTCGGTAAGAGGTGTAGAACGTTTTGTATTCAATGATTTTCAGGCCGCAGCCGACATGGACGCCAACGCCGGTGCTGCAGCGCGGATTCTGGCAACCTGCTTTGGAAAAACCTTCGTGAGTTCTCCGACATTTTCGGGCATTGCGATACAAGTCGTTGATCAGCTTGTCGACTCGGGTGCAACACTTCAAGGTGCGCAGGAACAGATTGCAGCTTTTGCACTCGGCTTGATTCTAGGGCCGGATGCAACAAGGGGTAGCTCCGTTGTTGATTTGGTTTGGCAAAACCTGGTCGGAACGCCGATAGACCCACAGCTGCGAACGGATGTCGCCGCGGAATTGGATCGAAGTGATGGGATAAAGCCTTCTCAGTTTTTAACCTTGATCGCAAACCTGGACTACACCGGTGAAGCGATTGGGCTCGTCGGGATGGCTCAGTCGGGATGGGCTTACCTTCCTCCTGCAGGTTGAGCAGCCTCGTCGCGCGCCTGAATAGCTCAGGGAGTCGGTATGCCTGAATCCCGCCACAGCTTCAGCTTGTAGCGCAGCGTCCGCTCTGAGATTCCGAGGATTTCAACCGCCTTTCTTCGATTGCCGCCCACACTAGCCAAGACTGACAGGATGTGTTCTCGTTCAACGCCGCGCATATCCTGGTGTGCAATCGAACCAGTTCCGCCAGGGCTCTGATTGCGAGAAGCGCTCGGATCGCCATGCAGGTTCTGATTGCTGCCATGAAGACTCTGATTGCTGCCATGTAGACTCTGATTTCCAGAAGCGCTTCGATTGTCTGAAGGGCTCTGGTTGCCATTCAGACTCTGTTTTGTATGAGCACTCTGATTCCCATGGGGGATTTGGCGGGCTTGATTGGGCAAAGCGTCAATCCGCTGTCGATCGTCTGGTAGCGCGTTTGTTGAACCAGCCAACCCGCCTGACATCGGAACGCTCACGCGATCAAAATCAAGCGCCAGGTCTTCGCGTTGGATCCAGATCCCGTCACAAAGCAGCAGAGCTCTTTGTACAGCATTTTCCAACTCTCGAACGTTTCCTGGCCACGGGTAAGAAAGCAATTCCTGTCTGGCGCTGTCACTAAGCTTAGCCTCGGGTTGACCCATGCTTGCTCGATACTTCAAAAGAAATCGCTCGGCTAGCGGGAGAATATCGGCTGGTCGCTCGCGCAACGCGGGAACCCGAAGTGGGAAGACGTTGATCCTGTAGAAAAGATCTTCTCGAAAAGCGCCTTGGTTCACGCGTTGTGTCAGGTCCTTGTTGGTGGCAGCAATCACCCGAACGTCGAGCATGATCATTTGGTGCGATCCAACGCGTTCGACCTGTCGCTCTTGGAGCACGCGAAGCAGTTTGGACTGCAAATCGAGAGGCATTTCGCCAATCTCATCGAGAAAAATCGTCCCGCCTTGAGCGAGCTCGAATTTCCCGGCTTGACTCTTGCTCGCCCCGGTGAATGCACCTCGCTCATGCCCGAACAAGGTCGCTTCCAGCAGCTCAGAAGGTATTGCGGCGCAGTTGATTGCGACAAAGCCGTTTTTGGCGCGCGGGGAGCGATGGTGAAGGTATTGGGCCATGACCTCCTTGCCAGTGCCAGACTCGCCGCTTAGCAGCACTGTTGCATCCGTTTGCGCAACTCTGTCGAGCTTGCTCAAGAGCTGACGCGATTGCTGATCGACCGCAACCGGCCCGCTCGCGACACGAGCTTGAGACGGGTCCTGGCACAAGTAACGACGCACGACCTCGATAAATTGATCGGGCAAAAAGGGTTTGAGCAGAAAATCTCGCGCACCACCTCGAAGCGCCTCGACTGCGGTCTTCGCATCTGCATAGGCTGTCATCAAAACCACGGGGACGTCCGCACGAGCTTTGCGTGCTTCAAAAAGTAGATCGAGCCCGCTTAATCCCGGAAGCCGAATGTCAGACACGATCGCGCTGTAACTTGCTTGATTGAGTCTACGCAGCGCATCCTCGGCACAATCTGCCGATACGTAGGGAATGTCTTCCATGGCAAGTGTGACTTCGAGGGCCTCCCTGAGCGAGGGGTCGTCTTCGACGAGCAAGATCGGCAATTCACCTGATTCGATCCGAGGAAGCGAAGTTGTCATAGTGTCGAGGCCGGAAAATTCGCCGATGGTACACCGACCGCCATGACCTGGGACCTCGTTGGGATCTTTCGGTGCAAACCCAACGACACCGTGCACCTGCGTTCAGAACTGTTCAAAGACGGGAAGTACGATATGAAATGCCGCCCCCCCATCAAGGCGATTTCGGGCGTGAATCTCACCACGGTGCGCTTCGACGGCAGCCTTGGCGATTGCCAATCCTAGCCCAGTACCCCGGGCGTTCCCGGTTGCGAACGGTTCAAAGAGACGCTCAAGCAAATGCTCAGGAATTCCCGGACCATCGTCTTCAATGAAAATATCGACGCGGGATCGCGCAACCGTAGCAAGCATCCGTACCTCTTGCCCTGCTTTGGAAACCGCGAGTGCATTTTCCAGGATCGCGATGATTCCCCCACGAATCTCGTCGCGCTGCACGCTTACTAGGTGCTGGCCGCCCACCGCTGAGACGGTAAGTTTCACGCCAGCTGACTCATACAAAGGCTCGATGCTCGATCGGCAAACATCCAGCAGTTCTGACACGCAAAGCATATGGGCCGCGGTTTGTTTGGCTCGCAAAAAACTCATCATTCGTGAAACGAGGCCGTCGAGCCACTTCAATTGTTTTCCCAACTGTTCTACAAATTGTCTGCGTTTGTCCTGCGTCAACTCTTCTTTGGTAAGGTGCGATGCATAAAGCGTTGCGGTTGCTAAAGGGGTTCTCAATTGATGAGCGATTTCGGCAACCATGCGACCCATTGCGCTTAGCTTCGCTTCACGCTCAGCTTGCTCAAGTGTGCGAAATGTGCTCGTGACGTCGTGCAAAAGCAACAACGCGCGGCCGTCAACCAAGGATCGCTGCTCCATCTTGAGCACGAGGCCGGGTTCGGGTTCATCGCATCGAAAGTGTGTACCGTCAATTGCGGTCCACGGCTTAGGCGTCATCCAGGCTTGCCCCACTTCAAGCTTCGGGACAAAGGAGGCTGAAACATCGTTAAATGCGTACACCCTGTTCTGCTGAAGGATGATGACTCCGGTCGGCAAAGCGGCCAAGAGCGATGCCAACTCATGGGTAATCTTCGCCTTTGCTTCGATCTGTGCCTTGAGATCTGCGTTGCTTCGAGCCAAGTCCTCTGTCAGGCGGAAAACTTCTTGCGAAAGCTTTTGTTGGGAGGCTTCAAGCTCCTGCGTGGCTTCAACAAAATGCAAGAATGCTGCCTCCAGTTCTTCCGCCGAACTGATTGTGGGTCGAAGCGCCGCCGGGTTGGGCGTAAGCGTCATTGCAGGGGGCTTTCGGTTGCCAGTCGGGTTCGCGTTTTGAATGGTGTTGGCTTATGTTGATTGCAAGGGCTACCGTTGCGCTAGGACAGATTTCAGGCGCGTTAGTAAGGCTAACGGATAATCCGCGGCAAAAATTGCATCCCGATTGCCGCATTCTTTCCCCACTGCCACCAAAGTTGCATAACCAACGTCGCCGCCAGGCTTACATTCTCAAGGGGTGGTCACGGGAGACGAGCCACAGCGCATGTCAACCCGCGCTTGCCGGGTGGGTGTGGTGAAGCAGCGGCAATGTTTGCCGATGAGGGGCTTGTCACCGTTGAACTCGCTCGGGTCAGTCCATTGTTCGAACCTAACAAGTGAAACATAAGCATTCATGGCAGACGTGAACCCAGGGCTCGCAGCTCAGGCAGAAAACGGTGCAACAGTGATTGGAGTGAATCCAAACGCTATTGTGCAAGAGGAGATAGCGCCTCCGAAAGTCGACAGGGTAAGCCGTCCTGGCGGTCCTAAAACCCTGGGGGAACGGTGGGAAGACGTCTTAGGGCGGGTTGAAGAACTCTCGCCCTTGAGGAAACTGTTGCTGGCAGTATCGGTTCTGCTCGTTGCGGCCACCGTCGTATTGGTCGCACTTTCCGGCGATCGAAAAGACGATTACAAGGTTCTATTTTCGAACGTCAATGACAAAGATGGTGCGGCAATCGTTGCAGCGCTCGAACAAATGAAGGTGCCACACCGATTTACCGAGGGTGGCGGCGCGATCATGGTCCCTGGCGACAAGGTCTACCACGCACGACTTAAGCTCGCGGGCCAAGGCCTGCCCAAAGCCGGTAATGTCGGCTTTGAAGTGCTTGAAAATCAGAAGCTTGGAACTTCTCAGTTCGTTGAGCAAGTGAACTATCAGCGTGCACTCGAGTCCGAACTCTCAAGCTCGATTAAAACACTCGCGCAAGTTCGCGACGCGCGAGTGCATCTCGCGATTCCGAAAGCGTCGGCCTTTTTGCGGGATCAGCCTAAAGCAACGGCCTCCGTTGTTTTATCGCTACATCCGGGTCGTGTTGTCGACGATCAGCAGGTTACCGCGATTACGCATTTGGTGTCTTCATCAGTGCCGCAGCTTTTGCCCGCCATGGTTACGGTGGTCGATAGTGAAGGCGGCTTGCTCGCTCCCAATCCTAGCCGCGGCGGAGCAAGCGGGATGGACGCAGCTCAGATCAAGTACGTCGCGGATGTCGAAAATCAAGTATCCCGAAGGATCGTAACTATTTTGGAGCCCGTAACCGGTCGCGACAATGTGCGTGCTCAGGTTGCCGTGGACATGGATTTCACGCAAAGCGAGCGAGCTGAAGAAATCTTCAAGCCGAATTCAGGCCAGAACCCGGCCAGTATTCGCTCGCAGCAAAACCTTGAGGCGACTGGTCCCGTCACCAGCGCCGGTGGAATTCCAGGGGCACTGACGAATCAGCCGCCACAGGGCGGTCAGGCCCCAATTGAAGGTCAGCCCGCACAGGGTCAGGCTCAGCCCCCAGGCACGCAAAGCCCCGTATCCACGAACGCTGCGCGTAAAGAGCAAACAGTCAACTACGAAGTTGATCGCGCAATTCAGACGGTTCGTGGGCCCCGAGCAAGTGTCAAACGCGTATCGACTGCCGTGATTGTCAATTTCAAGAAAACGGTCGATGCCGAGGGCAATACCAAGGAAAGTCCTTACACGCAGCAGGAACTGCAGCAAATGACGGCACTTGTGCGCGACGCCATGGGATTTTCGCAACAGCGCGGCGACTCGGTCTCTGTGGTGAGTATTCCCTTCTCACCGCCCGTGAGCGATGAGCCGCCCTTTTGGAAGCAGGCGACTTTCGCAAGCGTGATGAAGGAATTCTTCAAGTTCCTCATCATTGCAACCGTGCTGGGACTGGTTACAGTCTTTTTGGTCCGTCCGATTCTGTTTCCACCGCCGCCAAAGGTGGTTGAGGAGGAGCAACGGATTGAGGAAGAGTTCGACGAGCGCGTCAAGGCGGAATTGCAGGCCATGTCGCCCGCGGCCCGCGAAAAGCGTCGTCTCGAACTGGAACTTGAACGCGAGCGTCGACGACTTCAGGAGGAAGAGGAGCGTCAGCGGCTTGAAGAAGAGCGAAAAATTCTTGAAGACAAGCGCAAGCGCGAGGAAGAGGAGAAGGCGGCTGAGTACGAAGAGTTGCTTGCCTATGCCAAGGAGTTTGTGCAAAAGGATCCAAGGGTGGTTGCTGCGATCTTTAAGCAATGGCTTCAGGAAGATATCGAAAAGGGCTTGGCATGACGGTATCGCCTCGGCAAGTCTCAAGCCTAGCTTTTGTTAAGCCGCATTAAGTCGCGCATCAATCATGGTTCGAACGGCCGCTCAGAGGTGGTTTCCCCCGAGTTTTGATCCTCCGATCCCGGAGCCTGAACCCGAAATTGTTTGGCCAACGGTTGAAGAGATCGAGTCAATCCGGGAGGCTGCGCGACGCGAAGGCTTCGAAGCAGGCAAGCAAGATGGCCTTGCAAAGGGACTTGCCGAGGGCTTCACCCAAGGCTACGAGCAAGGGCTCGGCGAAGGTCGAGAGCAAGCGTATCAGGAGCATGCTCAAAGGATTTTTGAACTTAGTGAAACGCTTCAGCGATTCATTGACGAACTCAGCGAATTGCCTTCGGTGATTCTTGATCCGATCACGGATTTGGCCTGGTCGATTGCCGAACGGCTATCGCTCGGCGAGCATATCGACCGCACACCGTTCTTGCATGCGGTGCAGGAGGCACTGATGAGGCTGCCTTCACCCGGGGAAAATCTTTTATTGCGTGTTCCTCCTTCCCAACGCGGGGTTTGGGAAGAATTCCTCTCGAAGGCGAGTCTTCCGTTCAGGGTCGAGATACTTGCCGACGCCGATCAGGCGGACGGCGCTTTCATTGAAGTGGAGGGCACGCGTATTGATGTTGGCCCCGAGGCGAGGAGGGCGCTTGTGCTCATGGCGATGGGCCTGCTGCCGCGTCCCTCTGATGAGACCCGTTATGCAGCAGACCTTGCCGAGTCGAGCTGAGAGCGCGGCCAAACTGCTGCGCGGTTGGACGGCCCGCATTCAAGCGGCACCGCGAGGCGTACGAAGCGGACGTCTTGAGCGGGTATCGGGCTTGATGCTTGAGGTGGCCGGCCTACCGATGACAATCGGTAACCGTGCTGCCGTTGCTTCAGGCCATGGTTGGGTTGAGTGCGAATGCGTCGGATTTTCGGGTCAAATTACCTACCTCATGCCGATCGATCCGGCGAGCCGCGTTGCGCCGGGTGCCATCGTTTATCCAGCCAACACACCTGCGCAAGAGGGCAAGCGATTTGTTCCGATCGAGTCTGCGCCACCGCTGCCGATTGGCGATGCTTTGCTTGGCCGAATCGTTGATGGATACGGGCGTGCACTTGATGGGCTGCCAACCGGAAGTGAAGCACCGAATCCCTACCGCTCTCCCATTATTAACCCGCTCCATCGGCAGCCAATCCGGGAACCGCTCGATGCTGGTGTGCGCTCAATCAATGCCATGTTGACCGTTGGTCGGGGTCAACGGGTCGGAATTTTTGCGGGATCAGGCGTTGGTAAGTCAGTACTCTTGGGTATGCTTGCTCGCCGCTGCGTGGCAGACGTTGTGGTGATCGGCCTTGTGGGCGAACGAGGTCGCGAAGTGAGAGAGTTTTGTGAAGACACGCTCGGTGCCGAGTCGCTTCACAGGTCGGTGGTCGTTGCTGCGCCTGCTGACGCTAGCCCCTTGGCGAGGCTCAGAGGCGCTTTGTTTGCGACCGACGTTGCCACTTTTTTTCGCGATCAAGGCAGGCACGTCGTCTTGATTATTGACTCGCTCACGCGTTTTGCCATGGCGCAGCGCGAGATCGCCCTCTCTTTGGGTGAGCCACCGGTATCGCGCGGCTACCCGCCTTCAGTTTTTGCCAAGATGCCCGAGTTAGTCGAAAAAGTCGGAAACGGTGCCCTTCCTGACTCATCGATAACTGCTTTTTACACCATCTTGCTCGAAGGCGACGATATTCATGACCCGGTTGCGGACACCGCTCGCGGCATTTTGGACGGGCATTTGTTTCTGTCGCGTGAACTGGCCGATTCGGGACACTATCCGGCCATCGATATCGAGAAATCAATCTCTCGCGTGATGCCTAAAGTAACCGACGAGCGCCACCTCGAGGCAGCTCGCCGGGTGAAGCAGTTGATCTCGCGCTATATGCGCGGCAGGGACATGGTTGCCATGGGGGCCTACGTACCCGGTAGTGATCCTGGCTTGGACGATGCCTTGCGGCTTTGGCCGGATATTCAGCGCTTCCTGCAGCAAGGCATGAATGAGAACTTCTCGATGAGCGATTCACTCATCGGATTGTTCAGCTTGCTTGATCCCCATAGCGACGTTTCGAGGACCGTAACCCATGGCGCTGCGTAAACAAGCGCTTGAGGCTGTGCTTCGGGTTGCTCGGCTTCGCGAACAACAAGCAGCCGCCCAAGCGCAGCGGGAGCGGAAAAAGCTCTTTGATGCGGTGGGTGCGGCAAGTCAACTGGTGCAGTTTGCCGAAGAGTACCGTTCAGACCTCCCCAAGATCCTTGCTCGAGGTCAGGCGAGGACTTCGGAGCTGGTCAATACGCTTGAGTTTGCCCGAAAATTGGAATCAACAGCCCACGAACAACGGCTCGCCAGTGAGCCTCAGCGACAGATTGCCGAGGCGGCGGTTGCCCAGCACCGCGCACTCAGGTTGCGGCTCGATGGACTTGAAAAGCTTGAACGGCGGGTCAGGGTTGAGGCGATGGCTGAGGGTCTGTTGCGGGAAGTGCGGGAAAACGAGGACGCTGTCACTTCGCGAATGTTCCGCCGTTGAGCTCTTATATTGAAGTTTTGAAGTCCGCCTGGCACGCGTTGTGCTTGAACGATCCATTGAAAGACGAGGGTTGGTTTTCTTCACAAAGATTCAATAGGATTCAGTCGTCGCATGATTTCGATCCAACATTCAAAGCAACACGTCGGTCATGATGCGAGAACTGCCAATCGTCTGGCGAAAGACACCGCTCGCCCTGCGAAAGAGACTTTTGATTCCATGTTGACATTGCTTGAGTCGCGATCGAGTGACGACGAACGGTCTGCGTCAAATCTTGAGAGCACGAGTATCTCGAGCCTTGATTCATCAGCGGCCAGTAAACAAGTCGGCAATAGTGGGAATCAGGTCTTAATCCCTCCGGCAGTTTTTGCCGATACCTCAGCGACTGAGGCGGCAGATCGACCTGATCCGATTGAAGGGGTTGATCCCACATCGGCGCCTCAAGGCCTGCCGATTGAGGCGTTGAACGAACGAGGGCTACATGATTCAGTCGCTGCCAAACCGATTGCTTCTGAGATAAGCAATCTGGCCGCAACAAACTCGCATTCCGTCTTGCCCGATGCTCAAGAAGCGACCTTGGCTGTTCTTCCATCGCAGGGATGGATGGCGCCAAAGCTTGGTCTCGGTCTCGATGAATCGGACAGTTCGAAGCGGTCGAATGCCAACCACTCATCGACAGAACTCGACCTGCAAGCAGCGTTTCAAAGCATAAGGTCTGGTGTTGACACAATCGCGAATGCTATGGGACCCGGTATTAGCCCTGATAATCGTCATAGCGGCCTGGGTGGGGCGGCGCAAGTCGCGATGAAAAGTGTAACGGGTATTGTTGATTTGTTGGATCTTGGCGCTTCAGATTCAAGCTTGCTCGAACGCTCCCAGGGTCTCGCTGTGCCCGGTGCAGCGGGCAAGTCGCATCAAGCGAGCACGACAAACCCATTGAATGCTGACGCTGGCGACTCGGGTTCGCCTTTTGCCTCCAATGCGCAGCCAGGCGTTTTAACGACTCTGGGCGTGCCCGCGTCAGTGATGAATCCGCAACAGCCTGTATCGCAGTCCCCCGTCGCGTTCGCGACTCAAAATCAGAATGCCCAGGCAATGTCTGCTGCAGTGAGTTGGCTCGCATCAAAACAAGGCGGAAACGCGACGCTTGACTTGACTCCACCCGATCTGGGTCAGGTCCGATTAGAATTGCGCGTTGACTCAAAAGGCGAAAGTGCAAGTTTGGTGGTTCACGCAGCGAGTGAGGCCGCAAGAGCAAGTATTGAAAAGGCCTTGAGCCAGCTTCATGCTTCGTTTGAGGCGACGGGCATGTCGCTGACCGTATCGGTTGATACAGGTGCCTCCTCGGGTTTCGGTCATTCGTTTGGGTCGCAACAGTCACTACTGCAATCCGCGAGTAACACGGTTCAAACTAATTTAACCGGATCTGTCAACCGACAGCCCGTGGCAGTGAGGTCGGTTCTTGCCAGTGATGCCCAAGCCGGCCTCAGCCTTTATGTGTAGTGATGGGTTTTTAATGGGCCCCTTTTGATTTGTGTAACCTATCAAACTTCATCTGTCGTTAAATTTTTAACCGAGACCGATCATGGCTGAAGCAGAACTGAACGCACCCGCACCCGCCGCCGTCGCGGCCCCTCCCGCAGCAGGCGCAGAGGGCGAAGAAGCACCCGCGAAAAAGAGCAAACTGCCGCTGATCATTGCGATCGTCGTAGTTCTTGTACTGATCGGTGGGGGTGTCGGCGGTTGGATGTGGCTCCAGGGCAAGAAGAAGAAAGAGGCTGAGGAGGCGGAGCAAACGCTTGAGAACCGCCTTAAAGCCCAGATGCAGTTCAAGAAAGAAAATAAGGCGCCCACCTTTGTGAAGATGGATCCTTTTACCGTGAATTTGCCTTCAAAAGGCGGTGAACATTACCTGCAAGTTGAGATGTTTTTGCGCGTCT
>Ga0214921_10004629_pt1 | contig 20101 bp, 18 predicted proteins | sample LL1505_MetaG_FD_177992 | JGI IMG/M metagenome (GOLD analysis project Ga0214921, IMG submission 177992) | Freshwater microbial communities from Lake Lanier, Atlanta, Georgia, United States - LL-1505 | ecosystem: Environmental > Aquatic > Freshwater > Lake | place: USA: Georgia | collected...
CTGGAGTACACCAATTACATAGAGCATTATGGACTGGAGCGGGGCGAGAACGAGCGGGTACGGGCCCATCACGCTTGGCAAAGCGATAAGCCTTTTAGTCGATTTATGCTCTACGATTTGAGCCGTCATGCCGATCACCACATGTACGGTGGCAAACCCTATTACCAACTCAAAACCCACGAAGATGGACCAACCCTACCGGGGGGTTATGCGGGGCTAATTGTTCCGGTACTCATTCCACCCCTTTGGTTCACCATGATTCACCCCAAAATCAAAGCCTTCCATGCCCAGAGGCAGTTTGCCTCCCCCTCGCCTTAATTTCGCGCATGGGCATTATCAAAAACATGTACCGCCGGCTTTTGGGCGGACCCTTTTTTCGAAAATTCAATGAACATCTGATCCAGTGGGCCTACACAGGGTTGGGGGTAGGTAATTACGAGAACGATCGAATCAGCGGTGAGCTTCCCTTTGTTCAGCGATATCTGAATCCTCAACGCTACGTTTCGGGCATCGTTTTGGACGTTGGTGCCAATATCGGTCACTATGCCTCGGCATTGCACCAGGCCAACCCCTTGCTCGAAATTCTTGCCTTCGAGCCTCACCCCAGGACCTTTGAGGTTTTGAAAAGGAATACCTCATCCAATTCCCAAATCCGCTGTTTTCCCTTCGGTTTTGGACAAGCGCAAGGAACGCATACTTTGTTCGATCACGGTGGTGAGGAAGGCACCGAACACGCATCCTTGCATCAAGGTGCATTGCTGCACGCGGGATACCTCCAAGAAGAAACGCAGACCGTTCAGATAACACTGGACACGATCGACCATTTCCTTGCATCGCAAGGCATTGATAAGGTATTGTTTTTGAAAATAGACACCGAAGGCCATGAATACGCGGTCCTCCAAGGGGCCCAACAGGCCCTGCAAGAGGGCAGAATTCAATGGATACAATTCGAGTTCAACGAAATGAATGTGGCGTCCCGGGTTTTCTTCAAGGACTTCTGGGATTTACTCCGGGAATATCGTCTGTTCCGCCTTGGCCCCCAAGGACTCATGCCTATACCTCGCTATTCCGTGACAGACTGCGAGGTCTTTCGCTTTCAGAATTTTGTGGCGGCACACCGCACGGTGGTTATGCCCTAATTTGGGGGAACTCCCTTCTTAGCGAACGGGCAGAATGCGCAATTGAAAATAGAGCGTCGTATAGGGTTCCAATCCCACCTCCGGTAACGATTGTTTACCATACGCCTCCCATGATGGCAACACAATCCAAATCGAATCACCCGGCGAGCATGATGAGAGCAAAGCGCCCAATCCTTCCGGCTTGATTTGATCTTGACCTTGAACGAAATAATAAGGCTCTTGGTCGGTAAAGGCTCGGATTACCTGGCCATTGAGCGATTGCATTCGGCCAACCAATCGGTATTTGACCCCATTTTGAAGCAGCCCGGTTTTGGTTTTCGATGATTTAGCGGCATTCGGTTTCCATCGAACGGCTCCTGAGGCGGTTCGGCATGAATCAGGGATGCCTTGTTGCCCCATGAAGGTGGTAATTTCTCCTTCTTCGTTCCTGATCCGGTGCACCCCAACCTCCAGTTTGAGTCGAGAACCCGGGGCAACCCAATCCGGCTTGGGAATTCCCAAATCAAATTTGAAAAGGGAATCGGCAATCGGATAGAAACATGCGCTGTCCCCCCTTCCCATCAGGGCCAGGCCCTCTTGGATACTCCCCTTGTATGCGGACTGGGTGAGTTGAACCCAGAAGGGCTGACCGCTCACGGATCCATCGTAGAGGCAGCTATCCCCAGCATAAAGACGCATTCTCAGGGCCATAAGGTCGCCGAATTCCGCCTTGACCGGAGCGGATTTTTGGACCCAATTATATTCCAACCCGCCTGCAGTCTTGAGCAGGGGAGGAGTCTTGTCCGAGGGGCCGGTCGTGCAACTATGGAGAGTCACCACAACCAACAGCAACACCAGAAAAATCCTGTACATGGTTCGTTTCAAAATTATCGTAAATGATCGGGGGCAAAGGACTCCATGGCGGCGAGAAAGCGGGCTTCGGTTTGTTCCAGGGTATCCCCACTCTGGCCGCCTGCAGCATTCAAATGACCTCCGCCCTCAAAATATTGAATGGCAAAGAGATTGGCAGGGACTTTGCCCTTGGATCGGAACGACATTTTGACCTGAACCCCGCGGTCAATAATCACGGATGCAAATCGCATTCCCTTGAGATTCAGTGCATAATTGACCAAACCTTCGGTATCCCCGGTGCGGACGCCAAAGTCTTGGAGGTCTTGTTGCGGGACCACGATGTAGGCCGTATGCCATTCAGGCAGGACTTTGAGGCGATTCAAAAAGCAATGGCCCAAGAAGCGCAGGATTTCCACCGGCGTTTGGTCAAAGATGGCCTCGTGGACTTGAAAATGTCGAACCCCCATTTCGAGAAGGTGGGCAGCCCATCGATGGGTATTGGGCGTGCACGATGGAAAACGGAAGGAGCCGGTATCGGTCACCAAGCCTGCGTACAAGCAGGTTCCGGCATCAAGGCTCACCGCATCCATCCATCCCAATTCCTTGCATAAATCCAGGATCAATTCGCAGGTGGAGGAGGCCTCCACCTTGTGATAGGAATACGTGGCAAAATCTTTGGGGTAGGGGTGATGATCCACCATCAAAATGGGTTTCCCTGATTGTTCGATCTTTTGGCCCAATTCGTTGTTACGCTTGAGGTCGTTAAAGTCAAGGCAGCAAACCAAATCTGCCTCTTGGAGCGTCTTCAATGCCATGTCCTGGCTTTGCTCATAATCGATCACGCTCGGCGTTCCCGGCATCCAATCCAGAAAGCCGGGGAAATCGTTGGGGACCACCACCGTCACCGCATGGCCCCGTGCTTGGAGAACATGGGCCCATCCCAGCGACGACCCCAAGGCATCCGCATCGGGTTTGTGATGGGTGGTGATCAAAATGCGTAGAGGTTGACTCAACGCGTTTAACAAGGAATGGAGGTTATTTGGCATAAATTTGAGGCTCAAAGATACCCTATGTCTTTTCTGGAAATTCGTTCGGTGAGCAAAAGCTACCGACAGCATCAAGCCCTCAAGGAAGTAAGCCTCGAAATTCAAAGAGGGCATATCATGGGCCTGCTGGGGCCTAACGGCGCGGGCAAAACAACGCTCATTCGCATGATTAACCGAATCCTAGCGCCGGATAGCGGGACCATTACCCTGGACGGGACGGAATTGGGACCGCAACATTCGCGACGAATTGGCTATCTGCCCGAGGAGCGTGGCCTGTACAAAAAGATGAAAATTGGGGAACAATTGCTGTACCTATCCCGCCTACGTGGTATGAGTTCCGGCGATTCCCTGAACGCAGCCAAGAAATGGATGACCCGCCTGGAGATGCAAAATTGGTGGAACAAAAAGGCTGAGGAGCTTTCCAAGGGAATGCAACAGAAAGTTCAGTTGGTGGCGGCCTTGATGCACGAACCTGATTTGTTGATTCTTGACGAACCTTTTTCAGGATTCGATCCCGTGAATGCACAGATCCTCCAAGAAATTATCCTCGAGCGGCGGGCGGCGGGCACCACCCTGTTGATCTCCACCCACCGGATGGAAACGGTCGAAGACTTGTGCACCGACGTAGTGCTGATCCACCAAGCAGGGGTGGTGCTGGCCGGACCGACCCAGGCCGTTCGCCGGCAGCACAGCGGCAACCAAATCGAGATCCATTGCGCCGGCGATACGGCCTCTCCGCCGCCCGCCCCCCCCGCCCATTCCCCTGTCAGTTCATCTTCATCCGAGCAATCCATCCATCGTTTGGTCTTTGAGGCTGCTCCTTCCGATTGGCCAGCCATCATCGCGCATTACAATCAACACAGCCGTATCGTGTATTTTGCCGAACGACTGCCCAGCTTCCAGGACATCTTTATCAAAGCAGTTGGCCCTCACCATCAATCATAACAAATCATGAACAAAATCCCCTTGGTCGCGGGCCGTGAATTTTTTACCCGCATTCAAAGCCGAACCTTCCTTGTCATGTCCCTGTTAGGCCCACTTTTGTTTGGCTTGTTCATCCTGGTGCCCGTCCTCATGGCCCAATGGGACAACGAATCCACCATTGTTTGGGTCCATGATCCCTCCGGGAATTTTGATAGCGCCTTTGCAAATGCAGAGGGAATGAAATTCCAAAAATTACCCCAAGGCACGTTGAGCGATGGCCCCTTGAACGCCAAGGATAGCGCCAATATTCGCGAATTGTTACAAGAGCCCGAAACGGGGGTCCTTTCCCTGCAGGTTTTGGATTCCACATGGAAGACCAACATCGCCTATTTTTCAGAGCAATCCGCCGGCCTCCAAATCACCGAACGTATCGAAGACGCCGTGAATGAACGCATTTACCAACTGCGCATGAACCAATACGGGCTTGATCCACAAACGATTGAATCCCTCAAATCCGAATCCGACCTCAAAGCCTACGTGTGGACCGAAGAGGGCAGTCAAGACAGCCATACCGAAATGGCCACCATGCTTGGCTTCGGCGCCGCACTGCTCATGTACATGTTTATTTTCTTGTATGGCAGCATGGTCATGCGCGGTGTGATTGAAGAAAAAGCGGGGAGGGTCATGGAGCTCCTCATTTCGACCACCAGTCCATTTGAATTGATGATGGGTAAAATTCTTGGGATCGCCTCCGTAGGGCTCTTCCAGTTTGTTTTGTGGATATTGTTAGGAACCGGCATCAGCACCTTGATTGGAACCCTGGGCCTGACCGCAAGCCAGGTCCCGGATACCCCCGGCAACCCGGATTGGATGCAGATGTTGGGGTCCATGCCTTGGGAAAGCATTGTCCCCTTGTTTTTGTTTTACTTTCTGGGCGGGTACTTACTCTATGCTGCCCTCTTCGCAGCGGTTGGCTCGGCGGTGGATTCCGAAGGGGACTCCCAACAACTCGTCATGCCCATCAGCATGCCCATTATCCTTGCCTTCATCGCCTCTCAATTCGTGATGCAGAACCCTCACGGGTCGTTGGCCTTCTGGATGAGCATGTTTCCCCTCACCTCACCGATTGTGATGGTCGTACGCCTACCCTTTGGCGTCCCCTTCTGGGAAATTGCACTCTCCATGAGCCTTCTGGTAACTGCCTTTGTGGGTTCCGTTTGGATCGCCGGTCGCATTTTCCGGATCGGAGTCTTGATGTACGGACAGAAGGTCTCCCTTGGCCTGCTGCGTAAATGGCTGTTCTACCGTTAAACGCTATCGCCTCCCAACGCCCTGATGATCGCCATCCATCGCCCCGGTGATCGCCTTGCGGTCGTTGACATGGGGACCAATGTCTTTGGGCTGGCTGTTGGTACCCTAAGCCAAACCGGTTCGCCTCATTGGATTCACCGCGCAGAACTTGAAGTCGGCCTGGCCTCCGAGGGTTTTGGGTTCCTCACGGAAGCGGGACAAAAGCGGACCGAAGCTGCCCTCCAACATCATCTCCAAATCGCCTTGGACCACAAGGCGACTGCCTTGTACGGGTTTGGCACCGAGGCCCTACGTCAATGGGATCAAGCCCCTCAATGGCTCCAGCGTACAGCCTCAACCCTGCACCACAACCTTCCTCACCAACAACGTATTCCCATTAAGCTCTCCGTCATACCCGGCGAATTGGAAGCCGAATGGATCCGATACGGCCTTCAGCGATCAGGCCTCTTGGAAGACGGCCCCGTTTTGATCAACGATATTGGAGGAGGCTCTGTAGAGCTCGTGCTGTGCCATGGCCCTAAGACCTACCTTGCCCTCTCGCTACCCTTGGGGATGCGAAAATTAATCCACCAATTTCCGATTCGGACCATGCCCCAAGATCCGCAGGATGCCTCAGCGCTTGCTAAGAAAGCGGCCTCCTACCAAGTTGCCTTTCAACAATGTTACGATTTCCTGCTTCAAGAATTCCAGGAACACTTGGGTCAAGCATTATCCCAAACCCAAGCGCTGCGAATCCTGGGCACTGCAGGCCCTTACCGCACCCTCGATCAATGGAATCGCGCTTACCACTTCGAGAAGAACCAAACGTCTGCCATGATTTCGAGGGATCAATGCGCAGCCTTTGGGGATGCCGCAACCATGCGCCTCCAAGGCATATACCCACCTTTGCATCCCCTGCCCACCGATGCGGTGGTGCATGCCTCGGCCTTGATGCTGGCCCTAAGTGACGCCTGCGGTGGCATACCCATACAGACGACGGACCTCTCCATGCGAGAAGGGGCTCTACTGGCCTTGTTCCACCAAGATTAAGCCCTCAAAGCTTTGGTTGAACGAAAATCAACCGATCCGAGCAGCGGGTCACCGCGGTGTACAGCCAACGTAAATAACTGATGGGGTCTTGTACCGCATAAGGCCGTTCCAACAACAGATACACCCTGGACCAGGCGCCCCCTTGAGCCTTATGGACCGTCTGCGCATAGGGATACTTGACCCATAGAGCCGCCATGTAAGGGTCTTTTTCCATCGAATCCGGTTCCACCACCCGCTGTTGCCACAAGGCCTGTTGCTGAACTGGACTTAGGGAAGACTGACCCGATTGAAGTAAATCCAAACATAATTTTCCTTCAAAAGTCCTTTCTTCGCCGTCCATGCCTATCCACTCCAGAAGTCCGTTGATCCACGACATCCCCGCATGCTGGTGCGTTTTTCCGACCCTTTTCACAAAACGAATTTCCTCGCCGTTTGCCAACAAATGACCTCCGTTTAGGTACTGGTTGCGCACCACCAGCAGGGATTCCCCGGCACTGGGCCTGGCCACACGATTCCCAAAGCGCCTACTCCTGTACCCGTTGTTAAACTTGGAAGCCCAAGCGTTCGAATAGGCCAGCAGAACACTTTGACCCGGCTCGTAATGCTGTTCAAAATCAAGGATGGCGGTGTGCATTGTTGCATGCAACAATGGATCTTCCTCGCTCCCGCCTTCTGCATAGGCCTTGATCCATTCACCGAATTCCGACCACCAAGAACCGCTCTTGTACCCGGGATTTCCAAAGCCTTTGGAATTGCCAACGGCGCTCTCTTTGCAATATTTTTCCCCTTGCATCCAATCCAAGATGCATCCGGCCAAATTCAAAACCGGCGAAAGAGCCGATTGCCGGTATCTGCCGGCCAATTCAATTTTACGAAAGTCACAACCCCATGGCTTCCAAGAGCTTGGAAGAAATGCAGGAGAATCCGTTTCCCCTACCGGAGGAAGCTGAAACGGATCGCCCACCACAATGATTTTGTGCCATGATGATGATTCATGAATTTGTTGCAACAAATCTACCAAAAGCGACTCACCCCCACCGCTTCCGTTCCCCATCATGGAGGCTTCATCCACCACAAAAACACAAGGTTCATCCTTTTCCATGGATTTCAATTCAAAGCGAACCCTGAATCCTCTGCCGCTCAACAAGTCGTCTTCTACAGGACGGTAAAGTTGACGATGCAAGGTGTTTGCTCTGCAACGCGTTGTTTGCGCCAAAACCTTGGCCGCACGACCGGTAGGGGCCAACAAAACCACGGGCAGGTCAGCTTGACGCATCCACCGAACCAAGGCCTTCATCATGAAGGTTTTACCGCTTCCCGCAGGACCCGTCATTACCAAGACTCCTTTCTCTTGGTCATGCCGCAGAAAATCTTCCAGCGCCTCCAGGGCATTACGTTGGGAATCGTCCGCTTGTATCCCGGGCTGCAGGCCCTCGAAGATGGTTAACATATTCTTTACCATACCGAGAGGAGCTGAGCATTCACCCCACCAAGGTAGTCCTCAAAGCGCTTCTTCCAAAACCTGCATGGCCCCGGCCTCCACCACGGCATCCCACAAAGCGCAACGGGCTTGCAGGGCATCTTTTACGGCCTCCGCCGCCTCTTGCCACAAAACGGGATCCGAACCACAGGCCCATTCGGTCATGCGGTACGCCAAATGCTTGTGGTGTTCGCCATCCACTTCGATATGCCTCTCGAGGTAATAGACAAACGACGACAGTTTACCGGGAAATTCACGGTTCATGGTTTCTACCATCCGAACGAACATGTCCGGAATCAAATCCTCTCTCCCCAGCGTGAAGACTGCGGCCAATTCATGGGTACCGGCTCGGCGAATCAAATCAAAGGTTCGGCGATTAAAGGCCAACCCACCTTCCGGCAGTCCTGTTTGCTCACCTTGGTCCATGTTCCATCGATAATCCCTCACATAGCGCTCAATGGCTTCGGTTTGAAGGCCTAATTCCCTCATGGCCCGGAGGTACAGCTCGAAATGAGCGATGCGCCCACCTTCAGGATCTTCGTCGCTCTCCTCCCCCAAGACGATTTCGTTGATTAAGTAACGAACCTCCGGGTCCCCTACCGGCTTCCATGGCATCTGCATACCCGTCAACCGCAATTGCAGTCCTTTGACCAAAGACATGAAATCCCAAACAGCATGAACATGGTGGGCCATGAACACCTGAACATGCTCTATGCGTTGCATGGACCGGTACAGGGGGTGATCCAAAAGGGTTTGACGGTAAGGAGCAACAGCCTCGATCAGGCCTTGCATGGAGTGGATGGATGGGGATGATTGGGAAGACATGAGGCGGATTTTTGCTAATTCATAAACACCATTCCAAGGCTCAGGTTTTACCTTTGGCCAGCAAAATTTTCAATCTTAACCCCATCCCTATGGTAACCGCCCTCATTTTGGTCTTTGTGCTTGGCTACGCCGCCATTGCCTTGGAGCATCCCATCAAAATCAACAAAACCGCTTCGGCCCTCCTCACCGCCGTGATTGCCTGGACCCTCCTGGTCATGTTGCCCATGCCCCTTGGCATCGAAAACACCTCCGCCTTTGCCGCCTACCTAAGCGGTTTGGGCGAAACCGGCCTTGGAAACCTGCAGGAACATTTTAGCCATTTTGTAGGTCATGAACTAAGCCACCACCTGGGGAGCATCTCCGAAATTTTGTTCTTTTTGTTGGGCGCCATGACCATTGTCGAATTGGTCGATGCGCATCAAGGGTTCCGAATCATTACCGACCGCATTACCACCAAAAACACCGTCAAACTCCTTTGGATTGTTTCCATCATCACCTTTTTTCTTTCCTCCGTCCTGGATAATTTAACCACTTCCATCGTCATGGTTTCGTTGTTACGAAAGCTTATCAAAGAAGCGGAACAACGTAAATTCTTTGCGGGCATGGTGATCATCGCGGCCAACGCCGGCGGTGCCTGGACCCCCATCGGGGATGTAACCACCACCATGTTGTGGATTGGTGGCCAAATCAGCACCGGGGCCATCATCTCCAGTGTCTTCTTGCCCTCCTTGGTTTGTTTGATGGTTCCTCTTGGGGTGCTTTCCTTCAGCCTCAAAGGGGAAATCAAAGGTTTTGATCAAAACCCAAACCAGCAGGACCAAGGCACCATCAAAGGCTCATTGCTCATGCTCATTCTCGGTGTGGGTTCTTTGCTCTTTGTACCGGTATACAAAACGGTAACCCATCACCCACCCTACCTCGGTATCTTGCTGGGATTGGGCTTGTTATGGCTCGTTTCGGAATTAATTCATGCCGACAAAGACGAAGAGGAGCGCAAGCCGTATACCGCAGTTCACGCCCTGTCCAAAGTGGATACCTCCAGTGTGCTTTTCTTCTTGGGGATCTTGCTTGCCATTTCTGCCTTGCAAACGGCCAATATCCTATCGGCCGCCGCAACTTGGTTGGACCAATCGGTAGGCGACCTGCGCGTTATCGTTTATTTGATTGGCATGCTTTCGGCCATTGTGGATAATGTTCCATTGGTTGCCGCCAGTCAAGGCATGTACGATATGGCAACCTATCCAATGGACCATTGGATGTGGGAGTTCATGGCGTACTGCGCCGGTGTTGGTGGAAGCGGTTTGATTATCGGATCAGCCGCAGGCGTTGCGGTGATGGGCATGGAAAAAATAGATTTTGGTTGGTACCTCCGCAAGATTTCCTTGTGGGCCATCCTTGGGTACACCGCCGGGGCCTTGGTGTACCTCTTGATGAACGGAAATTTATTTTAGGACTTCAGCAAGCCCGAACACCAGGATCTCATGGATTTCCAACCCGGCCCCCTGCCCGGACTTGTCCTGATTCGGCCTCGAATCTTTGGGGATGCCCGCGGTCACTTTTTGGAATCCTACCGCAAGGACTTGTTTGAGGCCAACGGTATTCGCGAAGACTTTGTCCAGGACAACCAATCCCTGTCCGGCAAGGGAATCCTAAGGGGCATGCACTTCCAAGCCCCACCTCATGCCCAGGGCAAATTGGTTCGGGTTCTTCAAGGCCGCGTTTTGGATGTGGTGGTGGACCTTCGGACATCCTCCCCCACCTACGGTCGTTGGTTCAGCCTGGAACTAAGCCCGGAACAAGCCCTGATGTTCTATATACCCCCGGGATTCGCCCACGGTTTTCTGACCCTGGAGGACCAAACTATCTTTGCCTACCAATGCACGGCCTATTACCATCCGGCTTCCGAAGGCGGTTTGCGCTGGAATGACCCGGCCTTGGGCATCGATTGGGGTTGGAAAAACCCTGATCATCCCCCCTTGGTTTCGGACAAAGACCAAAAACTTCCGTATTTTGAGGACTTCAACAGTCCTTTTGCATGAGTTTCTCCCCAGACATCCTCCAAAAACTCGAGCAACTCCAAGCCAAATACGAGGCTTTGGGCCAAGACTTAGGTTCGTACCTCGAGGGTCTTCTTCAATCCGATTTTCTTCCCTACTGGGATTATGTTCAGCTGGATGTCCTGCTTAATCTTCAAAAACCAAGAACGGCATTTGAGGACGAGAAAATTTTCATCCTGTATCACCAAATCACCGAGCTTTATTTCAAACTCTGCCTCAACGAATTGGCCCAGCTTTGCCGACCCGAAGAACATGTCGGAGCCGAGAACCCCAATGCCGAAGAGGTTTTGATGAGGGTACAGCGCGTCAACCGCTACTTTGATGCCTTGGCTGTTTCGTTCTCGATCATGACGGACGGCATGGACCCGGAACAGTTCTTGAAATTTCGCATGGCTTTGTTACCGGCCTCTGGATTTCAGTCTGCGCAATACCGGGAAATTGAATTGCATTGCACGGATCTCCACCATCTCGTGCACCGCGATTTTCGCGACAGCATTCAACCGGATGCAGACCTCAAGACGCTGTATGCCCACATCTACTGGAAACAAGGAGCCATTGAACTTCAATCCGGCAAAAAAACCCTGACCCTCACCCAGTTTGAGGCCAAATACGACAAAACCCTCCTGCAGCGTGCCCTGAGCCTGCGTGGTCATACCCTGGCGGCCATTTGGCATCGTTTGTCCAACGATTCCACTACCGCCAGCCAAACCCTGGCGGACTTGGCCCAAGCCCTTCGCATATTGGATCATCGAGTCAATGTGGACTGGCCCTTGGCCCATTACCGGACCGCCGTTCGCTACCTGCATCGCCCTAGCCAAGACCTGGCAGCAACCGGAGGGACCAATTGGCAACAATACTTACCACCACGGATGCAATTACGAATTTTCTATCCCTGGCTGTGGACCGAAACCCAATTGGAATCCTGGGGCAAAAAAGACCTGCTCCGTGACGAGCCCTAAAAGCGGACGCAAGCAATCGGATGCCGGCAAGTTGTTACGGCTGTTTCGGCTTTTGAATTTGTTATGGAATACCCCCACCGGGCTTCGGGTGGAAGAATTGGCCCTGCAACAAGAAGTCAGCAAGCGAACCGTCTACCGGGATCTCGAAGTGTTGGAGCAAAGCGGATTTGTCTTGAGCCAAGACGAACGTAGCGGACGTTTTCGCCTCCAACAGCCCAAGGAAAGCAGTGCTCTGCTCGGCTTTGACCGGGTCGAAGCCGATCTCCTTGTTCAAGCCTTGGTCCCTACCACCCCAACCAAAGAACGGGATCGTCTCCTCGCCAAACTTAGAGCCTTTGGAACCCCTGCCGGTTTGCTTCACCAAGCCAGCCAGACGGCCGCGGCGCATTCGGCCTACAGCCGGCTTCATGAAGCTATCGAAAAGCGATTAAGTGTGATCCTCATGGGTTACCGTTCCGCCAATTCGCATACCGAACGCAACCGTAACCTGGAACCCTACGCCTTCACCGAAGATTTATCGGCCGTGATCGCCTATGAGCCTTCGGCTTCCGCGAACAAAACCTTCAAACTCGAACGGATCAGCGATGTCAGGGTCCTCCAAGAACCCTGGAGACACGAACATCGGCACCAGAAAATCGTACGTGATCCCTTTGGTATGACCTTGGGGCCTGATGCCACCGAAATCCACTTGCGGCTTGGGGAACTCAGTGCTCAGCTCTTTCGCGAAGAATTCCCCGGCTTTGCCCATTGCCTTCAAGCCCTACCTCACAACCCCAACGAGGCCCCAACCTTCGAAATACGCCTACGCGTTGGTCATATGCAAGGAATAGGGCGTTTTGTGTTAGGACTCATTGATGATATCCAAATTATCGGCCCTTCGGAATTCAAAGAATACCTCCGAACCCGCATTGGTCAAAAGCTTCGATAGGGAACAAGCGATGGTATCGAAGATCTTATTCGGCTCCCGCTTCGATAGAATCCAAGTAAGCCACGCACTGAAGTTCCACCACAATTTCCGTGGGTAATGCGCCCACCTCAACCGTGGTTCGGCAGGGCTTAGGTTCCAGAGGGCCAAGGATTTCGGCGTAGAGACGATTGAAGGCCAAAAAGTCTCTTTTCATATCGGTTAAGTAAACCGTAACATTAACCAAATTCTCCAAATCCGCTCCATGCTGGGCCAATACCGCACGGACATTTTCAAAGACCTGCCTCACCTGGGCTTCAAAATCAAAGGCCTTGTAGCGTCCGCTGGCATCCAATTCCAAGCCCGGAACATCCAAGGCCGAAGCTTCGGTATCCGGCTTGCGGGGGCCAATGCCCGAGAGGTAAATCCAAGGTCCGATTTTTCGGGAATGCGGGTATAGACCGACCGGTCGTGGAGCCTGGCTGGTGGAGAACATCGTGGTCATGGCGTGATTTTAGCTACGTAAAATTAGGATGAAGGCGAACCGTGGCCTGCCCATCGGTCAATGATTCCAGGCGAATTTGACAGGCCAAGCGACTGCTGGGACGGCTATCCGGAAGGGTATCCAGCATATCCAATTCAGCGTCCGTTGGTTCGGAAACAGTGCCCTCCAGCCAATCGAGGCGACAGGTGGCGCAGAGGGCCAATCCACCACAGACGGCCTCGATGGGATACCCCGCCGCTTTGAGGGCTTCCATCAGGGACATGCCCATACCGGTCGGAAAAACATGATGCTCCTTCAATCCGGACTCATCCAACACGGTAACTTGAACTTCGGGCAAGATCGACATTGCTAGGATCGAGGATATCTCTGAATGGCCTACAAACCGGCCACCCCGGTAACGGTGGTGTATTTGAACGAAGGTTTGGCTCCGCCATGAATATAACGATAAGCCCCGTGGGCCATCAAGGCCGCCTCATGAAACCCTGACAAAATCAATTTGAGTTTGCCGGGGTAGGTATTTATGTCCCCAATCGCAAAAATCCCGGGCACGGAGGTCTGAAAATTCTCGGTATTCACCTGGATCGCCGATGCCTCCAAAGCCAAACCCCATTCGGCAATCGGCCCCAATTGGGGGGTCAAACCGTACAGCGGAACCAGATCATCGGCCTGCAGGTGGAAGGGCTCTTTGCCTTGGCCTTGAACGGTAACCATCGCCAGGTTGCCCTCTGCATTGGCGCCCAAAGAAATCAATGCCGTCGACGTAAGCAATCGAATTCGGCCGGCATCGGCCAAGGCCTGAACGCGGGCTGCCGATTCCGGTGCCCCCCTAAAGGCTTGGTTGCGATGCACCAAGGTCAATTCCCCCGCGATATCCGCCAACTGCAAGGTCCAATCCAGGGCCGAATCCCCGCCACCCGCCAAGACGACCCTTCGTCCTCGGAATTGTTCGGGATCCCGCACCATATAACTCACTCCCCGTCCTTCCAAAGCCGCCAATCCGGGCAAATCCGGTTTTCTGGGTTCAAAACACCCCAAACCCCCGGCGATAACCACCGCTCCTGCCAAGACCGTCTCCCCGTTTTCGCTTTGAACCGCCCACTTTCCACCCTCCATGGGCTGTAAGCCCACCACCTTTTGGCCCAAACCAAAACCAGGCTGAAACGGCGCAATTTGCTCCATCAAGCGATCAATCAAGTCCCCGGCCAAAACACTGGGATAACCAGGGATATCGTAAATCGGCTTGCGGGGGTAAATCTCCGCCAATTGCCCCCCCACCACCGGCAAGGTGTCCATGACGTAGGCCTTGAGCCGCAACAAACCCAATTCAAAAACCGCAAAGAGCCCTACCGGGCCTGCCCCAACAATACAAACGTCGGTTTGAATCATGCCTGCAAAGAAACAAGCAGACCCCCTCCTGTGGGCCTTGAATCGGGTTTTTCCAGAATAATGGACAAGGCAATCCTGGGCCTGTGCAAAATCTCCGGGTCCCGGAAGGCCCAAACCCATCCCTAAAGCTTAATTTGGTATTAAGTTATTGTTAAACCCTTTAAAACCCAACCTATGAAGTTAACCAAAACCTTGCTTCATGCCTTTGGCTTGGTGTTTCTGATGGCCCTCGCCGGCCATGCCCAGAACACCACGGTCAGTGGCAAAGTCCTTTCGGCCAAAGACCGAACACCCCTGGCCGGTGTTGCGGTCATGGAAAAAGGCACCTCCAACGGTACCACCACCAACGCCAACGGGATTTTTAGTTTCCGTCCATCCCGCAGCGGGGCGACCCTTCGCTTGACCTACCTGGGCATGAAACCCACCGAAGTCAACGCCCAGGGTAGCGTCATGGAAATCCTGATGGAAGGCGACGCCACCCAATTGGGCGAAGTCGTCATTTCTGCCCTAGGCATCGACCGCGAAAAGCGCTCCATCGGTTATTCCGTTGAACGCGTCAGCGGTAGCGACCTCAAGGAATCCGGAGAAACCAACTTGATTTCTGCCATGTCGGCCAAAGCCGCCGGGGTTCAGGTTACCCAATCCAGCGGGGCAGCCGGTGCTGCTTCGTATATCAAGATTCGCGGTAATGCTTCCTTCACGGCCAATGACAACCAACCCTTGTTTGTGGTTGACGGTGTCCCCATCGACAACTCCCAACTGAACACCGAAGATCTAAGAGGGGGCGTATCTCTTTCCAACAGGGCCATTGATATCAACCCCAACGATATTGCAGACATCTCCATCCTCAAAGGTGGAGCGGCTGCTGCCTTGTATGGAACCCGCGGTGCGAACGGTGTCGTCCTGATTACCACCAAAAAGGGCAGCTTTAATCAGCCCCTCAAAGTGGAGTTCAATTCCTCCATGGAAATGACCAACGTGAACAAATTACCAGAACTGCAAACCACTTATGCCCAAGGAGTTGGCAGTACCTATCGCTCCATTGCCAACGGCAACTCTTCTCCCCTCTCCTGGGGTCCCAAAATTGCAGACCTGGGCTTTGATGCCGGTGGCAAAATCACCTCGGTGGATTCTTTGATGCGTCCAGGCTCCAAAGGAACCGTTCCGTCGTTTAATAACACCGAAAACTTTTTCCAAACCGGTTTTCGCTTCAACAACAACTTGGCGATTTCGGGCGGTAACGAAAAGAATACCTATTACCTCTCCATCGGCAACTTGTTGGATAACGGAATCATCCCTTTGAATACCTTCTCCAGAACATCGGTCAAGGCTAGCGGTTCGGCTCGCGTTAGCAACCGACTCAAGCTGAGCAGTTCCATCACCTTCACCAACTCCAGAGGTCAGCGCATGCAGCAGGGTAGCAATACCTCCGGTTTGATGCTAGGCTTGCTCCGGACCTCGCCCAGTTTTGATAACGGGAATGGGGAAGTGAGCGATCCCGCGGATCCCAAAAGTTACCTGATGCCTGATGGCACCCAGCGTCGTTACCATACCACCTACGACAATCCCTACTGGACCATCAACCGCAACCCCTTCAACGACAATGTGAACCGCTCACAAGGGTATGTTCAGGCCGATTACCAGGTGGCCGATTGGCTCAACGTTATGTACCGTTTTGGTATGGACAATTACTCCGATCGCCGTACGCAGGTTTTTGCCAAACAATCCCGCAACGCCGTGAATGGTCGGATCATCGAAGACGTTTATAACTGGACGGAATACAATTCCGACCTGATTGCAACCGCCAAAAAAGACTTTGGCAAACTCTCCACTTCGTTGCTCGCTGGATGGAACGTGAACCAACGCAACCTCGATAATGTCTATGTGCAAGGGGATGGCTTTGCCCTCGAAGGCTTCAACAACATGTCCAATGCCGGTACCGTCATCTCAACCCAAGGCATTAACCGCCGCCGCTTGGCGGGTGTTTATTCCGAATTGACCCTGGGTTACGATGATCAATACTATTTGACCGCTACAGCCCGCGGTGACCAGGCCTCAACCTTTGGAGATGTCAGCCAGACCATTTTCTATCCCTCGGTTTCGGGTAGTTGGGTCTTCACCCAAACCCTGGGTCTGAGCAACAATCTGTTGTCTTCCGGTAAATTGCGCGGATCCTGGGCCAAGGTTGGCCTTGAACCTGCCTTTGGTTCCAACCGCACCTATTACGAGCGGGCCGGTTCCTTCTCCGGTTGGATTGACGGGGTTCAATTTCCCTTCGGCACCACCACAGGATTCAGCCTTTCCAATGTTTTGGGCAATCCTACCCTAAGACCCGAATTCACTGCCACGACCGAATTTGGTATTGACTTGGGACTTTTCAAAAACAAACTCAACTTGGAACTCACTTCCTACAATCAACAATCCCGGGATTTGATTGTTGCCGTTCCGATTGCAGGTTCTACCGGTTTCACCAATTCGTATCAGAATGTTGGGAAGATGGAGAACAGGGGTATCGAATTAAATGTTCGGTATAACCTCATCAATAGCAATGATTTGAGCTGGAATGTCGGGATGGTCTTTACCCGCAACCGCAACAAAGTCATTGAGCTGGCCGAAGGCGTTGACGTCATTGATTTGCCATGGGGCTTCTTTGGGGCCAACCAACGATTGGTCAAAGGCGAGGCCTACGGAACACTGTATGGGGATGATTGGGAAAGAGATGCCAACGGGAATGCACTCGTGGATGCCGACGGTTACCCCGTTTATTCTCCAACCGAAGTGGTGGTTGGTAACCCCAACCCCGATTGGTTGATGGGGATCAATTCCGACCTCCGCTGGAAAAACTGGACCTTTGATATGTTATGGGATATCCGCCAAGGCGGTGATATCTGGAACGGAACCCGTGGTGCCCTTTATTATTTTGGAACTCACGCCGATGTAGGAGGAGATCGAAATGCCACCTTTGTTTGGGAAGATGTCAAAAAAGGTAACAGCGGAGTCTATGCTCCCGGTACCACCATCAACGGAGTGGATGTTTCCGGCCAGGCCAATACGACCGCCATTCCCGCCAACTACCTATCGTACGCGAGCGGTCCTTTGTCAGGTTTCACCGGGGCCTCCAGTCCTTTCATTGAAGACGGATCTTGGGTTCGTTTGCGTCAATTGTCGGCCAACTACAGCCTCCCTTCCAGCGTCTACAGCAAATTCAGCAGCCTCAAAGGCCTGACCCTGGGCATCACCGGTCGTAACCTCTTGTTGTTCACCAACTACAAAGGAGTTGATCCCGAAACGAATTTGTCGGGATCGACCAACAGCCAGGGAGCCGACTACTTCAACATGCCCAATACGCGCGGTGTTATTTTCTCCCTCAAAGCCAATTTCTAATTTAATTTGTTATGAAAAAACTCTTATTCATCGGAATGTGCACGGTGCTGCTGGGCAGTGCCTGCACCAAGGACTGGCTGCAAGACTATACCGCCGACCCTGCACGTCCCCTGGAGGTGTCGGTCAAGGTGCTTTTGCCCTCGGCTCAAGTTTCCTATACCATGGCCCAGGGTGATGCCCTGCCCCGCCTCACGTCAATTTTCCTTCAACAAATGACGGGCGCTGACCGCCAGTCGTTGGCCCACAACCGCTACGCCCAAATCGGTGAAGCGGACTTTGATGTAATCTGGGCCGATAACGGTTACGCGGGCGGTATGAAGGACCTGCAGCTCATCATCGAGGCCACCGAGGGCAAATCTCCTCGCTATTGCGGGATTGCTCGGATTATGATGGCTCAGTATCTGGGTATGTTCACCGATATCTGGGGCGATATTCCTTACGGTAACGCCCTCAAAGGTGCCGACGATTACAACCCCAGCTATGTCAGTCAACAACAGATCTACACGTCCATCGAGGAAATGCTCACCACGGCTATTGCGGAACTAGGCCAGCCGGTAGGAGCCATTGCCCCTGGCAGTGAAGATCTTATCTACGGAGGTAATGTTACCAAATGGACCAAACTGGCCTGGTCGCTCAAAGCAAGGTACCTGAATCACCTTTCCAAGAAAGGTGCTCTTTACCGTCCTGCTGACATCTTGACAGCCGTCAGCAATGGAATGAGCAGCTCTGCCGACAACGCGAAGTTGACTTTTTTGGCAGCGCCCAACAACAACCCTTGGTACCAATTCAACACCCAACGGGCCGGTTACATCTTGCAATTCGGCACGATGTACGATCGCATGACCACCAAAAACGATCCACGCATCTCCGCTTTCCGCTCGGCTGATTCAACCGAAATGCCTTATTACGGCAGCGAAACAAGCCCCGTGAATTGGATGACCTACGCAGAGCTCCTCTTTATCAAAGCCGAAGTAGAGTCCCGCCAAAGCGCCGGGACCCTGGCCGCTACCCTGGATGCTGCGGTGGAAGCCCATATGTCGGAGCTTGGGGTAAGCTCCGCCGCTGCGGCAACCTATGTTGGCGCGTTACCCGCTGCTCCAGCATTGAGCGATGTGATGTACGAAAAGCACCTGGCTCTCTTCTCCCATGTAGAGGCTTGGACCGATTGGCGCCGTACCGGCTACCCAACCCTCGCAGTTTACCCAGGTGCCCAACTGCCGGAGATCCCACGCCGTATGCCCTATCCACAGGGTGAGCGTTTGTACAATGACAACTTCATTGACCTGCAAGGCAACAATTCCTTTTTGACCAGGCATTGGTGGGATCAACCCTAAGCTTTCCCATCCTTTGCTTGTATCCCGGAGCCGCCCACGAATGTGGGCGGCTTTTTTTGTGACCTAAAGTCACGTGCCACAATCGCTTGGCACGATATTTGCTTTATTACCCCACAAAACCTATTCCCATGAAAAGAATTTTTGGCTTATTCCTTTTGACCCTCGGTTCCATCTTTTTGAGCAGCTGCGGTTACAACACCATGGTCACCTTGGACGAAGAAGTCTCCGGCCAATGGGCCAATGTGGAGGCCGCCTATCAACGCAGAGCGGACCTCATTCCCAACCTGGTTAACACCGTCAAGGGCTATGCAGATTTTGAAAAATCCACCTTGATGGCCGTCACCGAAGCCCGTTCCAAAGCCACCTCCATGCAAATTGACCCTTCCAAATTGGACGAAAAAACCTTGGCTCAGTTTGAACAAAACCAAAATGCCCTCAAAGGAGCCTTGTCCCGACTCTTGGTGGTGATGGAAAAATACCCGGACCTCAAGGCCAACCAAAATTTTCTGGAACTTCAATCCCAACTGGAAGGCACCGAAAACCGTATCAATGTCGAAAGACGTCGATTCAACGAACTGGTGCAGCGCTACAACGGCACCCTTCGTCGCTTCCCCAACAACCTAACGGCCGGCATGTTTGGTTTCGAAACACGGGCCTACTTCAAATCCGAAAGCGGTTCCGAAAAAGCCCCGCAAGTTCAGTTCTAATGGCCTCTGACCTGTTCACGCAGGCCGACTTGGACCGACTGAGCGAGTGCATTCGCCAAGCCGAACTCCAAAGCTCCGGGGAAATCCGCGTCCATCTCGAAAAGCATTGCCGGGGGGCGGCCTTGGACCGGGCTCGCGTTGTTTTTCGACAATTGGGCATGGACCGAACCGAGCTCCGAAACGGAGTGCTGATCTACGTGGCGACCAGCGATCGCAAAGTGAGCATCCTGGGGGATGAAGGCATCCATCAAAAGGTAACGGACCAATTTTGGAACCAAGA
>Ga0214921_10004630_pt1 | contig 20097 bp, 30 predicted proteins | sample LL1505_MetaG_FD_177992 | JGI IMG/M metagenome (GOLD analysis project Ga0214921, IMG submission 177992) | Freshwater microbial communities from Lake Lanier, Atlanta, Georgia, United States - LL-1505 | ecosystem: Environmental > Aquatic > Freshwater > Lake | place: USA: Georgia | collected...
ACTGATAGCAGCCGCAGGCACATTGGGCAAGATTAAAGAATCTGAATTTAATAGAATTGTTTTCTCTGACAGACAAAAGAACGAGTACACAGAGTTTGGATCTTATATCAAACCTTTTATAAACAATATGGTACGTGGAGGAACTCAAGTTGGGGAACCTACTAAATTTTTACAAAACTTCATCAACTTTTATCGTGGCAAGATGGAAGGCGAAATTGATAAACTAATGAAAGAAGCAAACTTTACTGACCCGCAAGAGGAACTAATACATCGATACATGGCCACACAGAATGAGTCTGTCAGAAAAACCATCGAACAAGAACTAGTTAAGTCAGGTGTAAAAGCAGCAGTAGTTCGCCGAATTGAAAAAATTGTAGCTAACGAAGAATTCATGGAAAATAATAGCAACACTTTATTGGGAATTTTGGCAATTTACAAACGAGTAATTGAATGTAAATTGGCGATCCTGGCAAAAATGCAACAAGTTGAAAACATGGGCACATTTATCAAGACAGACGACGGGTACAAAGTTACCGCACCAGAAGGGTTTGTTGCAATCGGACACGATGGTAGTGCAGTGAAATTAGTGGACAGAATTGAGTTCAGCAGAGCAAATTTTTTGGCCCCAAAACAGTGGAAAAAATAATTAAGACATAAATAATTATATGCGTTAGTTCGCAGAAATTTAAAAGGAAAAATAAAATGGCAGTATTTACACGTACAAACGGCAATGCACAAAACGTAGTTAGCGTTGGCAACATTGCATTGAGCACAGAAGCAGCAAGCGCAAACGTTTTGATCAGCACAGGTATTGGCAAGCCAGTACAAGCATTTGCTATCAACAGCAACGTTAGCATGACAACATCATTCGGTACAGGCGAAGGCGTAGAAACAATCCTACGTACTATTGGCTTGAACGCAACATTGTTGGCTTACCAAGTTGGTACAGCAAACAACGGTGCAGTTTCCAATGGTTTGTTGAGCGTTCTTGTTGAAGAAAGCGTATGGGACGCAACTAGCTTGCAAGCTAATATCCGTTCAGCTACAAGCTCTGACTACAACACTACAGGTATTGTTGTTACACAACCTGGTCTACGTTTAGCTGAGTAATCAGTTTGACTGACTAGTAAAAAGGCACTTCATGGTGCCTTTTTTTTGACTGAACTAAATACTCTATAACCGGAATTAGAAGTAATGGCTTCCACAGACATAGAAAAAGAAAACCTAGAAGCACATGTAGAACTGTGCGCTGAACGATATAAAAACTTGCACGACAGACTCGACAGTTTGGACACACGCATGTCCAAAATTGAAGGCCTTATTGCGGACATCAAGCAAAGTGTCACCGCAGCACCCAACGAATCAAATAAAGCAATCATCGCTATAGGCACCACCGTCTTGGGGGCAATGATAGGCGCTGTTATCACTCTTATTGTTCATATAAAATGAAAATAGTAGAGATAGCTGGCCATGCTGGCGTAGCCATTACCAATGAAGAAGCAGAGTTAATGCTGCAATTTGATGATGAAACGCCCACTGTTCCGAGATCAGAACTGTCTGACAGACAAGTGGTAATTGCAAATCACCTAGTCAATAAAAGTCTTTTGAAAAGAATAAAAGAAAATGGGCGCACAATCTACAAAAAGTAAGCTGGGTAAAAAACTAATAGACCTTGCTATACGTAAAATCGATCACTGGGCTGAAACACAGTTAAATGATATCAGATACAAATCCACTTACCCAGTGTGTGTTCAAACATCTCCCACTCATTGGATTGTTGGCCGCTATGAACTTAAAAAAATCAACGATCACCGTTTTTGTTTGTTATTAAATGATGAATTAGTGCATACATTTTATAGTAAACAGAGTGCTATGTTTTATGCAGTATTCAATTCTCAAGGTTATTTTAAAACGGGCGATGCTATATTAAGTCATGATTCGAGAGTTTTAAAATTTTCCGATGATGTGGATCTATTTAAATTTAAACTATATAAACGAAATTTAGACAGTTTTAAACATGATTTGTACGTAAATAGACTTAGCGAGGCTGAAAACAAACTGAAATGTGCTCGAGAAGATTTAACGAAAACAATCCAGTCAGCTAAATATATGAAAGTATGGGATAATATTTTATGAACCTTAAAGAACTAGCACCGCAAACTACAAATCGTCTGAACAAAGTAATGGAAAGCCGTTTTGGTTTTGTTATCGACTATGATAATTTAACTTACGGAAAAGCGCAGCGTCTAAATGCTGCGATCAACGAAAATCTTACTAAGATTCGTCGTAGTTACGGCATACACACAGCAGAGAAAAATCCTAAGTACATGGAAATGCTCATGGTACAAGAAGGACTAAGATCTTGGATTTCTCAACAAGATCACCTTTTAACCGAAGGCGAATTAGAAACTGCTGAAGCAGTGCTTGCAGCCAAGGACATGGTAGACAGCATTCAAGACATGATCACTGATGCCAGCAAAATGATGAACGAAGAACTTCCTCCACTACTTGATACCATCCGCGATCAATTGGGTGCAGCACAAGCAGATAACTTCAAGAATACCGCACAAGGTGCATTGCAAGGTTTAATGGATGCACTAAACGTTGCCCGTGACAGTTTGGACCAAGGTAGTCGTGCTTTGGCTGGTGAACAAGTGGCCCAACCAATGGTCATGGGAGCTGACTTGGAAGCTGATTTAGAAACAGGCTTCATTCCAGCCAACGACCCAGAAGCAATAGACGATTTTGCATCAGTTGACGCAGCTGCAGGCGGAGAAGAAGAACTCGGTAGAGAGCGTCGTTAATTGTGCGAGCCAGAGACTTTATACTGGAAGATGATGAAGGTAGTGAGTACTCCAAGGCCGTCACTGCCCTTAGCTTTATGCAGGATAAAGTTAAAGAAGGTAAACTGTCAACCCAAGTGCCCACACAATTTGTACTTCGGTTGATTCAAAATACTGGATTGCAATCATTTAACTACGACGATCTGGTTAATGCAAACGAAATAGAAAATAGTATTAAATCTATTCTTAAAAAAATTACACCTGATGTTGTTACATTCAATACTGGCGCAGCAGATCAGATTTCGAATGTAGATACTGATGCCACAGCCGCAGTGGATAATCCTGAACAAGTTGTCAGTAACATGGCCAAAAGTGCCATGAAACGTAGACAAGATTAATTAAATACTGTATAATAAATCAAGGAGAATTAAATGGCCTATTCAGACAAGGTTGTAGATCACTACGAAAATCCACGCAATGTGGGCAAATTTGAAATCGATGATTCAGTTGGTACGGGCATGGTGGGAGCGCCCGCTTGCGGTGATGTGATGAAATTACAAATAAAAGTACAAGATGGGATTATTACAGATGCAAGATTCAAAACATACGGATGCGGAAGTGCAATCGCAAGTTCTAGCCTTGTTACGGAATGGGTCAAAGGTCGAACACTTGAAGAAGCAGGATCCATACGAAATAGCCAAATTGCTGAAGAACTTGCTCTCCCACCAGTCAAAATCCACTGTTCCATCCTGGCCGAAGACGCCATCAAAGCCGCGGTAGCAGACTATCGTCAAAAGCATGTTTAGAGTCAATGAAATTAGACATATTCATTTAGAATTAAGTTCTTTATGTAATGCTAGATGCCCGTTGTGCCCAAGAAATTTTTACGGTTACCCATACAATCTTGGATACACAGAAACTAATCTATCGCTGGCACGGTTACAAACGCTACTGCCTGGTACATTGGTCAATCAATTAGATGAAGTTATAATCAATGGCAACTACGGTGATTTTGTAATGAATCCCGAAAGCGTTGAAATAATCTCATGGTTGAGGTCTATAAATCCAACCATGAAGATACACATCAGCACCAATGGTGGTGCCCGCGACAAGAATTTTTGGCATCAACTGGCACAATTGAATTTAGAAATCTCCTTCTGTATTGATGGATTAGAAGATACTCATCACATTTATCGTCAAGATACCACATATCAACAGGTAATCAAGAATGCCAAAATCTACATTGATGCAGGCGGTCGCGCTGTTTGGACAATGACTGAGTTTGAACATAATAAACATCAAGTTAAAGAAGCAACTCAGCGGTCAAAAGAGTTGAACTTTTTTTCTTTTAACATTCGACCAACCACCAGAAACAAAGGCCCTGTGTACAATCGACAAGGACAAAAGATATTTAAATTAAGCAATATAGATTTACAAAAACCCAACACAATAGATGACACATTTGTTGAAAAAAATCACAGACAGAATAATTCAGAGAACTATTTCTCAACTGTGCCTAAAACTATCACGTGTGAAGCAAAGAAAAATAAATCTGTTTATATCACATCCGAAGGAATAGTTAAGCCTTGTTGTTACCTAGGATTAGATAAAACTAATTCAAAGTTTTATTCGGGCTTAGAAGAATTAGATCATTTTCAGTCAATTGAAAATTCTGTCGCTCTGTTTACAAAAATTGAAAAGACCTTTGACAATGGTCAGCAACTACGTGCTTGTCAATTTTTTTGCAGTATATGATCTCGTTTACTGACACCGCTCGAAACAAAATACAAAAGTTAGTCACAGCCAAAGGCTATGCTGGTATTCGTTTGGGTGTAAAGACCACAGGTTGCTCGGGTCTGGCTTATGTGTTAGAATACGTGAAAGAATACACACACGAACAGTATGTTATCAATTATGCACAACCGGACTTTGTTGTGCTAGTGAATCAAAAAGACAATGTGTATCTACAAAACATGACAGTGGACTATGTGCGCCAAGGCCTCAACGAAGGTTTTGAATTTCGAAATCCCAATGAACGCGACCGTTGCGGTTGCGGAGAAAGTTTTAGAGTTTAATGATTGTTCAAAGATATAATTATACCCCGTTGAATAGAGAGTCGATGGATGGTAAGAGACATTATTGTTTACCTGACGGCAGTAAAGTTCCTAGTGTTACTACAATACTGGATAAAACAAAACCACAAGAAAAAAGAGAAGCATTGGCCAATTGGCGGCGAGCAGTTGGCGAACAAAAAGCTCAGCAAATTACCACAGAAGCTGCAAATCGTGGCACACGTATGCATGCCTATTTGGAGCACTATGTCATGAGTGCAGACATGAAACCTTTGCCCACTAATACATTTGCCCACCCCAGTTGGTTCATGGCTGCAGAAGTTATTCTTAAAGGGTTATCCAATGTCGACGAATTTTGGGGAAGTGAAGTGCCAGTTTACTACAGTGGATTATATGCAGGCACTACAGATTGCATTGGAGTCTGGAAAGGACGTCCTGCCATCATGGACTTTAAACAAAGTAACAAACCCAAAAAGCGTGAATGGATTGAAGATTACTTTCTACAATTAGCCGCTTATGCCGCTGCTCATAACGAAATGCATGGCACCGATATACGTGATGGTGTAATTTTAATGGCCGTACAGCCCAAATTACTTGAAGATAACACATATTCGACGCCGGAATACTTGGAATTTGAAGTCTCTGGAGAAGAGTTTGATCGTTGGCATAATGAATGGATGAAACGAGTGGAACTCTATTATCTAAGTAACTAAATACACTATTAGGAACATGGATTATGGCGATTGTACAAATCTCTCAAATTAAACATCGTAGAGGCACTAACGAAAACTTGCCTCAATTGGGCAGCGCAGAATTGGGGTGGAGTGTTGATACCCAACAGTTATACATCGGCAACGGCACCTTGGCAGAAGGCGCACCCGACATTGGTAACACAGAAATTTTGACAGAACTCAGTGCTGCCCGCGGCGACATTCCTGGTCTTCCTGCTACATATACTCAAACCATAACAGCCAATACTACAGCAAATATTGCGTCTGCTGCATTTGATAGTTCATATCCGGGTACAACAATTAACTATGTTGTACAACGCGGCACCAACGTTAGAACTGGTGCAATTAGAATTAGTCAATATTTGAGTAACATGAGTTATGATGAAGAATATAACGAAACAGCAGATATTGCATTTACTTTGACAGTGACACAAGTCGGCAATGCATATGCACAACTAAGTGCTACTGCCGCTAACACAGGTGTTAGCGCAGGCATTAATGCTAATATCAAATATAGTTTTGCCAACCTTTCGTTTAGCTAATCAAACAATTTATTTTTTTAACACATGTGGAATCAACTACCCAGTGAGCGCCTCCGCTCCTGGCATAATTTTCGAAAAGACTTAGACAAACAGTCATTGGAACAAGCATTACAAGATGTACAACATCTTTGGAGTTACGCACCCTATGTGGCACACTACTTGACCACTGATCAGTTGGCAGCTTGGCCAAACCCATGGGAATTGATGTACGAAAACTACTATTGCGATCTTGCAAAAGCTCTTGGAATAGTGTATACTTTGTATCTAACTGGGCACAGGCCCGAAATGGAAATACAAGTGTACAGCGATCCGTCGACCAAGGAACAGTATAATTTAGTCTTTGTTGAACAAGGAAAATATGTTCTTAATTTGATCCACGACGAGGTTGTAAATAAAGAACATATCGATAAACACCTAAAATTAATTAAAACATTATCTATTATCGATTTGGGGCTGAACAAAATACAATAAAGAGAATAATATCAATGACAGCAATTCAAGTAACAAAAAGAAGCGGTAAAAAAGAACCTTTAACAATTGAAAAGTGGCAAGCACAAATAACAAAAGTATGTAACGGTACAGCAGATGTAAGTCAGAGTATGATCGAGATCAAAGCTCAACCCCATTTTTATAACGGGATGAGCACCAGGGAGATTGATGAAATCACTCTAAGGGCTATTGTTGATTTGATTGACGTGGAACATAATCCAGATGTTGGCCATGTGAACTATCAATATGTGGCCGGTAAACAGAGATTAAGCATGTTGCGTAAAGATGTATACGGAAATTATGAAGTTCCGCACTTATACAGCATTGTAAAGAAAAATGTAGAGATTGGTCTATATACGCCGGAACTACTAACATGGTATTCGGAAGAAGAATGGAATCGCATGAACGACATGCTGGATCATTCCAAGGATGAACAATACTCTTACGCAGCCGTCGAACAACTGATCGAAAAGTATTTGGTACGTAATCGTAGTACGAAAGAAATTTATGAAACTCCGCAAATTAGGTATATGATTGCCGCGGCTACAGTGTTTCATAAAGAAGAACCCAACAGTGCAAGAATGCGTTACATCAAGGAATATTACAATGCAGCATCAGACGGACTCTTCACTTTGGCAACGCCCGTTCTTGCAGGTCTTGGCACACCCACTAAGCAGTTTAGTAGTTGTGTTCTTATTCGCTCGGATGATGATCTGGACAGTATTTTCGCGTCCGGAGAAATGATGGCCAAGTATGCCAGCAAACGTGCTGGTATTGGTTTAGAAATTGGCCGCTTACGTCCATTGGGCTCACCCATACGTGGCGGCGAAATCATGCACACTGGTATGATACCATTTTTAAAGAAATGGTTTGGAGATTTGAGATCATGCAGTCAAGGAGGAATTAGAAATGCTAGTGCAACTGTGTTTTATCCCATATGGCATCATCAGTTCGATGACCTCATTGTGCTCAAGAACAATCAAGGAACAGAAGAAACCCGTGTCCGACACATGGACTATGGGGTTGTGCTTAGTGCTTTTTTCTGGCGTAGATTTAAAAACAAACAAGATATCACGTTCTTTGACCCTAACGAGGTGCCGGATCTATATGAAGCATTCTACCGAGACTCGACACTTTTTGAAGAACTGTATGTGGCTTATGAAAAACGATCTGACCTACGCAAGAAGACTATTTCCGCGGAAGAAGCGTTCAAGGGAGGCATTCTTAAAGAGCGAACAGACACAGGTCGTATATATCTAGTGTTCATTGACAATGTCATGAACCAAGGTCCGTTCGACCCAGAGTACCATACCATTTATCAGAGTAACCTTTGTTGTGAAATACTTTTACCTACTAGGTCTTTTAAGCGTCTCGATGATGCTGATGGCCGCATCGCTTTATGCACTCTTGGTTCTATCAACTGGGGAGCCTTCCGTAATCCTGAAGATATGCGCAGGGCTTGTCGCATTCTACATAGAAGCCTCAATAATATATTGGACTATCAAGATTTCTTATCAATTCAGTCAAAGTTAAGCAATGATGAAATTCGTCCTCTGGGCATTGGCATCACTAACTTGGCCTACTGGCACGCCAAGAGAGGTCTCCAGTACGGTGAGAAGGATGCCCTAGCAGAAGTCAAGTCTTGGCAAGAACATCAAAGTTTTTACCTAACTGAAATGTCAGTTGAGCTGGCAGAAGAACGCGGCAAGTGTTTGGGATCAGATCAAACACGTTACGGCCAAGGCGTATTTCCGTGGGAATTACGTGCTACCGGCGTTAACGAACTTGCAGATTTTACTCCTGAGCTTGACTGGGAAACACTGCGTACCAAGATGATCAAGCACGGTGTACGAAATGCCACTAATGGCGCTGTTGCTCCAGTGGAATCCAGTAGTGTTGTTATCAATTCGACCAATGGTATTGAAATGCCAATGAGTTTGATATCTGTTAAAGAATCAAAAGCAGGATCCTTTATTCAAGTGGTTCCTGAATATCACAAATTGAAGAACAAGTATCAACTTATGTGGGAACAGAAAGACTGCGAAGGTTATATCAAAACAGCGGCAGTTATTGCTGCTTATACTGATCAAAGTATTAGCACTAACACATTCTATAATCCAGCGCACTTTCCTGGACGCAAAGTGCCAACTACCATAATTGCCAAGAACCTAATGCAAGCACACATGTGGGGATTGAAGACGTTCTACTACAGTTTAATTAATAAAAAAGGTAGCAAGTCGGAGGAAGACATTCCAGAACCACTTGAAGAAATCAACTTCGACAATGTCGAAGATTGCGAAGCCTGCAAACTTTAAAGGTAATCATGATGCTTGAGTGGTATTGGTATTTTGTTTTTTATCTATTGCTGTTTCATATTAAATGCACAGTACACACTATCTATGTGCATAGAACTGTTGGACACGGCCACTTTATAGTATCTAAACCACTTGAATACTTTTTTAGATTCATACTATGGACAGGTAGTCAGGCTGGTCCTCGATGGGCAGAAACGTATGCTAGTAGACACAGAAAACATCACGTTACCAGTGATTCGGATCAGGATCCACACAGTCCCTACAATATGACTTTTCAAGAAATGTGTACCAACTGGAAAGTGGATCCATTGGATGCTGATCGTTATTGTCCAGAAATTAAAACTCCCGATGATTGGATGCAAAAAACCTTACATGAAAAATATAATAATCTTGGCCCATGGGCCATACACATTTTGTCTTTGATATTGTTCGGCCCAATTGGTTTTATCTTGTCTGTGATAATGAGATATATTACCAAGGACTGGTTGTCTATATTTGTTGGAAATTATATAAATCATAAATTTGGTTTCGACTATGCGGGTCATCGTCATCCAACAGACAAATCCAAAAATGTGTTTCCTTTGGGTCTGCTATTGGCAGGGGAAGAATTGCACAACAATCATCACAATTATCCCAAAGAACCCAATTTTAGAAGATTTTGGTTTGAAGTTGACTTGGGGTACGTGTATGCTAAAATACTGTCCTACATGGGATTATTAAAAATTAAGAAAGAAATCAAATGAGTGACGCACAATATAATTTAACAACAAAGACAGACTATTTGAATCGTAAAATGTTTCTGGATCCAGCTGGTCCTGTCACTATCCAACGATTTGAAGAAGTCAAATACAAAAAGATTGCAGACTATGATGCAACTGCACAGGGATTCTTCTGGCGCCCAGAGGAAGTTAGCTTAACTAAAGACAGCAATGACTTTAAAGAAGCAAGTGAAGCAGTCAAACACATCTTTACTAGTAACCTATTGCGTCAAACAGCATTGGACAGTTTACAAGGCCGCGGCCCCACACAGGTTTTCTCGCCTGTATGTAGTATTCCAGAACTAGAAGCATTGATGTACAACTGGGGATTCTTTGAAACAAACATTCACAGCAAGAGCTACAGCCATATTATTCGTAATATCTACAACGTGCCTAAAGAAGTGTTTAATACCATTCACGACACACAAGAGATCGTGGGCATGGCATCAAGTATTGGAAAGTACTACGATCAACTACACCGGATCAACTGCCATAAAGAAGTAGGTGGCCAGTATTCTGAAGAAGCACACATTCGAGCCATCTATCTAGCCCTACATGCCAGCTATGCGCTAGAAGCTTTCCGATTTATGGTATCATTTGCTACAAGTCTGGCAATGGTAGAAAACAAGATCTTTATTGGTAATGGAAACATTATCAGTTTGATTCTACAAGACGAACTACTGCACAAAGGATGGACAGCTTTCTTGATTAATCAAGTGGTCAAAGAAGACCCACGTTTTGCTCAAGCAGCCAAAGAGTGCGAAGCAGAAGTAATTCAAATTTACAAAGACGTTATTGCTGAGGAAAAAGCGTGGGCGGACTATTTGTTCCAAAAGGGTCCTGTGATTGGATTGAACGCTAATATTTTGAAAGATTTTGTGGATTACACCGCAGTGGGTGCTCTTAAAGATATTGGCATTAAGTATTGGACTGCATCGCCCAAGACCACACCCATTCCATGGTTCAACAAGCACAGTGATACTAGTAAGAAACAAACTGCCCTACAAGAAAGCGAAAGCACAAATTATGTTATTGGTGTAATGAATGAAATGCTAGACTACGATGCGTTACCTCAGATTTAATTTCCAACAAGAAATCAAATGCCAGGTGTAAAAACTGGTATATAATAAACTAAAGGAAATAAAACATGTTAACAGTGTATAGTAAAGACAACTGCCCGTTTTGTGTACAGGCAAAAAACTTATTAAAACTCAAAGGATTTGAGTTTGAAGAAATTAATATTTCACAACAACCAGAAGCTCGAGAGTTTATCATGAGCGAAGGACACAGAACAGTGCCACAAATTTACCAGGACGGTAAATTGTTTGTGGAAGGCGGATTCCAAGGTCTATCAAAACTAACTGAAGATCAACTAAAGGAAAAACTAAATGCTATTTGATACCAGCTATAAATCAAATGAAATTGTTTGCTTTAAATTAGTGAACGGCGACGAAATTGTTGCAAAAATTGTAGAACAAACTGCAACTGGCTGGAAAATTAATAAGCCATGTACAGTGGTTCCCAGTCATCAGGGGTTGGGGTTAGTGCAGACTCTGTTTTCGGCGGATATAAATAAAAATGTAGAGTTAAAATCAGAACATGTAATGATGCATTCTGTCACTCTGAAAGCATTAGAGGATCATTATATCACAACCACAACAGGTATTTCTGTGGGTAACGGTTCCATTATTACATAAGGAAAACACATGGCGGGCGGAGTCACACGAGAAGGCGATCTATTTGGAGCGGGCGGTATAGTGTTTGGAAACAGTGCAAGTAATGTAACTGTGGACGGTCGTCCAGTGGCCTTGACCGGTAGTTTTTATACGCCTCATATTTTATGTAGTCCAAAAAGTCCTCTACACTGTTTTGGCATAATCAGTAGCAGTGTGAGCAAAGTATTGGTTAATGGTGCTCCTCCATTGATACAAGGCAGCAAAGGCCTATGCGGTCATACTGTGTCGGGCGGAAGCAGTTCTGTGGTGATTTTGGGATAATCAATGAGAGTACCATCAACGTATGCCAATGTAAGTCCGGGAATACAAACATCTGGACTAACACCATTACAAATTGCATTAGTCAACACCATGACCGCAGCACCAGTTAATGCCAGCAATAGCCCTATTCTTATCAATAAAGCATTTATTAATACCATGAACGCTTACGCAGACTCAGGAGTCCTAAGCCCAACACCATATGATTCTCGTACAAGCACATTAGTTGATATTAATAGTTTGCCGGGTTATAGCTACGTGACAGAAGGTGACGCTGTTTATCTGTATCGTCGTGCCGAAGACTGTGGCGAACAAGAAAATAGAGTGGAAAAGGTTTTAATAGGCAACCTGACAGTATTGTCTCAGCAGCTGGGTAAAATCTTATACACCTATTATGGTAGTTTAATTAGAGGCGGCTCAGTATCCAGTGGTGCAGGCGGCCCGTACGGCACAGGCGGGTTACTAAGTCCTTATCCCGGATCCGACGGTAGCACATACAACACAGACACCATCACTGGCACATTTGACGATTTTCAAGGCAATGCCGTTGCTTCAACTGCACCTGCGCCCCGAGGAGGCATAGCATGAGTGATAATGTAATCGATGCTCGTTATGTTGGCGGAGCGAAAGTAAATACTTACATTTCAGTGCCCACCGGTCAAGTCGACGCAGAAGGTGCATCAGGCACCATTACCATTTACTTGCCTCAGAATTTTGATGTACCTAGTCAAGCAGGCGTGTACTCGGGAAGTCTGAGTAGTTTAGGTAACATGGTAGCCATGCAGTTAAACACTGAGGGCTATTTGTTTTATGATGCTATTTCCGGGGAGCTCGCAGACCCAACTAAAACAAATTTTGGATTCTCGTACAAACAAAATATCGACATCCAAGTAAAACCATACCTGTTGGGGTATTTTAGACAATATTGGAAAAATCCCGCGGGCAGTACATTTGGAGCAGATAGTCCCATACCCGCACTTACAGGCGTGATGCCTGCAACCAGTGAGTTTGTTGACGTTCAAGGGAATTTTTTATTCTATGTGGACCAACAAATGTGTCGTTTGACAGGTGGTGGTGGGGGATTCAACTTTGATTATTTCTACAGTGCATTTAGTCAGTTGCTAGGCTGGGTAGACACCAGTAACAAATATATACTAGCACTAAAACAAATAGAACAAAGAAATTTAGAATATTACGGATTTAAAAATTATAATCAATATGTCACACAGGGATTGACCAAGTATCAAACTGGTCAGTCATTGAGGAAATGTTTAAGTAACATAGGTAAGTTAACACAGACCATCGGCCAAGGCCATTTCGGTACACCTGGCGCCGTTGCCAAGTCATTGATTGATAACAATTTGGGATATATCGGCGACTTGAGTCAAAAGCTGTATTTGTCCGGAGTTGTGTATGACGATATCTACAATCCAGACTACAAAATATATATCACTAACATTTTACAGTCTATTACTGATCCCGCTGATTTAGAAGTCATACAAGACACGTTGGAAAGTAAATGTGTAATCTTGAGAAGTCTGATGGATTACACTTCGTTAGAAGCAGCAAGCGGATTACAGAATGATAGTGAATTTGCAAACCTTGAAGAAGTGGGCAAAGATTTATATTTGAAGTTTCCTAATGCAGAATTTGTTGATGGTAACAGCCTTGTGCGCTTGATCAATGACATTGAAGGAATTTCCGGAAGCTCGGTGGAGAACGTGGCTGGCACAGACACATTGCTGTCCCCCGGTATCATCGAATCCTTTAAAAACTTTTTACCATTGGCGCAAGGGGACGACCCTATTACCGTAATGAATGTCATTGGTACTCCGTCGGGCTATCTAAACGATTACATGCAAAAAGTAGTCCAAGGAATAGACGAGTTAGCCAAAACATCTTACGGTCAGCAAATTGCCAATGCCCTCATGGAGATCAGTAGAACAGGTGCAGGTATTGCGTTAAACTCTGCCGAACAACGTGCATTTGAACGTTATGTGCCTGTACCTCCACCCGTATACTCTTCGGACGAATCTGGGACATCGTTGGTATCCGCGGGCGGTCCAGGCTATTGGGTGGTACAATGCAACCAAAAAAAGCAAGCCTACTATGACTTGTTAAACACAGTAGTCGCAGACAAGAGTGGAAACATTCCTGCAATCATTGAAAAAATTAACAACAATTACCTCGAAGCCTGCAGACTGCTACAAACCGAAATTAAAAATTATGCCAAAGCAAACATTAGGGTTGAACCATATGCGTTCAACGGACAAATTTTTAGCTTCGTGGAAAACTTATCGGGACTAGCAGTGGACTCCGGAAACATCGGCACAGCCTACATGTTGTACAACATGGCTCAAGATAATGACGCTGGCAACTTGTTAAAAACCGTAATTGTCCAAGCAAGAAACGATCAGAGTCTCGTGGATGCCGGAGTCAAATTAAACGGCCCAGTTTGAGTAAACTGCTCGTATTACTTGATTTTTTATCTAAATTCTTGTATAATACACTACTTTATTAGGTAAAGTAGGCACTTTATACTGATTTTCATTAGGTATATAAACTTACACTCTTGAAGAAAGGAGAAGATATATGGCAACATTAGACGCTATATCAAATCACTACTATAGTAGAGTGATAGCAGTAACCCAGGCATTACTAATTGCACTGGCACTAATCTTGGCAACAACTTTGGTGGTTTCAATCACCAAGAACAAACTGAATAACTTGCGGGAGGGATTGGCCTTGCAAGACGCATTTGAAATCTCAACGACCGACAAATTAAAACAACTGGATTGTTTGACCAAAAATATCTACTGGGAAGCCGCTAGCGAACCGTTTGAGGGTAAAGTGGCAGTGGCGCAAGTTACTATGAACAGAGTTGCATCTGGAAATTTCGGCAGCGGAGTTTGTGGCGTGGTTCATCAAAAAAATGTATTTTATCAAAAAGTGGTTTGCCAATTTAGTTGGGTTTGTGAAACTACACATAAGATTAAACCTGTACATCCAACCATGTATGCAGAAAGTCAGGAAGTGGCCAAAAAAGTTTTATTTGAAAACTTTAGATTGCCTGGATTAAAAAATGCGTTATACTATCATGCAACTTATGTAAACCCTGGATGGCGCAAACAAAAAATTGCTCAAATTGGACAACACATTTTTTACAAGGATTGACATGATTTTGGATACATTCACTGGAACAAAGTTTATTGTTTTGTTAAAAAAATTCTTTGTTGAACATATTAAAAAACTAACCGCAGAAACGCTAGGATGGATGTCCGCTATCACCTTGCATCTTAGCACTGTGCCTTCCATGGTTGCATTGATGACTGGACTCAGTGACAAAATGCCCGGATTAGACATTGTGGCATTTATATATGTTAGTTTAATTCTAATGTTCGCAAAGGCCATTATAATGAAAGATCAGTTAAATATTATTACAATAGGCGTGGGTTTTATTTGTCAGGCCGCGGCCATGGCGTTTATTTTGTTTAAGTAATATTATGAACTATTTTGAATTGTTGGATAAGTTAGACGGTTTATATGATCGTTTAGAAGGACAGCAATTAACAGCTAGTCAAATAGCTGCCAAACTCAGTCGAGCTGTACCTTTTGACAGTTGTCAAATCACATCGGTCAACACAATTAACATCAATAGAGATATCGATGTTAGTGGCCAATACGACCCCGACAGTGATGAAGAGGGCGAATCCGCCATAGAAATTGAATTGATTTTTCCAAGACGCAGGCGCAAGTTTCAAAAATTCACATTGGATGAATCTGAATTGACTCGAACTGTTTGGCGATGTTTGGTTGTTGATGTGTGTAGTGTACTGGGCCATGAGTATGTTCATATGGAACAGTTTAGACGTAGGAAGTTCAAAGATGGTAGATACTATCGTAGCACACACAAAAATCAAAGTGTAAAAGAAAATCAAGAATATTTTGGTATACCCGATGAAGTGGATGCTTACGCATTTACTGCCGCGGCCGCAATGGCCTACGGATTATGGGATAACGGTAAACCTATTCCATATAAAAAGACCAGTGTGTGTCAAATCTATTCTGCATTGTTTGACAAGAAACATCCTGTTCTATTAAAATTAGAACGCTTGAGTAAAAAATATTATAAACGTTTGGAGCAACAATATTATGTCACATACAGCAGAAACTGATTCAGACAACGACATGTTCGACGATATCGACGATACCGATTATATTTTTGTTGTGGGCGAAGACGGTAATTTAAAAAGCGTCTTGATGCCCGGTGAATTTGAAAATCAAGTTACTCCCGAAAATGTTGAAAAAATTCTCGGAATCTTTCAAGTAAATCAATTATACTCTGCCACGTTGCATTAATATTATGAAACTTCAAATTTGGTCATTGCAAAAACCCGAAACAGTATTCAATCCATCCAGTAAGGAACATAGGCAAGCATACCATGATTTTTTAAAATCTCGTAGCTGGAAGAATTCTAAATTTCAATTTATACTGGAAGATGATCATTGTGACTTACCCAGTTCTATTAATAACAAATTAATAGACTATTATGTCAACAAAGAATTTCAAAAAATGTAATACTAATCTATTAGAAGTCCTCGTTCTATCAGACGCAGAATACTAAACTAAAAGTACTACTTTTGAGATACCCTTCCAAAATGAAGGAGTATTGCTCATTATTCATTTTGGTGTTATAATAACATTATGATGAAACGCAAAGCCCGACAAGACCGTACACATGCTGTTTACATGTTGGCAAACACCAACACAGGCGAGTACTACATTGGTATTACTGTGTGCAGCCAAAAAGTCAAACAAGCATTAAAAGTTCGTGTGCAAAAGCACATCCGCCGTGCCCTTACTGAGGGCAAAGATTGGAACTTGTGCCGCAGTATTCGCGAGCACGGTGCAGATGCATTTGAATACGAATTGTTAGAAACAGTGCGTGGCCGCAAGCCAGCTCATGCTCGTGAACGTCAACTAATCGCTGAACATGTGCCAGCATTGAATCAATATTAAGGAATCAAAATGAGTGCAATGAGTGACATTTATACCGAAATTCAAATTATGCTAGAGCAAGGCCATAGTCCGCAGGCCATTGCACAGGTGTTGGAAGTGCCAGTCAGCTGGGTGTATGAAGTGTATGAACAGTTGACAGAGGACATGCCCGAACCTCCAGCGCCGACTGAGGACGAACTGGACGACATGGCTGACTATTACAGCAACTACAGCTCGGAACAATATCATGAATTTGATTAATTGTTTCTTTCATTTGACACATCGTCAAATTGACAATATCTTAAAATGGATAGCAACTGCAATAACACTGGCAGGTGCGGTGTTGACCAGTTTGGCTGTGGATCCCTATAATGTTTACTTGTTAAACACAGGTGCATTTATCTTTCTCATTTGGGCAGTTCGTATCAAGGATGGCGCCATGATTGCAGTTAATGCAGGCCTGTTGGTAATTTATGCAATTGGCACACTCAGGGCAATTATTCAATGAATAAGAAACAAGAACTCTTTAAGATCACCTGGCGACAAACCTATACTGATTGGCAAGTCAATGAGCTGGCTGATCCCGTAGAGTTGGCTTTGATGGATAGTGATTTTAACGAAGCTAGGGAGTTGATTGAAAAGGTTAAAAATTTAAATGAGTAACACCTTTGTGCTCAGTTGGGACTGTTTGGGACTGGAAGCCTGTGTCAACGTCACGGACATTGACAAGCGCAAGATGTGGTCCACCCTTAAAGATGAAGATACCAGCAGGGATCCAAACATCGGCCATATTGTTAGCATGCTGACACTCAGGGCTCGTTATAATGGACAGAGACATTACGAAATATATGCAATTGACACAGTTGAGGAAATTACAGAAAAAGATCTCAGGCAGATGTTTGAACAGGATCCACAAGGAAGTTCGGATCTAATTAGACAGCGTGGCAGGCAGTTGTACAGTGATAGATATTCTGAGAATCAGATAAAAATACGTTAAGTTTAAAATCATAATCCCGCTAAATACGATATAGCGGGATTTTTTATGACTCGACAAATTATTAATATTGGAACTGGGCCAGACAGTTACACTGGCGACAATCTTAGAACAGCATTTACCAAGGTAAATGATAACTTTGCGCAACTTTATGCAGGTAATGTGGGTGCTAATACAACCATTAATGTACTAACCGCAAACGCTGTGTCCACGAACGGCAATGTATACGCAGGCAATGTAATAGTACAATATCAGGTGGTATATAATGGCAACATAAGTGCTCCGTATTTTGTTGGTAATGGCAGATATTTAACAGGTGTTTTGGTTTCCGCTAACTTGGGTAATTTATCAATCGGTGGGCCCAATAATCTAACCATATCGGGCTCGGTTGCTGGAAATATTGTATTAGATCCAGCAGGTGATGGCAATGTTAGTATCGTCAGTGATGTCATTCCTGGGGCCAATGTTACCTACAATTTAGGCAGCAGCACTAGACAATGGAAAGACCTGTGGCTGAGCAACAGCACCTTGTATCTGGGTGGATTTCCTGTCACAGTGTCCAATACAGGTGCGCTGTCAGTAAATGGCAGTCCAGTGACCAGCAGCTACGGCAATGCCAATGTGACTGCATTCCTACCTACTTACAGCGGATTATTGGGCGGAACTTTAAGCACAGTCAGTCAGCCAAACATCACAGCAGTGGGCACATTGACCAGTCTGACTGCCACCAACGACATTACCACAACCAGTGGCAGATTTATTGGCAACGGTTCTGGTTTAACTGCCATTACTGGCGCAAATGTAAATGGCACAGTGGCCAATGCTACTTACACAGTCACCGCACAATTTGTTACTGGCCTGACCGGTGCCAATGTTACCACAGCATTGGGCTATGTGCCGTTAAACAGTAATTCGGCCAACACTTATTCCAACACCAATGTGGCTGCATACCTTACTCGCGGAACATCTCTTATTCCTGGTGTTACTTTGGCAGGAAATATATTTGCAGGTCCGATATCTGGATCCGCAGCAGAACCAGGATTCCGTCGATTAACAACTAACGATTTGCCAGACCTAAGCGGAAACATTTCAAGTTACTTGCCAACATACACTGGCAACATTGCAGGTAACATTGTCAAGAATGACTACACCTGGACCTTTGGTACAGATGGTAACTTGGCATTGCCCGCAGGCGGAGTTTTATTGGTAAGTGGAGGAATAGCACCGGCATCATTGATTACAAGCCCTGCTCCTTACCTAAGTGGTTTCGGCAGCATTAGTTCGCAAACGATGACTGCCACAGGTAACATCAGCGGCAATTATATTTTAGGTAATGGAAGTCAGTTAACTGGACTGTCAGCAACTTATTCAAACACCAATGTGGCCAGTTACCTACCTACCTACACAGGCAATATTTCTTCTGGCAACATCAGCACCGGCGTGATTACACTCACAAATGGTGCAGTGATTCGAGACACAGCCGGTGATGCCATAGCATACGGACGAAATGCTGGACTAACCTCACAAGGCAGTGAGACTGTAGCAATTGGTGTGGCCGCGGGTAGTTTAGCACAAGGTACTGGTGCAGTGGCAATCGGCAGTGCTGCCGGTCTCACCAATCAAGGTACTAATTCTATAGCAATTGGCAGGGTGGCGGGTTCAACCAATCAAGCCACCAACTCAATCATCCTGAATGCCACTGGTACTGTCTTGGATCAAACCACTGCCAACACATTCACAGTGGCACCGGTCCGAAACGATGTGGCCAATGTATCGCAGGTCATGTTCTACAACACCACTTCAAAAGAAGTCACTTATGGTAATACCATTAGCGTTGCTGGTAACATCAGCGGTGCTGCGTTAACATCAAATGCATCTATTACAGCAATTACAACAATTAGTGCATTGGGCGGATTACAAGCAACTCCAATTGGCAATGTAGTGGGCCGAGCAAGCTCGGGCTCATTTACTACCATTACTGCCAATGGAAACTTAACAGTTAGTGCAGTGTCGATTAATAACTCAGCAACTGTTGGTACAACGTTGGGAGTGACTGGTAATGTCACAGTTGGTGGCAACTTGACTGTCACTGGCAATATTACAGGCAATGTTGCTACAACATTCCAAAGCACTTGGACTGTGCCTACAGGCAACAGCACCCAGAGTTTCACAGTGAATAGCGGCACATATAGTATGTGGGTCGATTGCAATATCACCAATGGTATCTTGGTTTGGAATGCCACGGCTACTGTTACCAACACCAACGTGCCTGTTGTGGGTTCTCAGTATGCCTGGGTCTACAACGGCGGAGGCACACCCATTGACTTTACTAGCATACCCAATCAGTTTACAGGCACTGCCAATGCCATCGTGCGTAGCAATACGGCTCCCAGTGCAACTACCAATAGATTTGACTTTGG
>Ga0214921_10004631_pt1 | contig 20087 bp, 14 predicted proteins | sample LL1505_MetaG_FD_177992 | JGI IMG/M metagenome (GOLD analysis project Ga0214921, IMG submission 177992) | Freshwater microbial communities from Lake Lanier, Atlanta, Georgia, United States - LL-1505 | ecosystem: Environmental > Aquatic > Freshwater > Lake | place: USA: Georgia | collected...
AACCCGAAATCATGTACAGATATATTAATCCATTACATTTAGATGTTAGACCAATAAATCGACGTGAAGATGATACAAATGACTTGTTATATACAATATTATTAATAATATTATTAATATTGTTCATATTATTCATGGATGAAAATACTTTGACAATACATCCACCGTTGTATAAAATATAAACCGATTAAAAATATAAAAATTCTATAATGGGTATAATAAATTCTATTTTTTTATTTATACTATAAATAGTATATACAAAGCATCACAAAGATGAATATGATATTGGCTGTAACGAAAAGCGGTATAATCGGTATAGATAATAAAATACCTTGGTACATAAAAGCTGATTTACAACGATTTCGAGAACTAACAAGTAATCATATAGTGGTAATGGGACGTAGAACTTTCGAATCATTACCAAATGGACCTTTGAAAAATCGTATAAATATAGTCATATCAAAAGACCAAACAAAGCAAACAAAGCAAACCCCTCAATGTGAAAATGTATATTTTACTACCATCAATAAAATCGATGAACTTATAGAAAAAATCCAAGACCAAGAACCTATGCCGAAAAAAAAACAAGTGTTTATAATAGGTGGAGCACAAGTATATAATTATTTTATAAACCAAACCCAAAAAATATATTTAACATTGATAGATAAAGATATCGACGGAGATACATTTTTGAATACAGATTTTCTAACAAATGTTGATTCTGAATTCTTTATAAAAAACATTGACGAACAGCAAATATGTCCTATTTCGAACTTACCATATACATTTATAGATTATGAACGAAAAAATTGATTATAAATAAAATAAATATAATATAAACAAAAAGATATAAATTCATATAATCTAGCAAACAAAGCAATGGAATCAATACAACATATTACAACAGACTACGTTTTATTTATCAAAAATTTCTTGATAAATTACGGATATACGAAATATTGTAAATTAGTTTATGAACGCGATGACCACCAAATCCAAGATTACAAAAAATATCTCGTTGATTCTCTAGAAGACCAAGAAATATGGGATAAATTATTCGACGAACTATATTATCCGTTGAAATATTTTTATACAATCATGTCAAACCATCACGACGATGACCATGTAAATATCATCAATTCAAAAACATCATCTCATATATATAAATGCCTAACATTCCAAGAATATATTGATAGTAAAATAACATTGAAACGCGTAGGCCCTGCTGATTATACAAGTTTTGCCAAAAACATGTATGACGAAAATTTTCGAAATAATTTGATATTTCAATACGAAAGTGAAATGCTCAAAAATACACTAAAAAACAAATTGATATATTTAATACAATTACAAGTAAAATATATGACATATAACATAGAATATTTAACAGAAACCGAACAGACGGAAATATTACAATATTTAGATATAATACCTTATTTTGAATATCTAGGAAAAAATAATTGGTCTCCAGAAACCATAATGAATAATGCTATCGATACAAATGAAGACGAGAAACAGTTTGAATTTTTAGAATTAGAACAAAAAGTATTAGCGATGATAAGTAGTAGATTATTATAATCCAAAAAAACCCAAAAAAAAACCCAAAAAAATCGAAACAAAACAAAACAAAACAAAACAAAAACAAAAAAGGGGGTTATATATTTTTTTATTATCATAAAAATATATAAAATCAAAGAAACAATTATAAACAAGAATGGAAATAACCAATAAACCAAAAACAGATACAAAACCGAACAAAATAAAAATATTAAGTCAGGGTAGTTATGGATGTATTTTTAGACCAGGAATAGCATGTGATAAAAAACCATTACAGAATCAATATATAACAAAATTACAAAGAAAAAAGAACACATCCGAGAACGAAACATTATTAGGAAAAACAATACAAAAAATATCAAATTATGAAGATTATTTTGCGCCGATCATAGAAAGTTGTGAAATATCAATGACATCGGTGGATGATAATGAAATAACAAAATGTGATTTTATAGAAAAGGATAAATTAGAACAACAAAAAAACTATGAAGAAGCATTGGCCATATTAGATGAAACATCCAATAAAAAACAGAAACCAAAACCAATGACCCCATTGTCATATGAAACAAACAAAATCCGTTATATAGGTAAAGATACATTATTAGATTATTTTCTAGATACATTCAAAAAAAATCCAAAGAATACTATGAAAAATATAATAACAACAAACATCGACCTGTTAGATGGTCTTAATAAATTAGCAAACGCAAAAATAATTCATTTCGATTTAAAAGAGAACAATATAATGATTGATGATAAATCGAAACGACCAATAATAATTGATTTTGGGTTATCATTCATTGAACAAAGTGTAACGATAGCAAATCCATCATCACCAATAAAATCAGATATTGAAAAATTAAAAAAGGTTTTTTTTACGTATGGACCAGATTATGAACCATGGTGTATAGATATTTGTATCCAAACTTATATTTTTAATTTAATAGAAGACCCAATAAACGAAAAGATATCATCTGAAGAACTATATGACATTTTAGAGGATTTTTTTATAAAAAATAAAACAATAAAAGAATTATTATCAGATGGCGAAAAATCAAATTATAAAACAGAATTAACAAAATATTTGACTACATTTGAGAACAAACCATGGATAGAATTATCCCGCGAATTACTCAAAAATAAGTATTCATGGGATAATTATTCATTATGTGTTATTTATTTATATGTATTAAAATATTTATCAGATTATAATACCAAAAAGAATGAAACAATAGAGAACAAAAATTTACAGGTTCTCGATGAATACAAAAAAATGATTACTCAACAAGTTGTTTCATTACCAAACAAAAGATTATCTTGTATTCAACTAAAAGATAGTCTAAAAACTATTTTTAAAAACATAGATAGAAAGGAACATATGGAAATGAAAACAAAAATAGAAACAATATTTAAAAATACACAACAAGATATATCATCGAAAATAGAAACAAAACAATTCGATGAATTAAAAAAAGAAATAAATATTTATATGAAAAAACATCAGTAATCCTTAATCGGTATTAATCAATAATAATCTTCGATAAATATTCATCGATAAAATCATATCGATGTGTATACAAAATACTAACCATAAACTCATATGGAGAATCATGAATGTTCTCAATATTCGCAAAAAAATCCGTCAAAACAGATGGAGAAAATCCAGATAACAATTTAGTTTTGGGTTGTTTATAAGAACAAGGAATAGGAATCACTTGTTTTTTCGATAAATTCCAAAAAGTAAAATGAGGAATAAAATATTCATCTAGTTTTATCAAATTATCTATATCCATATGAATATCAAGATTTTCATCCCAATACTCATTTCGAATAAAGCGATGGACTAGATTATTATAAAACCGCCCGTCGATATTATCGAAATCCGATAAAATAACGATTTTGATTTTATCAACAAAAGATTTATCAATATCAGTTTCAATAACAGTATTTTTAATCAAATCAATAGCGCTATAGAAATTAGCATAGGTAGAATTTCTAGATTTTATCAAATCAAAAACCGTAGAGACAATAGAAAAAATATCGGTTTTATCCAAAGCGACCCATGTAGGTAAATTATCAATACACATAAACCTTTTATTGAAATCACCGTCATTTATCAAGGCAATCAAAATAGCGATACCAAGACCCACATAGAAAGATTCAGAATCTAACCATTGATTTGATTGAGAAATATCGAGAACCGGAATGATATATTGTTCTCGATGTTCTCGATTTATAGATAAAAATCGATGAAAAAAATCACCATAGAAAATATCCCATTGTTTATTCAATATAGAAACCTTTTTATCGAAACCATCCATAGTAGGATTTTTATATAACAAAAATGCTTGTTTAATAAAATAAGAAATTGGTAAATCCGCAAATAACCTATGAGAATCGCCATGACCAACATGAATACCAGGTTCTCGATTATCAATAATTTTTTTGGTTTTTAATTCAAAAAAATCTTGTTCAAAATATTTTTCAAAGTTTTTGTTACAAATCATTTTTTGATTATATACATATAAGGATTCAGAACCATCTATAGAAACAGAATCAAAATAAAGACTAGATTGTTTCATAAGAGTATATTTTGAAACATTTTCTGGAATTATTTTATCAAGTTCTCGAGAACATTGTTTAATTTCAGTAGTATCCAAAAATATATTCATACTATTAATTTTTTTACGATACAATCTACGATATTTATCAAAAACAGGAGGAAGTTCTCGATTTTCAGGACCAACATACATAGAAAAACCGAACCAATTGAGAACCAGTTTATCGAAAAGCCAGGAAAAATGTTTATTTTCACGAGGAATCCATTTTGCTACATTAGAAATAGAATATTTTGAGTAGTTCCCACCAGAACAAACCATTGTCAAATCTTTTCGCAATTGATTATTCATAATTTCCAAAGATTGATGTATAAACGAATCATTCGACCTCCTTAACGAATTTTGCGAAATATATTCACACAAGTATTTTATATCGCGCCAACAGCCGATACCATTACCATTACCATTACCATATACAAGGATTCGTTTTACTATAAAAATAGCCAATATAGGAAAATATTGGTAAAGGCAATGGATCAACATATAAGAAATCTCGTGTTCCCCTTTACCGTATGTATTATCACGAGTATGAATAATTAACCGTATCAAAAGACCAAGATATTGACGAATTTCAGAGTTGTCAATACAAGAACTATTAGATTGAGAAGAGTTTTTATATTTTTTTTTTAATAAATCGAGAACATTCATAAAATACATTTTTAATTCAAAAACACTAGTTTCCTTATGTTTTCTAGTTAAATTGAAAAATAGAAATACGATATCTTCTTTTATTTGTTCAATAACATTGGTTTTTTTATTGTTCTCGATATTGTTCTCGATATTGTTCTCGATATTATCAAAATCAATGGCAATAGAAATATCCATAACGAGAACCTTGTATAAATAACATATTAATAATTATCTATGTTATTTATGGAGATGTATTTATGGAGATGTAAAAACAATAGAGCTAGAATCAATGGAATTCATAATACGAATATTTTTCCTAGTTTTATTAGCATGTTTTATTTTATTATGTGAATGTTCTCGATATTCAATATTATTTTTATCTAAATCAATACGAACTTTTTTTGTTGCTTTTTGAGAACCCATAGATTCAGACTCACTAATAACAAGTGGCTTTTTTAATATAGATTTCAAAGTATGTCTATTTTTATTGGTTTCGATTGCTTGATATAAGAAAAAAATACTATTTATTTTATGAAAAATAAAAACCGATGGAGAAATAGAGATATCATCAATGATATTGAGAACTTTAAAAAACCCTCGCGATGCTTCTTGAATGTTCTCATTTTTAGTATAATTTTGAATATGTTCTGGTTCTAAATCAATATTATATGTTAAAATATCTAGAAATTTATATTTACAAATAGTATTGGATTTTACTAGTTTTTTATTGGTCTGGATTATTTTTAACAAATTTTCTTTTGATAATCGAGAACAATTATTAGAACAATCAATTGAAAGATGGCATTTTTCACGTATAACTTTATCAATATAGTTATTTGGATTAATATAAATAAAAAAAAGGTCGATATTTTCCATAAGTTCTGGTAAATAATTCGTTTCAATATTTTGAAGGCGTTGATTTTCTTTTATCCAAGAAATATCTAAATCTATATCACTAGATTCCATATTGAAAAGTCTATATTAGAATCCATTTATAAATTTGTTCTCTTATTTTTACGAAAAACCCGAAATATCCGAAAATATCCAACAAAATATCCAACAAAATATATATTTATAGATAAAACCGATATAAAACAATAACTAAGTATATATTGTCTCGCAACAGCAAAAATATAAAAACTTATAAAAACAATTTCAAATAGAAGACCCTATAGTTTGCGTATGATAACATATGACAATAGAAAGGTTATGGTTTTTCTCGATGATTCTCCCTGGTATGGATTCCATACCAGGTTACAGAGATAGCGAAAAATGATTAAAACATGAATACATAGTAAGCATGATTTTAATAAATTTACGAAAAATCGTAAATAAGAGAAATTAGTTTTTTAGACCGGCGAAGATTTTACAACGTTGAAGATTTCAATCCGCACAGCGGATGAAACTTCAACTAAGTTACCAGTTACAGGTTGAACCATAGCACCCCTACGGTGTTCAGTTTCAAATCTTCACTGGTATAAATCTTCAATGGTATAATAGTATAGACTTCTCTATCCTAATTATATTTTTTTACAGAATATAAAAATACATTGTATACCAATTTATATTTTATTCGAGACAGCCGAGAACAAATATATAAACACTCAGATTATATATTATTGTATCGGGATAACGGGAAAGAAATGGGAACGCGCAAAAAAATAAAAACCAAACAAAGCTTTGGTTTTTATTTATAGAATCGAAACACCCACCCCACGATTATTTTTCATATGTTAATACGATTTTCCAATACCAGGGCATATCGTAGACGATTTTAAACGACCCAGTTTCATATAAGTGTTTTTTAATATTATGTGTAATAGGTTCATTATTATTCCATTGAATTTTAATAATGATTCGTTTATAAGAAAACTCGTTACGTAAAGGAATTTCAATAATTTTATGTATTTTACCGATACGTAATTCAGATAATGTATTATAAATAAAATCTTTTGAAATAGATATATCTACTCTAGGAATACAAATAGATTCTACTTGTAAATTTTTATATTGGTCTTTATAAACATATTGGTTATTGAAATGAAATAGATTTTTATTATCATCTTTTTTATAAATTTGATTGGGGAATTGTTTTGGAAATTGTTTGGTAAAATGATTTGTGCGATATTGGTTTATAGTTGTATTCATAAAATATTATTATTATAAGATAATATTTTAAATATTATTGGAGTCAATTTTTTATAACAATATTGAGTATTTCTACCCACTCTAAACCCTCCAAACCTATTCCATAAAAACAAATTTGAAATACTTATCGATAGTTTGATTACAATTAACATTAATTCCAATATGGTCATTTTTCTTAGTAGAAAAACTAGAAAAGCAATAATATTTAAACAAAAAGAACCATGAATTTCTCAAAGAATCCGCTTGTTTAATTTCTTTAGAAAACAAACCATCCATATAAGAATACGCCAAACGAAATTCAATCAATTCATTTTTGATTTTATTTTTAATTTCACGTAAATACACTAATCTATTTTGTTCGCGTGTAAAGTCACTTTCTGTATAAACAGAAATATTCATTGTTCTCCATTTGAATAAAATAAAACGAATTTCGTTTTTGACATCTTTGAATTTGATGATAAGATTTTTTTTATAAATTTCCGTTTTCTTAATAAACCCAAAAATATTGATAGAACAAATAATAGGAAATATCATTTTAATTTCATCAGGAATAAGAGTATTATTGGATTCTTTGATTTCACATAATTTCTTTTCAATTTCCTTTATTTTGGATAATACCAATTCCGATTTTTCATTATCATTTTTCAAAAAAAACAATTTACTATTTGTCAATTCTAATGAGGTTTCTAATTTATCATAATGATTCGCCATTTGTAGATATAATTCAGCAGAAGATTCTAATTTCAAATAATTGGAAATAGTTACAAAAAAAGCAACAATGGCATTCAGTCCAGACATAACACCACTAGTCCATTCAGTACATCCAATAAATGGAGCAATAATAGTAACCAATGTCGCAATAACAATAGAGGGAATCATAAGACAATTTAGTTTATGTTGATTGATAATTTTAGATTGAATATATATATTTTTTTGCCCTTTCATATAAGTAGTTAAAATATCAATTTCACTAGAAAATTTATTATCAAATTCATTATCATAATATTTATCCAATGACTTTTCAATTTCTTGATAACTAAGTTTTTTGAATTTTGGAAAGCCAATTCTAGACGCATTCGTACTATCAATTGATGGACGTTTTTTATTTTTAGTTGGATTCGTACCAAGGAAAATCATATTATTGATAATATCGTCATTGTCTTCGCCGCTATCATTATATTCGTCACTATCATATTCGCTACCATTATAGCTACCAGGATTACTACCAGACATACTACCACCATTTTGAATGGTTATTGGACTATTACTACGAGAGAAATCAATATCTATATTAGAACTAATATCATTGGTTATAGAAAAAAAAAGTCCATAATTATTACGTATTTTATTTATATAATGATTATTAGTATAATCAATAAGATGGTTTTCGTGTTGTATATTACCGATAGGTATTTGTTCGTCAGTTTTCATATCAATTATAATATTATTTGAATATTCAGAAGAATCACTTGATGGATTTGAATTTATTTCTTTACATGATGATAATTCATACCCAAACAAATTTTCATCCATTATGAATCAATGTAGTTTTATATAATATAAAGAAAAAATTTAGAGATAAAAAATATAATAGTATAATTAATACTAGAATGGATTTATCTGAACATACAAACCAAACGGAAAATGAAAATAGTGAAGTATTATTGAGTCTTAAAGAACCAAATGAAGACGATTTAGAATATGATGTAGAATATACTTATCATACAAAAACATCATACGATGATGAATTAGACCAATCGATACATATTCCAAAGAAGAAGAAAAAGGCGAAAAAACAAATAATATTGGATGATTTTGGAATGGATTCATCGGAAGAGGAGGAAAAAAATGCTGCGAATATTGAGTGGCGTGATGTAGAGTCGTTAACAAGACAATCATTATGCGGTTCAGACCATGATAAAGCGTTATCGTCTGTCGATTTACTGGAAGAAGGTATCAACCTTAACGACATTCCAAAAGAGTTTCCACAAAAGTCATGTTATAGCACCATTCATAGTTTGATAAGTTCATTGTTTTCATCATTAAAAAATTTTGTTGATTCGTTTATAAAAACCAATAAAAAAAACCAATAAAAAACCAATAAAAAAAACCAATAAAAAATTGAATAAAAATACACCACAATCGAGAACCACATACAATAATAATAATAAAATAAAAAATGACCACATTAGTACCAACTGAATTACAAATCCATCGTAAAAACATAAAAAATTATAGAAATTCCATACGACATTTCATTATAACATCGCGTTTTAATAATACTACGTGGTATGAAAACGAAACCTATCGAAAGAATCATCCAACTATAGGTTGTATTTATTGCTCACCGGACCCGATATCACAAAATATACCAGAAGAATCCATTTTATTTGTTTTGGAAATGAATAATGATACAAACATGATAATGGGTATAGGTATGATAGAAAAAAAACTTTCAAGAAAGCAACATTATGTATATAATGAGAATAATTATAATCGATATATTCATGTAGGAAAACATCGTATTAGTCGAGAAATGATGACATTCGACGAAGAAAGAATAATGAAAGTATTCGATATATTATGTTTTACTGGAAATCGTCATATGAAACGAGGTCAAGGATTGAAATTATTCCCAATGGATATGCTATACCGAATGTCTAAGAAAATGGATTTAGTAAATTTTATAAGAACGATGTTTCGAGAACGATTACAAAGGAAACCAGAAAAAAATACAGAAAAAAATACAGAAAAAAATACAGAAAAGATGATACAACAGAATACATAAAAATATGATTATAATATATAATACACGATGAGTTTATATAGCCAAGTTGAACGTCCACCAATTACAAAAAAATCTACTTTATCAAAAATGATAGCAAATTTTTTTAATAGAAAAAAAGGGGCAAAAATAGGTATAATCGATGAAAATATTGATACTAATAATATAAATGATTACGAAGCAAGTATTAGAAAAGCATCTCCAACTGAAACAATAGAGTTATATACAAAAACAAAACCTACAATCAAATCAAGAACATCAAAAAAACCTTTATCAATAAACGGAGGAAACTCACGCAATTTGCGAAAATCAAAAACCTCAAAAAAATCGAAAACCTTAAAAAAATATAAAAACAAAAAATAAAATATAAATGATGTTTTATATCTTAGTATAGTAAGTTATAAAATATATTCAATAAATGAATAACCGAGAAAATATGTATGATATAGAAACGTACACAGATGCAGAATTATTAGACGTTTTAGATTTGAATAACCCAACAGATAGAGAACTAGAAGCCAAAATCGTATCTTTAATAAGAAAATATGAAAACATGCAAAACGAATCGGGAAACAAATTAGCAAAGTTTTTTGATGATATTTATAAACATTTTTTTGATTTAGAGAGTGATAATGAATCCGTAAACCAAGAAGACCAATATGACCAATACCAAAACACAATAGAAGGTTTTGATGATATACCGATTTTAGTAAGAGACCTTTCCATGCAAACAGTCGCAGGATATAAATACGACCCAGAAACATCAATCAATAACGGTCAAACTAGAACTATACAAGACCCCAATAAAATACGTGAAAACATCGAAAAACAAAAACAAGAAATGTTGAAAGACCCAAAACAATCTACACAGCGAGACCAAAATTTTATGGTTCAGGGCTTACCATCACAACCAAATACAACAAAAATAGGATATACAAAATCATTGGATTATACTCAGGATAAATTAAATCCACTTTTACAACAAACCATAAAAAGAGTAATAAGTATCGATAGTCAATATAGAGACAACAAACGGTCGCTTTCAACCGAATTTACTTTTAACTTATCGGATCCATTGAAAGATGTAGTATCATTAAAATTATATTCAGTACAAATTCCATATACTTGGTATACAATCAATAATAATTTTGGTAGTAATTTTTTTTACTTGAAAGGTAATACAAATGGTATAAATAATGGTAATCATGATTATATAATTGATATATCAGCTGGTAATTATTCTCCTACAGAATTGGCAACAACAGTAAACGAAAGTATAACAAAATTAAAAAAACAAGCAACCGATGTTAGTTTTGGAAACACAAATATCGAATATAATCCATATACATCTCTAACAAAAATGACTATTGATTTGACAAAACAATATAATGAAACAAGTTATTATTTAAAATTCCCATATTGGACAAACTCGAATGATAATACTCAAAATGGACCAAGATTTAAATCAATACCAGCATTTTTAGGATTTGATAATATAGAAAATTATCCATATATAATCAATTCGTCAAAAACATTACAACTATCTACAAATGCGTATAGTATAACAGAAGATACGATTGTTAGAAAATATTTCGTTGATGATTCAAAAAATAATTATCTTACGATTATAAAATATTATGGTCCAGGTGAATATGTATCGGGCATTTCAATAGTGGATTTATCTTTCAATATAACATTATCATTAAGAAATGATGTAACAAGAAACGAATTATTAACAGACTTGAGTAATCAATTGGCGTTAAGTCCATATTTGAGTAGTGAATCATCTATAAAAAGAATCGATATTACAGACCCTTCAAAAAACAATTTTGAAAATTCATATTTCCAATTAAAAATAAAACCAAATCGTTATACAACAAACAATTATAGTAATTCAAAAATTGTGGTTTTATTTCCATATGAGATTATACCACAAGGATATAGTAATATATGGACTGGTTTGGGCTCGTGTTTTCGATTCGAATATTTGATAAATGAAACAAATAATATTATATCCGACGTTTCACCGATTAAACAAGAATCTAATAGATATATTATTTTATCAAATCCATATATAAGTTTGCAATGTAAAGCGGTTAATTTTGCTTTAAATGAAAATGAAATAATATTCAGAATATCAAATTCATCTTCGAATGGATATTCGTTGGCAGAATATATATCAGCAATAAATGATTCTATAATAAGAACAAATGAAAATACAAAATATGATAGAAATTTAACAGGAGATATTAACGAAACAAATACATTTTCATATATAGGTCTAGATTCAAAATTTCATATACAATTTGATATCAATAAAAAGTTTAATCAAGATAAATATATAATTAATTTAACCAATAGTTTCTTAAGTAAAGTTATAGGATTAAACGAAATATATTACGATTTATCATTTTCAAACGTATTCAATTCGTCGTTTAATCAGAACGCTTCATATACAATAGATGGTTCATATATTGCGGTGATAAGCCCAAGTGGTGATTATGGAAACAAAGCAGAACCACCACATAGTATAAAATCACCGACAGAAAAAACATATACAACATATCAAGAATTAGAAACAGCAATAAATATTTGTTTTAATAATTACGTAGACGAATTGACTGGACTGAATATATTTTCAGGAACAAATGTGAATTTCAAAATAAATCCATCAACACAAAAAATCGATTGTAGTTTAACTGTAATAGTACAAAAAATATTAACAGAAAGAGACTATAGTATTCAATTTTTTGACCCTTCGTATAATGCCATATATCCAGGTACAATCGACGCATCGTCGACATGGTATAAATATTTAAATATTGATAAAAATACCATAAATATACCATATAATTTACCTGTAAATACTTCAAATGTTTCATATTCTGAAATAGTAGGAACAGATACAGTAGCCCAAAACAATATCACGATAACTACTGGTATAAACGATACTATTCAAATAATACCCAACGAAGACGGCGTGAATGGTTCGGGTATATCAACTATTACAATTCCTCCAAATAATTACATAAGAGATAATCTAATAAAAACATTAAATGATAGTATAAAAAATATATCAGATGCGTCTGGTAGTTATTTTGAAATAATAAAAATAAATGGTGTTGAAAGAACAATTATACGTTCGAATATAAATAAAATATACAGAGCAAATGACTATCGAGTTGTATTTTACGACCCGTATAGTTTTATCAAATGTTATGTAGGCGTAACGAGTGTTCGTAATACAACATGGGATACAACATTAGGATGGGTCTTGGGATTTCGTCTATCAACAGAATATGTATTAAGTGAGTATGGTAGTGGACAAATTGTTTTGATAAATGGGGATACTGGTGTTAGTACAAATCTATTTAATTATTTTATGATTTGTTTAGATGATTATAATCAGAACCATTTGAATGATGGTTTAGTAACAGTAACATCCAAGGTAACAGATGTTCCATTACCGTCATATGTAAATAAAAGTAATTTTCAATGTGACCCGGTTTCTGGATTGTTGACTTACAATACAACGTCAAATGTTCCGGCTGATACAAAATTAACACAAAATCAATTATATGCTTTGACACAAATAGCGAATGAACGAAAAACTATCTCGACCACTTTATCGAATAATACTACGGTAAATGTCAAAAGTTATGGTTCAGGACCTTTTGTAAAAGATGTCTTTGGTTTGATACCAATGAAAGTATCAGGATTAGCTAATGGTTCGTCTTACGTAGAATTCGGCGGTACATTACAGAATCAGGAACGTCTTTATTTTGGACCAGTAAATATACATAGAATGACGGTGAAATTGGTTAGTGATAGAGGAGATATAGTGGATTTAAATGGTGCGAATTGGTCATTTTCGTTGATATGCGAACAATTATATAAACAGCAACCGAATGGTGGTAAATAGTTTTTAGATAAAAAATATCAATATATAATAAGAAATCAAGAAAATGCTATTGGATAATTCAATATTAGATTATATAGGTTTTTTTGGCCCCATAATCGTAATTATAATATCAATCACTAAACTATGGAATCAACCACAATATTTAATGGGTTATGTGTTTTTTGAAATAATAAATGGTATTATAAATTCAGTATTAAAATCATTAATACGACAAGAACGCCCGGCTGGTGGACGTAGCATCATCGATGAAAAATATACCGGTTCCAACGTATATGGAATGCCATCATCTCATACACAAAATGTAGCATTTTCAACTGTATTTTTGTATTTGGTAAAAGGTTCTCCAACATATTTGATTTTAGATTCATTTATTTTAGCATTGACATTTTATCAACGTTGGAAATATAAAAGACATACAGTAGAACAATTAATAGCAGGCATCGGTGTCGGTACGATAATAGCATATATGGGATTCATTATGACTAAAAAAATAATATATACAGCATAGAAAAATATATATCCATACAAGAAATATATATTTTTATACAACCAAAATGACCAAGATTTATATAGATATAAGTACACAAAGATATAATAACGAGATCAACAATGGTTTTACAGTTTGTTTTACGTAATATAAAATTGTATTATCATCATAAATATTTTCTTTACACCATTTTACATTTGTAATACTATTCAAATAATGAACAAGTTCACTCGATAAAATCAATAAGACAATACCCTTTTTAAAATCATATAGCGAAATCAAATTCATTGTATTTGACAAAACATTAAAACAGGTAATCACATATACAATTGAGAACGCGACGCGTTTTCCAAAGACGACGGGTATAGTCGGGATACCATTTCGTTTATCACCATTATAATCAATAATATCCAATAAAATTTCATTGGATAACGAACCGAAAAAAACCATACGTGATGCTAACCCCAACAGAGCGATATTTTTATTCAAACATTGATTCGAATTCGCAGCAAATCCAGCGAAAGAACTCGCAAACGATACGAGAGCGGCACAAGAGATATTTTTCAAAAATAATTTACGTTTAAAAACGGGAGTATATAGCGAAATCACCATAATAGCAATATGAGTAACGGATTGTAAATTTCCAGTCAAATATCGAAAATTCAAATATTCTGATAAACCTAACATCGTCGATAAAAACAAGATGGCTTCTTTTTTTGTTACGTCACCAGTTACTAGTGGTCGATGAGGATTATTTATTTTATCAATTTCAATATCAAACAAATCATTGAGAACCATACTACTCGACATTACTAAAATTGTGATAATACTCGCACTAATAAAACGAGTTGACCCAAATAATCTAGATAGGGATGGATTCATTATCCAACCTCCAGTAAAACTTAATAAAAGAGTAGGTAAAATATTTTCACTACGTATGAGGCGTAGATATTGATTTGTTTTTATAGTAGTTTTTATAATAGTTTGTTTAGTATTTTCAATGATTCCATGGATAGATTTTGGAATTTTCTTATAAAAAGGTTTTCGAACCATATACATTTTTTGAAAAATACACAAATCATCACTATAAATATTAGATAGATGTATATTATCCAAATTCGGTAAGGATTTTTGATTGTTTCTATATATAAGCGGCGTTGGTTTGAACATCGCAAATACAGATGAAAATCCATATAAAAAAAAATACAAACCAAGTGTTTTCATTTGATTACATTATAATAGTCGAAATCTTTAAGCAAGTATAAACGTATAACAAAAACAAAATATATGGTAATATTATATAATAATATAGAAACCACATCAATAGAAATGTCACAAAGTGATTATTTAAAATACAAACGACTTTCAACACAACTTAAAATCGATAATAATACATCAAAACAACCACAAGTATTCAATTCCCAAGATTTATTAAACTTCAAACAATATTCTTTAGAGAATACTATTACAACAAATAATATCAATATCAACAGAATTACACCAGCAGGATATATACATATTTTTGGTATGGACAAAAAAGTAACAAATTGTCCGCAATTTAAAGTATGTCGCCAAACAAATTTACGAACAAATCGTGTAGCAATGTCGACAGTATATTTTGACCCTACTCCACAACCATTGACAATTGACCAACGTAACAAAGCCAAGAATTTGAAAACTGGATGTAAATGCGTATTGAACAGTAAAAATACGGATAAAAATATTTGTAGTTGTAAAAAATCATTTTAGTAATATTTTATGCGATTTTTCATATAAAAACTACCCAAACGTAATTATCGATTCAAAAATAATCAATAAGAAATCTGTAAAATGATTTTTTTTCTTATAAAAACATCATTCATTGAAAAAAACATTTAGACTAGTAAAATACATAGGGAATAATTCTAAAAGCATATATATCAAGACCAAAATACATGTCAGTCCCGTATTTCAATTATAGTTTCGATTCGGAAACAGTAAACTCGACTATTATTTTGAATAATATTGTTTCGCACGATATACCGGTAACAGATGGATTATATATGCGATTAGAAGCAAAGAACTATGATGAAAAGACAAAAACATGGTATGATAGTGGTGGTGCTGGACGTCACATTCCACCATCATCGATAACCGGAACACCATATTTAACTATTCAAGGTAATAGCACAAATGGTACATATTTAAGAAGTTTTCAAGTATTAAAAGGTACTACCGCGGAAATTATTAATATAGGTAATCCAAGATTAGAACAATATACTTTTTTTCATATAGCTCGTTATCCTAATGCTACTGCTAACAGAGGACGAATATTTTGGAATACTGGAAAGGATAGTATTTATGGGTTTTATGCTGGATATACTGGTATAGCATATCATGACGGTTGGATAACGGCACAGAGTCTGAATAATTATAGTACAGATTTTTTTATAGGTTGCGATTGCTCAAATAGCTACAGAACAAACGGTATAGAACGATCAATTACAACAACTAATACAAATACATATTTAGCACAATCATTAGGTATAAATGTTTTGTCAGGTAGTACATCAGAGTTCGAAATTGCTGATATAATTATCTATAATCGCTATTTATCATTAGATGAACGCATACAAATGGAAAATTATTTATCGAGTATTTACGGCATATCAGCATCTTCAACATCAAATTCGAATTTCGGGGTTTTATTGAATACACCAACAATCGATACAACAGACTATAAATTCGGTACAGCATCCTTAAAATTAGCAGGTGGTGCCAGTGGAAGTGCTTCACAACATGTCCAATTACCACCATGTCGTTTGGGTACAAATGGAGTATCATTCGCATGTTGGTTCCGTTCTCAAAATTCACAAACAAATAACACTTATCCACGTATATTTGATTTTGGTATCAGTAGTTCATTACTAACATTATTTATAAATGGTCAACTAGGAAAGCTAGGTTTATATATTCCAGATGCATCAGTAAATCTAGTAATTCTAAATAGCCCATATGTATTAGACAATACATGGCGTCATGTAGCATGGACAATATCACCAGATGGAACTCAAAAAGTATATATAAATGGCATATTGATTTATACGGATACCAATTATTTTTATCCAAAAAATTATGATTTTACAAGTAATTATATAGGTAAATCCAATAATAGCGGTGATCTATTTTTCAATGGAGCAATTGACGAGTTCAAATTCTATAAATCAACATTAACAGCCGATGAAGTATATAACTTATACGACCATAATAATACATACCCTACTATAACACCAACAACTAAAATACCAACCCCATATTTCTATTATAATTTCGATCCATCTGGTTCAATGGCAGGAAATCTGGGAACATATGTATTAAACAAAGGCACGCCAAATCAAACAGTATCACCGAATACAACATTCGCGCAAAATTATCAATGGACAACACGTGAAAATTGCCCAATCATATGGACAGCATCGGGTAGTTCATTTATGCCATCAACAACCGTAATTGGCGGAAAAACCTCAAACTACGAACCATTTCGTATTTTCGATGGGTCATCGAATGGTGGTTGGGTAACAGCTGCCAATAAATATAATTTACAAACATCAACAATAGGTGATTATAAAGGCAGCCCAGCAATAACAACACAAACCACAAACCTTTCTGTGGGTACAATAAACGGCGAATGGATCCAAATTCAATCGACCGTACCTGTCCAAATGCGTTCTTATAAATTCGATTCTTATTATGATAACTCCAATTCATTGGCATGTGCCTTACCCCAAACCTATTATATATTAGGTTCGAACAATGGTACTACATGGGACCCAATCCAATATGTCGTCAATAACTACGCGTCATCGAATGACGCTAGTAGTAATGTAAATTATACAAATACATATACTATTACAAATAATACGACAGCCATCACTAGTGGTAATTATAATTCAATTGGTTTTATAACAATACAGGGTTTCCAAACATCATTGAATTATTATACTTATTTCAGATTATGTATAAACAAGGTATTTGGAAAAAGATTAGGATATACAAATATACAATCCACTATTACCGGTGCTACAAACGATTTCTTAGCGATAGGTGATTGGAATATACAATTCTATCCACAATATTATTATGATGCGGTATTGGGTTCGTCCGGACTAATCCAACAATCCGATTATAGAATACCAAATAATCAAGTAATGACAAACGCCAAAGCAGACCAATACATAAGATTACCGACATTCAGTACGGACGTGAGTGGAATAACATTTACATGTTGGTTCCGTTCCAATAATAATAGTACATATGCACGTTTGTTCGATTTTGCGAATAGTTTAGTGAATGATAATAATAATAATTTAGTATTATATATTTTTGACGGAGGTATTGGTAATAGTATAAGACAGTATTTTTATATTATTCAAAATAACAATATAGTACCAGAAATAAATGATAATATTTGGCGTCATGTAGCTTGGACTATCAATACAAACGGTATTTCAACTCTGTACATAAATGGTCAATCTGTTTTTTCACAAAAAGCAGCTTATCCATTTCCAATAAATCGTACAACGAATTTCCTATTGAAATCACTTTACCCTGCGGACCCATCATTTAACGGGTCCATCGACGAATTCGCCATGTATAAAACCGTTTTATCAGATACCGCCATTAGTACCATATATGATTCAACCAAATCCATTTTTAATGCCTACAACGACGGTTCAAATAATCAAATCGCATCGACATATGTAGCCACCCCAGATTTATATTATACATTCGATAGTGATACAGTAAGAGACCAATATTTACAAAACAAAGCAACCGGAGTTTATGATACGATAATGTCAAAAGATACAATCATTGATACGACTGATTATAAAATCGGGAATGGTTCTATTTCATTAGATGGATTACCAAATACTTATGTCCAATTACCGAAATTATCCGCAACTGGAATCAATGGACTCACGTTCGCTTGTTGGTTCCGTTCAAATGGTAATTATGATAATACGCCGATTTTCGATTTTGGTAATGGATTGGTATTGGATAATATTTCGGCGAAAATCAATCGAAATAATTTGACACTTTCTGTAAACAATGGGGGAATCAGTCCATTTATTTATAATCCATATTTCCATTATAAATTCAATTTGAGTGATACTAATAACTATACATTGAAAAACTATGGAGGAGGTGCGACGGATATTTCGGGGCAATACGATGCGTTTATTGGTGTAGGCGCATCAACCGTAGTGGATTATACGAGTATAAAGACATTTACTATATCACCAAATTCAATGGACGCGAGTTCGACATGGGTAACTAGAAACAATAACAATGCTTTTGCGGTACAATGGGAAGTATCTGCTAGTAGTTTTATACCTACATATGAACCATATAAAGCATTCAATGCGAATATTGTTGGGAGTGCTACACCTTTTGATTATGGGTTTGTTACAGATGCTCCTAATGTATATCAATCCGCGAAAACATTACCGGGCTTATATGTTGGAAATACAAAGACAAATGTAGAGACAATTGGTGAAATATCAGGCGAATGGTTACAATTGAAATTAAGTAATCCTGCTCAATATTTGAACCACTACTTTGTTACATATTCTGATGGTAGCAATCGTACTGCCAGAGGTTTGCCTGCTAGATATTATATAGTAGGTTCAAACAATGGAACAACATGGTATCCAATACAAGATATTTCATATAGTTATTCAGCTACACCAGATACAATAAACAGTCAAACTACACAAACAATAGAATTAAAATCAAATACTGTTCATACATATTATGGTACGCCAAATGCGGTAGGATATGTTAGTTTAAATCAATATAATTCTTCAAGCAACTATTATAGTTATTTTAGAATGATAGTAAAAGAGATATTTGGAAATAGATATGGTTATGCTGATAGTGCTATACCAAATGATTTTAATA